>Ga0126376_10002036_pt1 | contig 11289 bp, 8 predicted proteins | sample PanSoiMetPlot_15_FD_92760 | JGI IMG/M metagenome (GOLD analysis project Ga0126376, IMG submission 92760) | Tropical forest soil microbial communities from Panama - MetaG Plot_15 | ecosystem: Environmental > Terrestrial > Soil > Tropical forest > Bulk soil | place: Panama | collected 2016-02-17
CCCGAAGACCTGGGCAGCCTGCAGACGCTCGCGCCCGACAACGAGTGGGCGGTGCCGCAGCGGGGCACGAACGCGAAGCTCGTCGAGCTGGCCGAGCACAACGCCCGCCATCTGCTGGAAAGCCTGTTGCTCGAGTCGTTCGATGTGGAGGAGCGCGCGGCCGACCCCGTGTATGCGCTCGGGCGCGACCTCGGACTCGCGAAAGTCCCGCGCTCGTTCGTGTGCATCGACATCTCGACGAATCAGGGCAGAGACACCGTCGGCTCGCTGGTGTGGTTCGAGGCCGGCCGGCCTAAAAAGGCCGAGTATCGACGCTACCGCATCCGCGGAGCCCAACAGGACGATTTCGCGGCGGTGGGGGAAGTGGTGACGCGATTCCTGGGTCGCCGCATCGACGAGCAGCGTCCCCTTCCGGACCTCATCGTGATCGACGGCGGGAAGGGTCAGCTGGGTGCGGCCGTGACGGCCGCTGCGGCAGTGGGGGCCGCCACAGTTCCGTTCGCCAGTCTCGCCAAGCGCGAAGAGGACGTCTACCTCCCCGATCGCGAAGCGCCACTGCGATTGTCGCGGCGCAGCCCTTCGCTGAAGCTGTTACAGCGTGCGCGCGACGAGGCCCATCGCTTCGCTGTGACCTACTCCCGGCAGCGACGCTCGCGCCGCACGATCACGTCTCAGCTGCTCACCATTCCCGGCGTGGGGCCGAATCGCCGCCGCAGGCTGCTGGAGCGGTTCGGTTCGGTGGCAGGGGTACGCACGGCAACGCGCGAAGAGATCGCCTCGCTGCCGGGTTTCTCGCGCACCCTCGCCGAGCGGATTCTCGACCGGCTGAGCGCGACATGACGCTCGCCTGGTCGCTCGAGTGCTCGTCGTGCGGCGCACAACGTTCCGCGGAGGGCTTGCCCGGTGTGTGCGACCGATGCGGCGCGCCGTATCTCGTTCGCTATCCCTCGACGCCTGCCGCCGCAATAAAGCGAGCGCTGGCGGAACGTGCGTGGACGATGTGGCGCTACCGCGAGTGGCTGCCGCTCGAGCCCGGGCAACAGGCGATTTCTCTCGGTGAAGGCGGAACGCCGCTGCTCGATGCGCCGCGGCTCGCCGGGCGCTACGGTTTCGGGCGGCTGCTCGTGAAGGACGAGTCGGTGAATCCCACCGGCTCGTTCAAAGCACGGGGACTTGCCGCGGCCGTGACGCGAGCGAGCGCCGCCGGGGCGAAGGCGTTCGTGGTGCCGACGGCTGGAAATGCCGGCGTGGCGCTCGCTGCTTATGCCGCCCGCGCCGGACTGACGGCACGCATCTACGCGCCGGAGACGACCCCCCGTACGATTCTCTCGCAGATCCGTTCGTATGGAGCGGAGCTCGCGCTCGTCCCCGGTCACATCGGGGATTGCGGCAAAGCGGCACGCGCCTACGCCGCCGAGCATGGCGCGGTCGACGTCTCGACACTGCGGGAGCCGTATCGCATCGAAGGGAAGAAGACCCTGGGGCTCGAGCTTGCGGAACAGCTCGACTGGCACCTCCCGGAGGCGATCGTGTACCCCACGGGAGGAGGCACGGGGTTGATCGGTATGTGGAAGGCGTTCGACGAGCTGAGCCGGGCGGGATGGATCAACGGGTCGCTGCCGCGCCTCTACTCGGTGCAGGCGGCGGGGTGCGCTCCGGTGATTCGCGCCTTCGAAACGGGTGCCGACCATTGCACGCCCTGGCCGGATCCCACGACCGTCGCAGCAGGTCTTCGGGTTCCCGGTCCGCTGGGCGATCGCCTCATGCTCAAAGCCCTGCGGGAGAGTCACGGAGGGGCGATCGCGGTGTCCGACGCTGCGCTCATGGACGCCGCCCGAGAGCTGCAGGTGGAAGCCGGGATTGACGCCGCTCCCGAAGGAGGAGCGACGCTCGCGGCGGCGCAGGGGCTCCTGACTGCCGGGGCACTCCAGCGGCACGAAACGGTGGTTCTCTTCAATACCGGCGCCGGGTGGCTGTATCGCACCTAAGCCGTTTATATTTGCGCACTTCGAGCTATGCCCATTGCCGTAATCGACCCCTTCGCCGGCATCAGTGGCGACATGACGCTGGGCGCCCTGCTGTCGCTCGGGGTACCGGAATCATGGCTGCAGGAGCTGCCTGGACGGCTTGGCCTCAGCGCGGTCGAGGTTTCGATCCGCGACGCCCGCCGCGCCGGTGTGACGTGTAAGCAGGTGGAATTCGCGATTCCCGATCAGCCACACGGTCGCCATGTCGGGGAGTTGATCCGGCTGGTCGAAGCGGCGCCGGTCTCGGCGTGGACGCGTGAGCGCGCGGTGCGGGCGTTCCGGCTCGTGGGCGAAGCCGAAGGGCGCGTACACGGCACGACGCCGGAGCGGGTGCATCTCCACGAGGTCGGGGCCGTCGACGCGGTGCTCGACATCGTGGGCGCGATCGAGGGATTCGAGCGACTTGGAGTGGACGCGATCTACCACCGGCCGGTCGCGCTCGGGTCGGGGTGGGTGGAAGCGGCGCATGGACGGTTGCCGGTGCCGGCTCCGGCGACGGCGCTGCTGCTCGAAGGGATCGACGTCCGAGCGAATGGTCCCGTCGAGGGCGAGGCCACGACGCCGACGGGTGCGGTACTGCTGCGTGTGCTGTCGTCGGGAGCGCCACCCGCGGGATGGCGGCAACTGGCGAGCGGGTGGGGGGCGGGGAATCGCGATCCGCAAGGCTACCCGAATGCGCTACGCATTCTCGTGGGCGAGGCGGCGGCGGAAGCGGGTGAGGTGATCGTTCTCGCCACCGACGTCGATGACCTGAGCCCGGAGTACGTCGAGCCGTTGCGGCAGGCGCTGTTCGCCGCCGGCGCGCTCGATGTGCAGACCTGGGCGGTACAGATGAAGAAGGGGCGGACCGGGTTCCGCTGCGAGGTGGTCGTCACTGAGACGGCGGCGCCGGCGGTGACCGCGGCGCTGTTTCAGCACAGCACGACGGCCGGAGTGCGGCGCAGCCGCGTGGAGCGGGTGACGCTGCAGCGCCGACAGGTCACGGTGCCGCTCGCGGGCGACGTGCACGTCCGGGTAAAGGTGCTGGAAGGCCCCGATGGTGGTCTGCCGCGGGTGAAGCCGGAGTACGACGACGTGGTAGCGGCGGCGCGGCAACTGGGACGGCCGCCGCTCGAAGTGGCGCGGGCGGCGCAACGTGGCGCCGAAGAATTGATCGCGAACTCCAAGGAGTGATCGTCATGCGGAAGCAGCTCGTTCTCACGGTATGCACGACCATGTCGGTCGCAGGGTTGTTGCAGGGGCAGTGGCTCCCCCCCGCCAAGAACTGCGATGTCAAGCGCAGCCACTTTCTGGTGAACGGCGCGGCGCAGTATCTGGAGGTGGCTGCGACAAAGCCGGCCATGCGCGAAAGCCAAATGCGGAGCGCCGAGAAGAATCTGACGCAGGCGGTGACGACGGGCGGGCAGGACAAGAACCCCAGCGCGTGGTATTTCTTCGGTCGCTACTATGCGATGCGCGGGGACCTCTGGGGAGCCGACTCCGCATTCAGCAAGGTCGAAGCGCAGCTGCCGTTGTGCCACGACGACATCCAGTATTACCGGCGTAATCTCCTCTGGGTGCCCGCCATCCAGGCGGGGCAGGCTGCGCTGACGGCTGGGAACTACGACTCCGCAATTACCGCGCTGCGCGCAGCGGCCAAAGTCTACGACGCCGAGCCTCAGGGATTCGTGACGCTCGCTACGGCATTCTTCAACATCCCGCCGGCAGCGTACCTCCCGGAGTCGACGTTCCGCAAGCAAAATCCAGGGCTGGCAGACTCGGCTTTCTCCGCGCGCTACCAGGCGGCGCTCCTCACACACTACGATTCTGCGGCAGTGTACTTCCGCCGCGGCGTCCAAGCGGCAAAGGATCCGAAGTTCGAGGGGGAGAAGAAGGATGCGATGTTCAACCTCGGGAACGCCTTCTACGGCGCCCAGCACTACGATTCTGCGGCTGCGGCGTACGACGCCTATTTGAAGGTGGCGCCGAACGATGTGCAGGCGCGGGCACGGCTGGCGGATGTGCTGTCGATGGGCGGGCACAAGGATTCGGCGATGACGATGTACGCCTCGATCCTGCAGCACGCCGACTCGGCCGACCCCAACATCCTGTTCAATGCCGGGGTCATGATCTACAATGCCGCCCCCCCGTCGCCCGACACCGCCAAAATCAGCGCCGTGTGCCGTCGCAAGCCGCTCGCGGCGGGACAGACCGCGCTGCGGCGCAAGACGGTGTGTGATCGTGAGGCGGCGGATTCGCAGGCACAGCGGGATTCGGCCGCAGCGGGCAACTACCGGATCGCGGCGCAGGCGTTCGAAGTCGGCCTGGCCCGTGCGCCGCAGAACCGGGACGGCCTGTTCAATCTCACGAGCTCCTATTTTGCCCTGCGCCAGGCCGACAAGATGCTGGGCACCGCGCAACGTCTCGTCCAGGTCGACCCGATGAACCGCAATTCGGTGCGCATGCTGGCCCAGGCGTGGCAGCTGAGGAAGCAAGGCGACAGCGCGCTGTACTACGTGACGATTTCCGACTCGCTGCTACCCGTCGACGTGAGCGTGGGCAGCTTCGGGCCGACCGACCAGGGCGCGACGATCAGCGGCGTGGTGACGAACTACCACTCGAAGGGAAGCGTCCCCCTGAAGCTCGTGTTCGAGTTTCTGAACAAGACCGGGACGGTCGTGACCAGCGCGACCTCCGACATTCCCGCGATCGACGGCAACGGCACCTATGCTTTCAACGTGCAGGCGATCGGAGTCGGGATCGTCGGCTGGCGCTACAAGAAGGGATGAGCGGCGGGCCGCCCCCCGGCGTTGACGCTGGGGGGCGGGCTCCCCATTTTGTCACGGGGAGTCTCGCGGGCGTAATTCAGGGGTAGAATGCCAGCTTCCCAAGCTGGACGTCGTGGGTTCGAATCCCATCGCCCGCTCTGGATGAAGACGAGAGCATGGTACGCCTATTCCTATCGTCCGACCCGCACCACGGGCCGGCGCCGGGGGTGTGGGCGGAGCTAGAGTGAGCGGCAGTACCCCGAGCGATCCGACGGTCCGTGGCGACACGGGCCGTTTGCTTTTCACCTGATGGGAGGTCGTATGGCCCAGACTCCGGTCGGCGTGCAGGCCTCGTATTTCATCGAGCAGGACTGGCCCGCCTACTCGCCGGAGCAGCACGCCGTGTGGGCGGTCCTGTACGAGCGCCGCATGCAGACCCTGGCGGCGACGGGGAGCCGGGTGTTTCTCGAGGGGGCGGAGCGTATCGGCCTCCGTCCCGACCGCGTCCCGGAGCTCGCCGAGGTCAACCGGCGGCTCGCGCCCCGCACCGGGTGGGCGGCGGTGGGGGTCACAGGGTTCCTGCCGGCGCGAGAATTCTTCGCCTGTCTGTCGCAGCGGCGGTTCCCCACCACGCTCATCGTGCGCACGCGTGAACAGCTCGACTACCTCCCCGAGCCCGACATCTTCCACGACGTCTTCGGGCACGTCCCGCTACACGCCGACCCCGTGTTTGCCGACTTCCTGCAGCGATTCGGGGCGCTGGCGTCTGCGGCGGAGACGGAAGAGCACGTGACCGGAATGGCGCGGTTGTTCTGGTTTACCGTCGAGTTCGGGCTGATCCGCGAGCGGGGCGATGTGAAGGTTTACGGCAGCGGATTGATCTCGTCGCATGGCGATGCCGCCAACGCCCTCGGCCCGAAATGCGATCGCCGTCCATTCTCTCTCGGGGCAGTGCTGGCGCAGCCATTCGAGATCGATCACCTGCAGGATGTGCTGTTCGTGGTCGATTCGTTCGATCAGCTCTTCAGCGCGCTGGCCGATGCGGAGCGCTGGCAGCGGGGGGACGGCACGCATTGACAGCGCCGGACGGCGCGTCAGATTCGACTAACCCGCCTATTCGGAGACTCCCGATGCGTTCCGCCGCCGTCACCGTCGGACTGTTGAGCCTGGGCGCTGCCGGCCTCGGAGCCCAGGCCAGGACCTGGGTCGAGCCCAAGCCGCCGTGCGATATCAAGCCGGGGTTCTTCCGATTGAACAGCGCTATCGTCGATCTGCAGCACGCCACGCAACAGCCACAGATGCGTGATCACCTGCTCGGCCAGGCACAGGACGTACTGCTGCGCTCGATCCGTGACGACAAGCAGGACAAGAATCCGGCGGCCTGGTATTACCTCGGTCGCTATTACGTCGAAAAGAGCGATGCCATGGGGGCCGACACCGCCTTCGCGAAGGCGGTTGCGCTCGCGCCGCAGTGTACGGCGGACATCGCCACGTACACAACGCCGCTGGCACAGGCGACCCTCAACCAGGGCCTCACGCTGTGGCAGGCGGGGAACAGAGATTCCGGTGCGGTTCTGCTGCGACGGGCCTACGCGGTCGACTCGACCCAGCTCAAGGCGCTGTTCCAGCTCGGCCTCCTGTACATCGACGCCAACCAGCTCGACTCCGCCAGCGCCGTGCTGCGGCGCGCCGCGCAGGCCTCGGCGGGCGATACGGCGTACAGCGAAGCGCGGCGCGATGCCCTCCTGACGGTCGCCCGGATCTCCGTGCGCGGCGTCCAGTCCGATCCCGCCGTCCAGAAATGGCAACACACGCGGTACAGCCGCGACTCGCTGGCCCCATACCTGACAGCGGATTCCACGGTACTCGCCCGCATGCAGGCGTCATCCGCTTCGCGCCGCGCGCGCGGCGCCCGGCTGTCGCCCGCCGATCAGCAGTCGTTCAGCCATGATTCCGCCGCGCGGGGCGACGCCGTGAGCCGCGACCGTGCGGCGCGGGACGCCCTGCAGCAGCAGGCCGCGGCAGACAGCACCGCCGCGCAGGCGGTGTTCCAGCCGGCCATTGCCTCGTACAAGGAGTTGGTGACCGCCTATCCGTCGAATGCGGAGGCTGCGGGGTCGCTGGCGTCGATCTATGTGCAGGCCGGCCGCCGCGCAGACGCCGTCGCGGTTTTCGACGGGCTGTTCACTCATGCCGGCGATCTCACCGCGGGCGATCTCTACGACCTGGGCCAGCGCCTCGTGTCGTCACGGCTGTGGGCGCCGGGGATCAAGGCCTACGCCCTGGCGCTGGAACGCAATCCCTATCACCGCAACGCCCTGTCGGAGCTGGGGAGCGCTTACGTCGAAACGAAGGACGGAGCCAACGCGGTGGCTACGGTGCAACGCCTGGTCGTGCTCGATCCGATGAACAAGATGGCGCTGCATCTCATGGGGCAGGCGTGGGACCTGCGGGGGCAGACGGACTCCGCTCGCAAGTACACCCTGGTCTCCGATTCGCTGTCGGTGGACATCACGATCGCCAGCATGGTGCCCGATTCGGGAGGGGTCACTCTCACCGGAGTGGCCACGAACTCTGGTAGCGCCGCGGCCAAGGCAACGCACCTGACGGTCGAGTTCCTCGACGCCAAGGGCACCATTCTCGCGACCCAGGGAGTCGACATCCCCTCGGTCCCGGCGGGTGGGAGCCAGCAGTTCCAGGCGCACGCCGCGGCAAAGGGGGCCGTCGGCTGGCGCTACCGCGCCGCTTAAGCGATATTATCGGTTGCTCAAGTTTCTGCCAGCGTTGAGTTTGCGACGCTGGCGTGAGAAAACGCTTTAACTGTGAGTAACCGTAGTGTTGCGTGTGGCGTCGGTAGCGCCGGAATCGATCGGGGCCCACCTGGGGCTGGTTCAGGGGACGGAGCTCGTGAGTGTGAACGCCCGGACGCTCGAGGATTTCCTCGATTGGGAATTCCTCACAGCGGACGATGCCTTCATGCTGCGCGCTCGGCTGCCCTCCGGGGAAGAGTTGGAGTGCGACATCGAGCGTCCTGAGGGGATGCCGATGGGCGTCACCCTGGAGCCGCCGCGCATCCGCCGCTGTGCCAATCACTGCGACTTTTGTTTTGTCGACGGCAATCCTACCGGTCTGCGCACCAATCTCTACATTCGCGACGACGATTACCGGCTGTCGTTCCGCTACGGCAACTTCGCGACGCTCACCAACCTGAAGCCCAAGGACGAAGCGCGGATCGTAGAGTATCGGCTGTCGCCGCTGTACGTCTCCGTGCATGCGACCGACCCCGTCGTGCGCCGTTGGCTGCTGCGCAACCCCGAGGCACCCGAGATCGTGCCGCAGCTCGCCCGCTTCGCCGGGCAAGGGATCCGTTTCCACACGCAGGTCGTCTTGATCCCCGGCATCAATGACGGCCCGCAGCTGGAGCGCACGTTGGGCGATCTCTACGGTCTCGGAGACGCCGTGCTATCGGTCTCGGTCGTGCCGGTGGCGCTCACCGAATTCAGCAAGCATCACCTCGTGGCCGAGCCGACCAGCGATCAGTGCCTGGCGGCGCTGGGAGCGGTCGAACGGTGGGCGACGCGCTCTATGGCGGAGCGGCGCCAGCCGTGGGTCTACGGCGCCGACGACCTCTACCTCCAGGCCGGTGCGCCGCTGCCGGCGGCGGCCTGGTATGGCGATTTCGAGCAGCGTGAGAACGGCGTCGGCGCGGTGCGCTACCTGCAGACGCGGATCGCCGCAGCGGCCGGGCACTACGGCGATTGGATGGGAAAACGGATCGCGGTGACGACGGGGACCGCGATGGGACGCCTGATGCCCCAGGTGCTCCACGATCTTGCCGCCGAGACCGGCGCCCACTTCGAGGTGCTCGCGCTCGAGAACGATCTCTTCGGCAAGTCGGTGACGACGGCCGGCTTGCTCCCCGGTACGGCGTTTCAGCGCGCGCTCGCCGACCGTCACGATCTCGACCTGACTCTGCTTCCCGCGGAGGCGGTGAACGACGATCTGCTCTTTACCGACGGTCTCGACGCGCACGAGCTGGCGAAGCAGGTGCCGATGGAGATTCGGTTCTCGTTTGATTTCGCGGACGCGCTGGCGGACGGGCGGATCGGCGGATCGGCGGATGGTCTGATCGGCGGATCGGAGGATGATCGCAGCGGAGCCGCAGCGCTATCCGCCCATCCGCCCATCCGCCCATCCGCCGGGGACGGAAAATGAGGGCGGGGGCCCCCACCGTCGCCATCATCGGCCGTCCCAACGTCGGCAAGTCGACGCTGTTCAACCGGCTGATCGGCCGGCGCGAGGCGATCGTGGACCCGCGCCCCGGTGTCACGCGTGATCGCAACTTCGCGCACGCCGAATGGAACGGGCGGCGCTTCTGGCTGGTCGATACCGGCGGCCTCGTTCCCGGGGCCCTGGACGCACTCAATCGCGCGATCCGGGCACAGGTCGAGGCGGCGGTCGCGGAGAGCGACGTGCTGCTCTTCGTGGTGGACGTCGAGGCCGGCGTGCATCCCGCCGACCTCGAGATTGCGCAATACCTGCGCACGGTGCGCCGTTCGGTGCTGCTCGTGGCCAACAAGGCCGATCAACTCCCTCAGGACCAGCGCCACCTCGCGTTTTCCGAGCTGGGACTGGGCGACCCGTTCCCGGTTTCGGCTGCTGTGGGGAAAAGCAGCGGCGACCTGCTCGATCGCGTGGTGGAGCTGCTGCCGGCAGGCGACGGCCGGGGGGACGAGAATGCCATTCCGGTCGCAATCGTCGGGCGTCCCAACGTGGGGAAGTCGAGTGTCGTCAACCGGCTATTGGGGAGCGAGCGGATGGTGGTGGCCGACGAGCCGGGGACCACACGCGATGCGGTAGACGCGACCCTGGAGCACGGTGGGCGGCAGCTGGTGTTCATCGACACCGCCGGGTTGCGGAAACGCAGTAAGGTCCAGGACGACCTCGAGTTCTACGCGACGCTGCGGACCGCGCGCGCCATCGAGCGCGCCGACGTTTGCGTGCTGGTGGTCGACGCTTCCGATGGATTGCACGCGCAGGATCTGCGGATCATCGGCGACGCCTGGGAGCGTGGCGCCGGCGTGATCGTCGCGGTGAACAAATGGGACCTGATCGAAGAGAAGGATTCGAACACGGCGGTGCGTGGTGAGAAAGAGCTCGCCGAGCGCGCGCCGTTTCTCAAGTTCATCCCGTTTCTGTACGTGTCGGCGAAAACCGGCCAGCGCGTCTCGAAGCTGCTCGATCTGATCGTGACGGTCGCCCTGGAGCGCGACAAGCGCGTCCCTACGGCCGAGGTCAATCGCGTCCTCGAGCAGCTGGTGAACAAGCAGCAGCCGCCGCAGCCGGTGGGGGAATCGGTGCGACTCCTCTACGCTTCCCAGATCGGCACCGCGCCGCCGCGTTTCGCCATCGTCGCGAGCCACCCCGAGGCGATTCCGGAGTCGTACGCGCGCTATCTCGTGAACGGTTTCCGCGAAGCGTGGGCGTTCACCGGCGCGCCGGTCAACGTGAAGTTTCGCCGCAAGAAGCGGGAGCGCCGGTGACGATCGCGCTGTGGGTCGTCGCGTCCTATCTCCTGGGCGCCACACCGACCGCCTATCTCGCCGGCCGCCTGGCGCGCGGGATCGATCTGCGCCAGCACGGCAGTAAAAATCTCGGCGCAACGAATGTCTATCGTGTGCTGGGGTGGCGCTGGGCGATTCCCGTGGCGCTGATCGACATCGCCAAGGGGGCGATCCCGGTGGCGCTGTTCGGCCGCTGGGCGGCGGCGGGCCCCTGGGTTGCCGTGGGACTGGGGATCGCGGCGGTGCTGGGACACGTCTTTTCGCCCTACATGCGTTTCAAGGGCGGCAAGGGAGTCGCCACGGCGCTCGGCGTTTTCCTCGCTCTCGCGCCCGTCGCTGTGCTGATCGCCGTGCCGGTGTGGGGCGGCAGCCTCTGGCTCACCGGCTACGTCTCGCTCTCGTCGCTCGTCGCGGCGGCGTCCTTCCCGGTGTGGGTAAAGCTCACCGCACCCGGCGCGGTGTCGGCGTTCTGGGCCAGCGTCGCCCTGGCGGTGTTGATCGTGTTTTCGCATCGCGCCAATGTGCAGCGCCTGCTTGCCGGAACGGAGAACCGCTTCCACACGCGACGGGGGTTGCCGTGAGCGCGGTGGTTCCGAAGGTTGCGGTCGTCGGGGCAGGGGCGTGGGGCACGACCCTCGCCGACCTGCTCGCCCGCAAGGGAGCCGCCGTCACGATCTGGGCCCGAGAGCCCGAGGTCGTGGCCAGCATCAACCGGGACCACGTGAACACCATTTTCCTCGCCGACGCCCCGCTCGCGCCCACGCTGTGCGCGACCGGCGAGGTTGCCGAGGCGGTGCGCGACGCCGCGGTGATCGTGTGCGCAACGCCGTCGCACGCGGTGCGGGCTATCATGACGGAGGCGGCGGCCGCGGTGCGCGAGCGCCCCCTCGTCGTCAGCGTGTCCAAGGGACTGGAGCCGGAGCGCCAGGAGCGGCTCTCCTGCGTGCTCCA
>Ga0126376_10002037_pt1 | contig 11289 bp, 11 predicted proteins | sample PanSoiMetPlot_15_FD_92760 | JGI IMG/M metagenome (GOLD analysis project Ga0126376, IMG submission 92760) | Tropical forest soil microbial communities from Panama - MetaG Plot_15 | ecosystem: Environmental > Terrestrial > Soil > Tropical forest > Bulk soil | place: Panama | collected 2016-02-17
CTGTCATCGCGGATCGCGGCCATTGCGCCAGTCGCTGGCAATATGGCGGCGAGTGATGGAAGCGCTCGGGAGGTGGTATGCATACCGGCTCATCCCGTGTCCGTACTGGCCATCCACGGCACACTCGATCCTTATGTCCCCTACGGCGGGGGATATTCCGCTCTGGGCCATCTGACCGTTGCATCCTTCAACGACGTGATCGGCGTCTGGCGGGAAATCGACGGTTGCGCAGGCTCGTCATCCATGGTTGTGTCCGGACCTACGACTACGAGGATCTGGCCCTGCCGGGCGGGGAGCACGGTCGAGACCAAAGTGATCGCAGGGGGTCTGCACTACTGGCCAAGAATTCCCGCTGACAGCCTGAGACTGCCCTGGGCTACAGATACTCGCCAGGCCTTCGACGCTTCTGCAGTCATTGCCGACTTCTTTGCGGCCCACGCTCGCGTCAGCGTGGAGCCGCGTTGACGAGTCTCTATGTACTCGACCACCCTGGGAACCCCGTGGGTGTTGCTGGCCCTCGCGCGCGCTGCAGCCACCTGGCACGCGCGACTTTCTGAGCGGTTTCGCTTCTCGCCACCGGCGCCGTTGCCGTGACGCTGGTACCTCAGCACTGACCTGGCCAAGTCAGCTAGGACTTGACGATATCAGACGGACGCCAAGTGCGTCGGGGTGCCAGGTGGAAGGTGTGCTAAGTTCGGCCTGAATTAGAGAGATAGGCCTTCGTGGCTGGGGGCCAACGGGTCGCGGGTTCAAATCCCGCCTCCCCGACCAACCCCTTCAACCTACCCATTTTCGTATTGGCGGCGCTCGCTGGAGCCTTGCTCGGGTCTGCCGGCCCAGCAACAGACTCAGCACTGCTCGACTGCATCGCTGAGATGGCGTGCCAGCGCGTCTGAGTACCGAGTCATCGATTCGCGCATCATCTGGCCGCGATCTCCGGTGTCCGGGATCCCAAAAACGTACGGCAGGAAGCCTCCGACCTCCGTGAGGCCGGCCCGGATCTCTGCGACCGCCTCCGGCGGATGGAGTCTGGCGGGGTCGCCAACCGCGATCCATCCGATCGGGATCCGCTCCTCGGCAGGGACGTCGCACCCGACGTGCACAGCGCCGCCCAGGGCGACACTGCTGGCCCGGTGCATCACGGCACCGTTGAACACCATCGCGCCGGTGGCGATGAAGACCTCGTCTTCGATCTGGCAGCCGGTCAAGTAGGCGTTCGGGCCGACCAGGACGTGATTGCCGATGATGAGCGGGTGACGGCGGGTTGAGCGGAGGACTGACCCCTCCATGATCACGCACCTCTCCCCGACCGATAGCGGCCCACCCTCGGCCGTCAGCACGGCGGCGTGAAGGATGCGGCTGCCGGCGCCGACGCGGACGTCGCCGCTCAGGATCGCGGCCGGTGAGACGTACGCCTCTGAGTGGATGCTGGGCCTGGCCCCGTCATGGCTGATTCGCATGTCTCATTGGTAGCTCATCGCTCTATGTCAGCTGGCAGGGCCCGACCAACCCCGGGAGCATCCCGGGGAAGCGATATCCCCAGCCGGAGGAATCGCGGATCGGCCGGTGCGCTGGGGCGCAGCTCGCGGCCGCGCACGGGTTCTGCGACCAGGCGCACCTCGTCAAGGACTTCGGGGGCTGACGGGGATCACGCCCACCCAGTACCGCGCCCGCTCGCGCCCGAGCCTAACCACGTCCCCGCGGCGGCCGGCTGACCTCTTTTTCCAAGACGGCGGCGGCCCGAGTCGGGTAGCGTCCGGCCATGCACGACACGAGCGTGGACCTTGGCGCGCTGACCGACCTCCGCACCCCCTGGTGCGTCCACACCGTGGCCACGTTGCGGATCGCCGAGCACGTGGCCGCCGGCGTCAGCGAGGTGCGGGAGCTGGCCGCCGTCGCCGGCTGCGACGCCGACGCCCTCCGGGCGGTGCTGTGCCATCTGGTCTCCAGGGGTGTCTTCACCGAGACCGCGCCCGGCCGCTACGCGCTGAACGACGCCGCCCGGCAGCTGCTGGAGGCGCCGTTCCTCGACCTCGGCGGCATCGGCGGCCGCATGGCCTACGCGTGGGGCACACTGCCCACCTACGTCCGGACCGGCCGCCCGGGCTACGCCGAACAGTTCGGGCTGCCGTTCTGGGAAGATCTGGCCGCGCACTCGGAGCTGGCGGCCAGCTTCGACGCGCTGATGGGCCCGGAAGGCCACGGGCCGCCCGACCCGCACTTCGAGGTCGTGGGCGGCTGGGAGCCGGTCCGGAGCGTGGTTGACGTGGGCGGCGGGACCGGCGCCATGCTGGCCGAGATCCTTCGCGCCCGGCCGGGCGTGCGGGGCATCCTGGTCGACCTGCCCGGCACCGTGGCGCGCGCCGCCGCGACATTCGCGGCCGCTGGCGTGGCCGACCGCGTCACGACGGCCGGACAGAGCTTCTTCGATCCGCTGCCGGCGGGAGCCGACCTCTACCTGCTGAAGAAGGTGCTCAACGACTGGCCGGACCGGGAGACGGAGGCGATCCTGCGCCGCTGCGCCGAGGCAGCGGGACCGGGGGGCCGAGTCGTCGTAATGGGCGGGGTGACGCTCGACGAGGCGCCCCGCTGCCTGGAGATCGAAATGCTCGTGGCTGGCGGCAGGAACAGCTCGCTGGCCGAGTTCCGCGAAATGGCACTGCGCGCGGGCTTGGAGGTGGTCGCGGCCGGCCCGCAGGCGTCAGGCGCCTTCATCGTGGAATGCCGCGCGCTTGCCTGAGGCCGAGACCATTGTCTCGCGGTTGAGCCGACAGCCGGAGGGCGCGTAGCCGCTGAGCCGCTGGCCGCGATGCGCCCTCTGGCTCCACGCGGGCGATCGCGCTCGAACTCGGCGAAAACGCCGAGGTCCGACCTTAGGCATTCATTGGCTGCGACAATGCTTGTCCGCATAGTTGTTCCCTGGAGAAGCAAATGCGTATTTCTAAAGACGGGACCCTGATCACACTTATCAACGTCTTTGAGACGACGCCCGAGCAGCAGCAGGCTCTTATCGATCAGTGGGTTCGCTTTACCGAAAAGGTGAGGAGTGAGCCTGGCTACATCGGGACCGCATTGCACAAGAGCACAGACGGCACTCGTGTCATCAACTATGCACACTGGAGATCTCAGGCGGACTTTGACGCTTTCCTGGGCAGGCATGGAGCAGACTTCGCGCAGTTCCGGCAGAACGCCTCCCGCATAGATCCTCACACCTATGACGTCGTTTATCTCGATGAGCCAGGAAGCACGTAGTTGGCGGGCGAGCGCGCCCGCGCGTCTGTAAGTCGCCCCAAAAGTCCGCGAATAGCTCCTCGCCAGTCCCGTGCTCCCGGCGCATTACGGCGCTACTGACGTTTCTGTGGGTGGGGGTCGAACTCGCGACGAACTGGTGGCTGGGCGGCTGGGGATCGAGGGGAAGATGGTGAAGGCGGTCGAGTTCGACCCGGAGGGGAGCTTGATCATCGCGATCCGCCCGATGGAGGTCCCACGATGATCTGGCTCACCTGGCAGCAGTTCCGCGCATCGGCGTCCATGATGTTCGGCGCGCTGGGCGCCGTGGCCGCCGCCCTCGCGTTCACCGGCCCCCGCCTGTCCCGCGACTACGCCGACCTGCGGGGCGCGTGCGGAGGCGCCAGGTGCGGCCCGGAAGCCTTCGACGATTTCTTCTTGTCCCACCTTGGCGTGTACCTCGGACTCAACGCGCTCGTGATCGCACTGCCCGCCGTCGTGGGCATGTTCTGGGGCGCCCCATTGATCAGCCGTTAGTTCGAGACCGGCACGCAGGATCTGGTCTGGCAGAAAAGCGTTCCGCGCCGCTACAGGCTGGCCGTCAAGATGGGCCTCGTCGGCCTGGCCACGATCGCCGCCGCGGCATCGGCGGTAGCGGTGGTGACCTGGTGGTCGCGTCCGCTCGACGCCACCACCTTCGCCAGCGCCTCCCGCATGTCACCAATCTTGTTCGACGCCCGGGGGTACGCGGTGCTCGGGCACGCAGCCTTCGCCTTCACCATCGGCGTCGCCGCCGGGCTGCTGGTCCGCCGGACGGTGCCCGCGATGGCCTTCACGTTCGTGGTCTTTGTGGCCGTACAGATCGTCATGCCGACGATGGTCCGGCTCCACCTCGCCACCCCGGTACGCCTCGAAGCTGTCATCACAGCGGACAGCCTCAGTGGCGTCGACGCCTCCGGTCCCCGGTGGACCGTACCCGGACTCCAGGTAGAGATCGGGCCGCCCGGCGCCTGGATCCTCAGCAACGAAACCGTGGACTCCACGCGGCGTGCCGTCGACACGCTGCCGGCCTGGGTTGCAGACTGCATGACGCCGGAGGACCCCTTGGGCGAGAGCACCCAACAGCGGTGCCTCGGACGGCTCGCCGCGGCCGGCTACCGGCAGGTCGTGACCTACAAGCCGGCGGACCGGTTCTGGCTGTTCCAGGCGATGGAGACGGCCATCTTCGGGATGCTCAGCCTGCTGGTCGGGTTCTGCTTCCTGCGAATATGGCCCTGCTGAGCTGGGGCCGGCGGGCCGCGTCCCCGAAGCGTTCGTGTGCGATGTCGAGTCGCGCCGGGCTGACGTTCTGCGCTATCTCTTCGCTCGTTCCGCTTTCCTCTCTCGGAATGCAGGCGAGCGACCGTAGCAGCATCCGCCGGCCGCAGTCGCTGCTCGTCGCCAGGAGGAGGGATGTGTGATCGTCACTTGAGTCGGCGCGTGTGCATTCGAACAACCAACAGCAGGCGCATGAGCTCGGTCTTCAGCGTCTTGCAGAAACGACTCCCCGACGGCGTTGTTCCAGGCTAGTCTATGACCTGCGCCTCCCATTACCCCGGCAGGGGAGTGAGCCGCTGTTAGTGGGGTGGGGGCGGGACAACCTCGTAGCGCAGCAGGGCGCATCCGGCTTCAAACACCTTCGCCTCGATGAGTCGCAGGGCGAGATCCGTCGAAAGCCCGTCGAACAATTGCGGTCCGGCGCTGATGACCGCCGGGTGAACGGCGATTAGGTACTCGTCGATTAGGCCGGGTGTGCCGGCGAGCGGGGCCAGGGTAGCCGGGCCGCATGACAGCAGGATTGTCTTGCCCGTTCGGTGTTTGAGCGTGGCGAGTTCGCGGGCGATGTCGCCGCTGACGACGACTCGGTCGTCAGCCGGCGGAAGGGTGCGGGAGAAGACCACCTTGGTCATATTCGTTAGCATCGCGGCGAACTCCCGGTCAGCGGCCGTGACGGCAGGTGCGTCGTCGGGGATCTCGCCTCTGGCCACGGTGTCCCACCATGGCACGATCGCCTCGTATAGCTTCCTGCTCAGCGCCCAGGTGTCGGCCTCCCGGAAGAACTGGTTCAGGTAGGCCATCTCCTTCTCACCCCAGGCGAAGGGCTCCCAGAACCCGCCGACGGCGTTGGCGATGCGGTTATTGAATGTGGTCTGCATATGGAGAGCGATTCTTCTCATACCGGCCCCCTGTACGGTTCTGGTGCTCTGTCGCTCAGCGAGCGGCAGGGCCCAAGGCTGGCCAGGGTACAGCAAGCCCTACACCGCGGCCCGTCGACGTGGTGATCTCACGACCAGCGGGCCGGCCGTCGCCAGATGCGGGCCGGCTGGGGCGGTGCGGTCACTTTTCAAGGTGCGATGGGGGTGGGGGGTTCCTGGACTAGCTGGTTGGCCGTGCGCTGCCTAATTTCGGCCGCACGGTACGTGTCGTCTACCTCTCGTTGTTTTGGGACGTACTTCAAAACCATCTTGGCAGCATCTGGTCCGTCTCAAAGTCACCGAGCCAGTACGCCAGAACAGCAAACACGACAACCACGGCAGCTCCACGGGGGTGGGTGAACGCGCTGCCGAGAGAGTGGCCGCTGCGCTCGATGTTGCCGCGCTCGACGAGGGATCAGCGCAGGAGGCGCTGCGTCGGGGCTGGAGCCCTCTGCGGCCCACGCCGTGCTCCGGACGACCTGACCGCCGAACACCAGGAGCGCTTTGGCGACCCCAGCACCGTCGCCCTCCTCAGCGCCCTAAGTCAGTTCCACCCCAGCACATACAGCCTCAGCGCTATCGCGAGGTTGGACAGACCCTGGGCAACAAGCTCCACACAGCGTTCACAACCTCCAGCTGCACCACTTCCTGGCTGCGGATCGCGCCTTGTCGGTCATCGGTGTGATGATGGGCCTATGACGGCTTGGCGGGATGTCGAACAGGCAGAACCGGAGTTCGCGCAGCGCGTGCGGGCGCTGTTCGACGCCCACAGACACAAGACAATTGCCACCTTGCGAGCCGACGGGTCGCCGCGGATCTCCGGGATCGAGGCGGTCTTCGAGGACGGCGAACTGATCTTTGGCTCGATGCCGAGCGCGCGCAAGGGCGCGGATCTCCGTAGGGATCCGCGGTTCGCCGTTCACAGCGCCACGGTCGACCCGATCGAGGGCTCCGAGGCGCAGTGGCCGGGCGAGGCGAAGATCTCCGGTCGGGCGATCGCTGCGGGACCGATCACCAAGGGACCGGACGGCGACCTCTTCCACGCCGACATAGCAGAGGTCGTGCACACACACCTCAACGACGAGGCCACGATGCTCGTCGTCCAGTGGTGGACGCCCATGCACGGCCTGCGTAGGATCGAGCGCGAGTAACCCTCAATCGCGCGAGCGTGATCTGCCTCATTGCGACCGCCTCAGTCGGACCGCGCAGCGCTGCGGGTGTCGGCAGGCGGCGACCGTGACTCTCTTCACCGGTCCGGCGATCTGTTCGTTGCCTTCGTGGCTGGGGGGACAAGGAGTCGCCAGGAAAGTCTGCTCAGCCCGCGCCGGCAATCAACAGGAGATGGGCGCTCAGCGCGAGCAACGCCGGCTCGCTTTCCACCGTTCGGGCTGAATAGAGTATTGCGGAGCGGCCATCCTCGGTCTTCCACCGGTGGTCTAGATGGGGCATCCATCCGGCGAGCCCCTCGAGCCCAACTAATTCGCGAACCTGAAGTCCAGCCTGTTCGGCCTCCGACCTGAGTTCTTCAGGACGATGGAAGTAGGCGGTCGTGAACCAGTTTGCCCTGTTGGCAGGATTCCGATGCTGGCCGTCACGAAGGTCGCGCTCCACAATCTTCCGAAACTCAACATCGAACAGGAGCCCACGGGCCAATCCATCGAAGAGCGATGCGAATCGGGAGATTGCTCCAGCAGCGATCAGCCCGCCGCTTCTGACCACGCGGGCAGCCTCGCGTAGAGCTTGGAGCCGGTCCTGGCGCTCGGTTAAGTGATAGAGCGGCCCAAGCAAGAGAGCAGCGTCGAAGCTATTTGATGGAAGGGCCAGCACTCTGGCGTCACCGACTTCGGCAGTCACGCCTTTTGAGGTCAGCGCTGAGCGCACCTGCTTGACGTGTCTCGGGGTCAGGTCAACCAGGTGTACCTGATACCCGGCATCGGCCAGCCACTCCGCGTGGGCGCCCGGCCCGCCACCGATGTCAATGATTGCTGCAGGTGGCGTGGGCAGGTGCCGACGGAGGACCTCCTGGGTGCGAAGCAACTCAAGGCGGCCCAGTCCAGCGGTGATCCGGTACTCCTCTCGGATGGTCTCGTAGTGATCGATGATCTCGGAGTCCGGCATAGGTGGAGCATACGTTCGACACGCTCGCAGACCTCCGCTCGCGCCCGCTCACCGGCGCGCCAGACTGCGCCAGGAAGCGGGCGAGGGCTGCGGCCGGCGTACGAGCTCGATTTCCCGCCGGTCTTGCCGAGCTGCCGGCGCCCACGAGCGTCAGCGTTACGCCAGCAGCCAGTAGATCGTGGTCTCCAGCTCGGCGGGGTCGTCGAACCAATCGCCGTAGACCTCCCGTCGGGGGCAGGCCGTCTTGTGGTCGTGCGCCGCGCACCAGCTCAGCACCGCCCGGTGGGCGGCGGCGAGGCCGTCGTAGAGCCCCTGTGAACGGTCGTGGCGACCCTCCCTGCCGGCAGCGTGGATGGGACGACACGACCGCTGGGCTCGAACGCCCTGGTCACCTCCACCCCGACTTCGACATTTCGCACGTCGTCCTTGTAGAACATGACGTTGTGTCCGTCCGGCGCGCGGAGGTCGGTGCCGCGGAGGAAGGCCCACACCTGATCCAGCATCCCCTTCCACTCAGTTGGGAATCGCTCCCACGTGGTGGTGGCGACGACGACGGCGGTGGGACGCTCGCGCACGGTGGTTGATCTCACCGCGGGTTGGCGCCCGGCCGGCGCTCGGGCCCTCTCAACGACGGCACGTGGGGCTACTGGGACACTCCCGTCCGTGTTACGCCGCCATGGCGACGCCAGCGTAGGAAGGCAGCTCGATTGCATCCGCCTTGGTGAACTGCCCGGCGACAAGCGTGCGCAGAGGCCAGCGGGCGATCCACCGCATGGAGGCGGCGCGCATACGGATCATGAACGCACTTGTCGGTGCGAAACCCTGGACGCCGCCCGGCGGCAGCTGCTGCGCCTGGGCGACGTACGCTTGCATGCGCTGCTGATAGCGCTGGAAAGCGATCCCGTGGTCACCGCCGGCCGCGACCAGCTCACCGACGAGGATGTAGGCGCCGACCAGCGCCAGGCTCGTGCCCAATCCCGCCAGTGGCGATGGGCAGTAGCCCGCGTCGCCCAGCAGCACTACCCTGCCGCGCGACCAGTCGTCGAGGTGCACCTGCCCGACCGAATCGAAGTAGAAGTCGGTCGCACTCCGCATCGCGTCGAGTAGGCGGGGCACCTCCCAACCGGCGCCGGCGAACCGCTTTTCGAGCAGGTCCTGCTGATCTGCCCTTCCAAGCCGCTCGTACGTCTCCGGCTCCGCGCGGAAGCTCAGCATCACCTTGATCTCGTCGCCATCCCGACCAGGTCGGGCGCCCGCGACCAGTCCGCCGGGCGCGTTGTACATCAGGAACCAGCCGCCCAGGTCGATGTCAGCGGGCGCCGTGTACCACGCGATGTAGAGGTCGAACGGGCGGAGGCACGCTGCATCCGGTCCGAATGCGAGGCGCCGAACGGTCGAGTGCAGGCCGTCCGCGCCGACGACGAGCGAGAACCGGCGGGGTGGCGCCTTCTCGAACGTGACCGTGACCCCGCCAGCGTGCTGCTCGATGCCGGTGATCGTGTCGTCGAAGATGTAGTCGGTCTCCTGCAGTGAGGCCTCGTAGAGCACGCGGCAGAGATCACCTCGCAGGACTTCGATCTCGGAGACGATCCCCTCGCCGCCGAAGGCATCTGCGGGCATACGGGCCGTGATGCGCCCCCTCGCGTCGACGTATGCGAACCCTTCCTGCTCCAGCGCCACCGATCGCACACGATCGAGGAGGCCCATCCGCTCTGTGATGGTGCGGCCGGCGCCACGCAGGTCGACCGCCTGCCCGCCCGGTCGTGGTGCTGGAGCACGCTCGACGACAGTCGGCCTGTATCCCGCCCTGCGTAGCCAGTACGCCACCGCCGGGCCGGCGATGCCGGCACCCGAGATGAGCACTTCGTTCTGTTCCATGTTTCCTAGCGTACATCGTATTTCTGCCCCAGGCGCCCTAGTGCGGCGTGCAGATAGCGTATGATTCCAGGATGGCCATGAGCACTAGTGCGCCTCTCTCGCCCACCACCCCTCGCTATCGCCAGATCGCGGCGGAGCTGCGGAGGCAGATCGAGGCGGGCGAGCTCACTCCGGGCATGCGTGTGCCGTCGACACGGGCGATCGTCGACGGCTGGGGCGTGGCGATGGCGACCGCGACGAAGGTGCTGACGGAGCTGCGTCACCAGGGGCTCGTCCACGCCGTGCCGGGTGTGGGCACGGTGGTCGAAGGAGATCGGCGGCCCAGCCGCGGGGCGCCTGCCCCGCGGCGGCAGAGCAGTTCGGAAGGTGGGTTGAGCACCGAGCGAATCGTTGCTGCTGGTGTCGCGATCGCCGACGCGGAGGGGCTCGGCGCGGTCTCGATGCGCCGCGTCGCAACCGAGGTAGGGGTCGCCACCATGTCGCTCTACCGGCACGTCGAAGATAAGGACGACCTTGTGCTCCAGATGATGGACGCTGTCTTCAGGGAGTGGCAGCTCCCGGCGGATCCGCCAGCCGGGTGGAGGCCGCGCGTGGAGATAGCGGCGAGGCTGCTCTGGGATGCGTTCCGGCGGCATCCGTGGTTGGCATCGACGATGTCGATCACGCGACCGCAGGCGCTCGCCGGCGGCCTGCTGCTGTCGGAGTTCCTGCTGGCTACCCTCGATGAACTCGGCCTGGACCACCAGACGACATTTACGGCATACATCACGCTGGTCACCTTCGTGCGTGGTACCGCGATGAACCTGGAGATGGAGACGGAGGCCGAAGCGGCGAGCGGCGTCGACAGCGAGGAGTGGCTGCATGCACAGGAGCCGAGGCTGCGCGCGATCGTCGAGGCAGGCAACTTCCCAGTCTTCACCCGCTACGTGTCACAGGATTACGACTTCAGCCTCGACGAGCTGTTTCAGTTCGGACTCAGCCGGATGCTCGACGGGCTCGCTGCTTTGCTTGACGAGGGCCCCAAAAACCCTCGCCGGAGCGAGCGAACTTAGGGGGCCGCTAGACGAAGCTCCGCTGCGAGCGGACCCCTAAGCAGGCCTCAGACTCTCTCGCGTGCGGTCGCTCAGGGGCGGCCCATCGTGGTGGCGATGTCGGCCTCGTTCCCCGCAGCGTCGGCCAGCGTCCACCATGACGGCGCGAATTTGTCGCGCACCATCCGGCCGCCGGCGGCGAGCGCCGCCGCGATGCGAGCCTCCGCCTGCTCGTACGGCACCCATATCGCAACGTGGATCGCGCCGCCGCCGTCCGGGCGCGCCTCATGCATTTGCTCGAACCAGAACGACGGCCCCCGACTGCGCGGATCGACGAGGTCCTCGTCGGGGCTGTCGCGCCGCGGCTCATACCCGAGAACTGCCCGCCAGAATGGCAGCACCTCGGCGGTGACGGTCGCGCCGGGGATGACAAGCAGGCTCTGGACTGCCGACGGGTCGGCAGAGAGGCCCAGCTCTCGGGCAGCTGCCGAGATCTGGCGGGCCAGGTCGACGTCGCGCCCACTCATCCCGCAGTAGTCGTCGGTGATCGTGATCAGGCGCACGGTCACGCCGTCTCGACGCACGTCCACGTCCGGGTGGTGGTCGTCGACGCCCGGCAGCACGCTGATCGCCTCGACGAGCCGGGCGCCCGCCGCCAACGACCCGGTCCGGAAGTACGCGCACGCACCGTCGCCGAGGACGCGCCAATCCTCGACGCCCTCGGACTCGTGGAACTGCGTCGGGCTGATCCGGTCGGTCATGCAGGCTTCGTTGGCACCGAACATTGTGGCGAATTTCGA
>Ga0126376_10002039_pt1 | contig 11283 bp, 8 predicted proteins | sample PanSoiMetPlot_15_FD_92760 | JGI IMG/M metagenome (GOLD analysis project Ga0126376, IMG submission 92760) | Tropical forest soil microbial communities from Panama - MetaG Plot_15 | ecosystem: Environmental > Terrestrial > Soil > Tropical forest > Bulk soil | place: Panama | collected 2016-02-17
GGACGTCCGGGATTGGGCTTGGCGTCAATCAGGCGATCGCGCTCGCCCTCGATTGCGTTGACGAGGGTTTGGTAAGTGGCCTCATCGGGCCGCGGTGCGCCGGGAGGCGGCATCTCGCGGCCGCGCAGCTTGCGCAACACCTTCTCCCAAAGGGCGCCGTTGCTGTCGAGATTGGCGAGATCCAAGGTCTCCAGATTCACTCCAGCCCGTGCCTTGGGACCGAGATGACAGGTGTCGCAATATAGTTTCCAGGTTTGCCAAGCCGAGTGTTGGTCAAAGGTCGAGGGTTGGGCGGTCGCGGTCGCTGAGGCGGAATTTTCCGCCGGCACTGCTGCTGCGCCCAAGAAGGCCACGCCCGCAAGTGCCAACCCGGCTAGTACTATGCCTGTTGCCAGTGCTTGGGTTCGCATCATCATCATTCCTCCCACGCGCCAACAAGTCGCATGACGCAAATGTTTTGTTTTAGTTTACACGGATATACGCCTCAAGTACAGCTTACAATTTTCGTAGCAAATTTCTTTGCCGGAGGCAAATTTTGTTGCCATCGGGGTGCCCTTACCGCGCTCTCGGGGTGCAGTGATACCACCTCCTTAAGGAACGTCTTATTTTTAAGAACCGTCTTATTTTTTTGTTTTTTGCCGTTTCGGGCAATCGTCGGTTCGGCGATCGAACCAATGCGGCCTGGGAATTGGATTGCGCTATCTTTTCGAAGATTTCGCCCTCGATACGGACCGACGGGAACTGCGGCGCGGGACCGTCCTTGTGCCGATTGGCCCCAAAGTTTTCGATTTGCTGGCCTACTTGATCGGCAATCGCGATCGAGTAGTCACCAAGGACGATCTACGAGCGGCCATCTGGAGCGGTCGAACGGTGTCGCCGTCGGTGCTCACTACCTGTATCAATGCGGCTCGATCCGCGATCGGCGACAGCGGGAAGAGCCAGCGCCTCATCCACACGCATTGGCGCAAAGGCCTGCGCTTTGTGGGCGAAATCCACCAGAAATCCGCAGGTCCGACATTGCTTCAGCTCGGAACGAACGTGATTGCGTCGCAGTCCGCCGAAATTGCCCAAGCAGAAGTCCGCCTGGAACCATCGGCCCTGACGCATGCTCTCCCGGACAGGCCATCGATCGCCGTCCTTCCGTTCATGAATATGAGTGGCGACCGCGAGCTAGACTACTTCGCAGACGGAATAGTCGAGGACATCATTATCATGCTGTCCCATTTACGATGGTTGTTCGTCATCTCACGGAGCTCAAGTTTTACATATAAGGGTCGCACGGTTGATCCGAAGCAGCTCGGCAGCGAGCGTGGCGTGCGGTACGTCCTCGAAGGAAGTGTTCGAAAGAGCGGTCAGCAGGTGCGCATCACATGCCAGCTGATCGATGCGACGACGGACAAGCACATCTGGGCGGAGCGATACGATCGCGAACTTGTCGATATTTTCGTGCTTCAGGATGAGATTACCCGGAGCGTCGCTGCCGCGATTGAGCCGCGTATGCTTGCCGCTGAAGGAATCCGAACGCTTTCGCGTTCAACGAACGATCTTGATGCGTGGGAACTGGTGGCGCGGGCGCTTGAGCATTTTTGGCGCGTCACGCGCCAAGACTTTCAGGCCGCCACTGCAATGTTGACGCGCGCTGTCGATGCGCACCCCACCTGTGCATCTGCCCAAAGCTTGCTGGGATTTTCTCTGGTATTCGCCGTGCATATGGGATGGATTGATCCTGATCAAGGGTTGACGAGCGGGCGAAAGCATGCCGTCCGCGCGGTCGGACTTGATGATGGCGATCCGTGGGCGCATATCGCGCTTGGTTATTTGGCTCTCATCGAAAGGCACACGGCCGAATCAATCGGAGCGTTTCAGCGCGCGGTGAGCATCAATCCAAGCTCTGCTGCGGCCCATTCCCATCTCAGCCGCGCCTTGGCGTTTGCCGGCCGCGATCGTGAGGCACTCCAGCATGGCGAGGAGGCGATCCAACTTAATCCGCTTGATCCTGAAATGGCACTCTTTCTTGGCGCCATCGCAACCGCGCATTATCTAGGAGGACGCTTTGCTCAGGCGGTCCAATTCACCACCAAGGCTCTGAATTTGCGCCCGGGCTTTCAGAGCGCCCAGCGCCTGCTTTGTGCAAGCCTGGCACAGTCGGGTCGCATCGACGAGGCTCGCAAGCTCCTGGAGAAAGTTCGACTCCAGCAACCCCAACTTTCCATCGACTGGGTTAAACGTACGGTCCCGTATCAAACGCCCGAATTGATGGAGCACTTTCTCGACGGCATGCGCAGGGCCGGCATGGCGGAGTGACGCTCTAAGCGGCAATTTTCATACGCGAGGGTCGAACGCCGCCCGCACGGCCGCTGTGACTTGTTCCATCGGGATGTCACGCATGCAGCGGTGATGCTGGAGCCGGCAGGTCGGCTTGTGGCACGGCCGGCACGGCACCTCGGTCTTGGCCTCGATCACGGCGGCGAGGGGGTTGAGCGGTGCCCAATGCCATGGGCTGGTCGGCCCGAATATTCCGATGGACGGCGTGCCGATTGCCGCCGCTACGTGCAGCAGGCCGGAATCGTTCGATACTGCGACCGTCGCCGTCGCGAGCGCCAGGATGGCATTGCGCAGGTCGGGCCCAGTGAGATCACGGGTGTCGGGTGCATTGCGTGCGATCTCGGCGGCGAGGGCCTTTTCATCGGGGCCGCCCACGACCCAGACCGCAAATGCCAGCTCGGCAAGGCGCGCCGCAAGCGCCCCATAGGCCGGCCATCGCTTCGACGGCCCGACGGCGCCGGGGGCCAGCACGGCGACGGGCTGTCCATTCGCCGGAAGGTTCATCCGCGTGCGCCATTGCGGCAGCGCATCAGGCGGCACGGCAAGTTGCGGCAACGGCAAATCCTGCGGAAGAGCAGCGTGCTTCGGCAACGCTAGCGCGGCGCAGCGGTCGACCATCCGGGGCAGCGCCTTTTCGCCGTCGCGCAGGTCATTGAGGAGGCCAAACCGCATTTCGCCGACAAAGCCGGTGCGGCGCGGGATGCCGGCGAGAAACGGCGCCAGCGCGGATTTCCAGGTTCGCGGCATGATCAGAGCATCGCCATAGCGCTCGGCGCGCAAGAGGTCGGCGAGGGCGCGGTGCCGGGACAGCGCGATGCGCTTGCGCGGCAGGTCGAACACGATGCCCTTGCGGACCCCCGGCATGTAGTCGATGAGCGGCGCCACCATCCGGGTGGTCAGCATGTCGATCGGCCGGTCGGGAAAACGCGCGCGCAGCAGGCGAATGACGGTATGACACCGGACGAAATCGCCGATCCACATATACGGCACGAAGAGGATAGGACTGCCCGCGCTCACGGCGGCATAACTGCCAAAACATCCGTCGGCGCGCAACCCCGGCGCAAGGGCTGTTCGTTGCGCAGCCCTGTCTGACACCGAACTCAATGTCGTGCCGGGCCTAATTTCGCCGCCAGTTGCTTTACCAGGTTTTCGCGGGAGACGGTTTGGCGATGAGGGCCAAAGCCTCCGCCTTCATTTCATTGAAGCTCACCTCGCGGGGCCTATCACGGACGCGTCTGTCCCTCGACGTACATATCCTCGGCATACATGACCAAAAGACCGAATTTGACTGCGTCCAAATTGGCAATCGGCATGTTATGTGCTCCCCCAAATCGCCATAAATCAGTAGTGGTTGCGATCAAAGTACTCAAGCCGTCCGGTGCGGAAAGGTGACGCTCCCGGCCGGATGCCGTACACAGCTTGCTATCCCCGGATGGGTTAGATACGTGGCGCGTTAGATGGGGAGTCATCATAGCGCTGAATCGGTGCGCAATCGTGGGACAAGGAATTTTCAAGATATGACGCAAAGCGATGGATTGGACCGAGGCCCCAACGTCGCGCTGATCACTGGCATAACCGGCCAGGACGGCGCGCTTCTGGCCGAATTACTGCTGCAAAAGGGGTACACAGTTCATGGCATCAAGCGGCGTTCGTCTTCTTTCAACACCGGGCGTGTGGATCATCTGTATGTGGACCCGCACCAGGAGGGCACACGGTTTTTCATGCATCATGGCGATCTAACCGACGCCACCAACCTCATCCGCATCGTCCAGGAGACCCGGCCGACGGAAATCTACAATCTTGCCGCCCAATCCCACGTTCAGGTGAGCTTCGAAACGCCGGAATACACTGCAAACGCCGACGCGATCGGTACCTTGCGCTTGCTCGAAGCCATCCGCATCCTTGGCATGGAACGGCAGGTCAGGTTCTACCAGGCTTCCTCCTCGGAGCTTTACGGCATGGTCCGGGAGGTGCCGCAGCGTGAAACTACACCCTTCTATCCGCGCTCGCCCTACGCCGCCGCCAAGCTCTATGCCTACTGGATCACGGTGAACTATCGCGAAGCCTACGGGATGCACGCTTCCAACGGCATTCTGTTCAATCACGAAGGCCCGACCCGCGGCGAGACCTTCGTGACGCGCAAGATCACCCGCGCGGTCGCCGCCATCGAGCTTGGCCTGCAGGACCGAGTCTATCTCGGTAATCTGGATTCCGAGCGCGATTGGGGCCACGCCCGCGACTATGTGGAAGGCATGTGGATGATGCTCCAACAGGACGAACCCGACGACTATGTGCTGGCCACCGGCGAGAAACATTCGGTCCGTGAATTTGTCGAGCGCGCGTTCGGCCATGTGGGCCGCCGGATCGTCTGGCGCGGCGCCGGCGTCGACGAGATCGGGGTCGATGCCAAGTCCGGACAAATTTTGGTCGAAGTCGATCCGCGCTATTTCCGTCCGACCGAGGTCGATGTTCTGCTCGGCGATCCGGGCAAAGCGCGCCAAAGGCTCGGCTGGCGCCACAAGACGAGCTTTGTCGATCTGGTTGCGGAAATGGTTGACAGCGATCGCACGCAGGTGCGGCTGGAAAAGGAGCGCATAAACCGGCATGACTGAAGGACGCTTCCCCGCCACGTCGGAAAACGGCTCAATGATAAGCGCCGCAGCAAGAACACTGCCGTTCGACCTGGCAGGAAGGCGCGTTTTCGTCGCCGGCCACCGCGGTATGGTCGGCGCCGCGCTGGTGCGGCGGCTGGCGTCGGAGCGCTGCGAGGTGCTGACGGCCGACCGCCGCGTGCTCGACCTTGCCCGGCAAGCCGACACGCAAGACTGGCTTCGCGATAAGCGGCCGGATGTGGTCATCGTCGCGGCAGCCCGGGTCGGCGGCATCGCCTACAACAACGCTTTTCCGGTCGACTTTCTTGCCGACAACCTGGCCATCGAGCTCAATCTGATCGGTGGTGCTTTTGCGGTCGGAGTTCGCAAGTTGCTGTTTCTTGGATCGTCCTGCATTTACCCGAAGCTGGCATCCCAGCCGATGAGCGAAGACATGCTGCTCACCGGCACGCTCGAGCCGACTAACCAATGGTATGCGGTGGCCAAGATCGCCGGCATCAAGCTGGTTGAAGCCTATCGCCGGCAATATGGCGCCGATTTCATTTCTCTGATGCCGACCAACCTCTATGGCCCCGGCGACAACTACCACCCCGAGCGCAGCCACGTCCCGGCGGCACTGATCCGCCGCTTCCACGAGGCGAAGCTTGCGAAGGCCGCATCGGTTTTGGTGTGGGGCACCGGCCGGCCGCGGCGCGAATTTCTGGCGGTCGACGATCTCGCCGACGCCTGTGTATTTGCGTTGAAGAACTACTCCGACGACCAGTTCCTCAATGTCGGCACCGGCTGCGACGTGACGATCGCGGAGTTCGCCGCGATGGTGGCGGATGTGGTCGGATATAGGGGCGATATCGTCTTTGATGCTTCCCGACCGGACGGCGCGCCGCAAAAATTGCTCGATGTGAGCCGATTGACGAAATTGGGTTGGACGGCGCGCACCGAACTGCGTGCCGGCATCGCGGCGGCTTATCGGGATTTTCTGGATGGTGGCGCAAAGTGAAGAGGGACGTCACCGCACGACCAACTGGTAAGTCGCATCGATCGAATCGCGACCGCCGAGAATGGCCGGCGCCAGATCGCGCGCGATGCGCTGTGCGATCGGCAGACGGAAGTGGAGACGATCCCAATAGTTGGTGTCCGCAGTCGTGATCTGCGACGGTATGCGCCAATCGACGACCTTGGCGCCGCGGGTACGCGCAATCGCAGCAATTCTGGCTTTGCATTCCGCCTCGACCGCCGCGCCGACAGTTCCCGGCATTGGCTGAGCCGCGACATGGACGGGCATATAGGCCAAGATCTTGATGGCTGTTTCCGGTAATCGGGTCATGGCGTCGTCGAGCCATTGGAGCGCCGGAAACTGCAACCTCTGGCGCTCCGCATCGGATAGGGACGGGGGCGACAGGTCCGACGGCAGGGAACGATCCGCCCCTCCCCAGATGTTGGAGCTGGCGCGCGCAAGCTCGTATTCTTGTTCAGGAGGCGTAAAGACTTCGAAGCCGTCGCTGCGCACACGCTCCGGGTAGAGGCCGAATTGGTAACCAACGAGCCGGCCGGCGATCTCGACTGTTCCACTGTTCAATTGGTACAGGTAATCGTTCCAGCGATTGTCATCGTAGAGCCAATCCGGAAAACCACGAAAAGTAATCCGGTGGCGATCGGCCTCCTGGTCGCACCACACGCCGTCGATGCCGATGATGGCGGCCTTTGGAGCGCCAACCTCGCGCAGGAAAAGGTCGATTACTGCCCATTGCTCCCACGCCGTCATCGAATCCATCGCCAGATTGGCAAAATGGGCCTGGAACGGTCCGTTGAGAAGTTCCGGATCGAGGAGGCGGGACGTGGAGGTGCCGACAATGAACGAATCAAAGCGTCGGCTGCGCACAATCTGTGGGTACATGTGGCGCTGGCTGATGCTGACGATTCGCCGTTCAATCGGCAGAGAGAACGGTATGACATTGTAGGGATCGACCAGGAGGATAAAAAGCTGGACTACCCCAAGACCGCCAACGAAGGTCGTCAGGAATGACAGCACGAAGTGCCGCCACGTCGTCGTCCTTTCCCACCTCGCGAAGTTCCAAATTCGCTGCGACACGGCCTCACCTCAGAACCGGAAATAGATGAAATTGACGGGCGCGCCATTGCCGACCGCGAGGACACAAAACACTGCCAAAACGGCCGCACCGACGGCGACTACTGCCCGGGGCTTGTCCAACTGATCTTTGAGTTCGTGCGCTGAGGGGATGAGCACGGCAGCGATCGCAGCTGCCGCCAGCAGTTTGACGTCCTGAAACGCGCCGCCGGTGCCTTGCGCGCCCACCAGCGACAGCAGGATCGAACCCGCGGTGCCGAAGGTGCTGGCGCGAAAGATGACCCAGCCCACCAACACGAACAGCATGGTTATCGCCCATCCGACGGGGGCAGGTAGTGGACGCCGGAGCTGCTGCCAGGCGCGGCAACCGACGAGCCCGATGCCGTGCCACAGCCCCCAGGCAAAATATGTCCACCCCGCTCCGTGCCAAAGTCCGCACAGCCCCATCGTCGTCAATGTGGCCACGACATAGCGTAGCGGTCCGTGCCTGCTGCCGCCGAGGGGAATGTAGAGATAATCGCGGAGGAAGTTCGACAACGTGATGTGCCAACGTCGCCAGAATTCGCGAATGTCGGTCGAAAGATAAGGCCTTCTGAAATTTTCCGGCAGGATCACGCCAAACATCAGCGCCGTGCCGATTGCCATTTCGGTATAGGCGGAGAAATCGAGAAAAAGCTGCAAAGAAAAATGCAGCACTGCCGTCCAGGCTTCGCCGAAATCCAGTGTTCGGGAGGCCGCCTGCGCGAACAATGGATCCGCTACAATCGCGAGCTTGTCAGCCAACAAAACTTTCTTTGCGAAACCGACCGTAAATATGATGAGACCGATGCCTATGCGCGTCCATAGTCCATCGCTCAACGGGTCGCGATCAAATTGCGGCACCAGCTCATTGTGGCGAACGATCGGCCCGGCGATTAAATGTGGATACAACAGGACAAACAGCGCGAAAGGACGAAACGGATAGATAGGTGCGTCATTACGCATACGATCGACGAGATAGGAGATGAGCTGAAACGAGAAGAAGCTGATGCCGATCGGCAGAACGATATGCGCCCGCGGCAGTGCAAAGCCGCCGACCGCTTCGATCGTCCCGAGAGCAAAGTCGAGGTACTTGAAAGTCCCAAGCGAGGCAAGATTGAGGAGAACGCCGGCGACGAGGAACCGGGCGTGGCCGGTGCGCCCGTGGGCATACGCAAGCAGCCACGTCGCGGTTATCTGCGCGACCGGGAGAATGACTAAACGCGCATCCCACCACGCATAAAACAGCAGTGAAGCAGCAATCAAGACCCACTGCCGCGCGATCAACGAGCGTGCGGCCACATAGTAGATCGCCACCGTGGCGGGTAAGAAGACAAGCACGTAAAACTGCGATTGGAATAGCATGGGCGGGGCGCAGATGAGAATGACGAGAGCAGATAGGGAGGACGATATATCTAGGGGATTGATAGCGAATAAGCCACCCCGTAGCTATGCGCTGTTGAGATCGGGTAGATCACTTGCTGCTTTGATCGGGCGAACCAGGCCCTCGCGCGGCTATTGCGACAGCGTTGAGCGCGCGCACAAGCGCGTGAATATTTTGCTCCAGCACGTCGCCGTCGATGTTCTCGGTCGTGTCGCAGGCCTTGTGATAGCAAGGATCGAAAGGCCGACCTGCCGTGCCGCCAAACAATTTGGCCTGAGCCTCGGACTTCGAGCCGCCTGCGCCCGTGTAAAGTCCCACGGTCGGGATGTCCTTCTGGGAAAATGAGGAGTCGTCGGTTCCAAACCGACTCCCGGTGCGTTCCTCGACGTTCAAATTGTGCTCGCGGAATTCGGCAATGAATTCGCGTCGCGCGATGGCGCCCGGTCCATCATCGGTCGCAGCCGGGCCCTGAACAAAGCGTATAAAGTTGGGGGATGCAACCATGTCGAGATTGATGTAGAGCGCGATGCGCCGGCGTTCCTCCTCGGACAACGCGTTGACATGGTGGCGCGAGCCGACGAGGCCACGCTCCTCGGCGCCCCAAAACGCGAAACGCATGCGATTGCGGGCTTGGGTCGGCGGCTGCGTCGGCTCTTGTGCCGGCTGCTCTTGGGCTAATCGCAGCGCGGCCTCGAGCACGGCGGCCGAACCGCTACCATTGTCGTTGATGCCGGGCCCCTCCGGTACGCTGTCGAGATGCGCCCCAACGATGATCCAAGGTTCATCGCCGCCGACGGAGGTTTCAGCCACGACATTTCGGGATGGGCGCGTTCCGGCGACCGCGTTGACCGCAAGGCGCACGGTGGCACTGCCGGCTTGTGCCGCGATGCCAAGGACGCTGCCGAACGCGTAAGAGACACCGACCACCGGAATGGCGACGGGCTTATTCAACCGACCCAAAAAAGCGTCCATCCGGCCGTCAGTGCCCTCGTTCATGATGACGACACCGATGGCGCCCGCCGCGACCGCGTGCTCAACCTTGACCTGGAATTGGCAGGTTCCGCGCCGCACGAGCGCGACGGCGCCGCGCTCGAAGTCGCGAAAGTCGCTGGTTTCGCATCCGCTGGCGGATGCGGCCGGCGGTGTTGCGCCGAGTTGGAGATTCACCGCGCGCAGCGGCGCCGTTACATCGCCTGAGCCGGAGTCGGCCAAGGTGCGAACCGCACCGGCGGATGCGTGCTCCTGCGAGCCGTCAGGTCTGCTCATGGCCAGGACGGGAGGTGTGCGCTCCTCGAAGAACGGGAACTCGAATTCTTCAAAGCGAACCCTATAGCCTGCTTCCTTCAATCGCTCCGCCACGTACTCCGCGGAACGATCATAGCCAGGCGTGCCGGCGGCGCGGTTGCCGCCATTCGCAGAAGCGATTTCCTGCAGCGCCTGCAAGTGCCGGAAGGCGCCCGCGCTTGCCGCGGGAGCAAGCTGGCTGGTTGCGGACGCAGCTCCGGATATGCACTGCGGCATTGCGGCAAGCAGCACGGCTATGACGCAACTTGAACGAAAAGCTATCGATAACGCCATCGCTGCCGATCAGACCTTTCACTACGTCAAGCGGAAAGACGCATTAACGGACCTCGGTACCCTGAACGCTGCCAGCCATCCGATTGACACAGGCATGCAGCATGGTCGAAATGCCATTATAGCACGATCTATAGCATCATCCGGATGCCATTATAGCCGTAACACATCCAGGGTTCAGCAAGGTGGATCTCATCATCCGCAACGCGCGCCTTACGGACCGCTCGTCTGACGAGCTCACAGACATTGGTATCAGCAATGGCCGCTTTGTCGCGATAGAGCGCCGACTTCCGGCGGAAGCAGAGATCTACGATGCCGAAGGCCGGCTCGCCTGTCCGGGTCTAATCGAGAGCCATATACATCTCGATAAATCGCGCATCATCGATCGCTGTACGCCGCAGGAGCGCCCCCACCTGAGCCCCATCAAGGGAGTCGCGCCGCTGAAGAAGAGCATGACGACCGAAGACATTCGGGGGCGGGCGGAGCAAACCCTTCAGCAATGCATCTTGCACGGGACAACTCGCATGCGAACGCAGGTCGAGGTCGATCCTGGCATCGGCATGAGGGGGTTCGATGCGGTGAAGTCGCTGATCGGCGACTATAAATGGGCGATCGACATCGAGGTCTGCGTATTTCCCCAGGAAGGGCTGACCAACTACCCGGGGACGGACGACCTGCTGGTGGAAGGGCTGAAGCGCGGCGCCAAGGTCCTTGGCGGCGCCCCGCGGTATGACACGAATCGTGCCGGTCAGATCGAGCGGATTTTTGCGCTCGCATGCGAGTTCGACGTGGACATCGACATGCATCTCGATGTTGGCAACACCCCCGACGCAATGGACATCCATCTCGTTAGGGACCTCACCGAAAAGTACAAACGCGGCGGCCGCGTCGTTGTCGGTCACATGGCCAAATTATCGCTTTTGCCGGCGGATCAAGTGGTGAGGCTCGCTCGCGATCTGGCCAATGCCGGAATCTCGGTTACAGTTCTACCGGCGACGGATCTGTTCTTGATGGGACGCGATCAGGACCATAACGTTCGGCGCGGCGTGGCGGATGCAAATCTGCTGATGGAGCACGGGGTGAATTGCTCGCTCTCCTCGAACAACATCCTCAATCCGGCGACCCCTTACGGCGACTGTTCGCTGATTCGCATGGCGAACCTCTACGCCAATGTGGTCCAGATCGATCGAACGGCCCAGCTCCGCGAATGCTTCGAAATGCTGACCAATCGGTCGGCCCGGCTGTTGAACTTAGAGGAATACGGGTTTGCGATAGGCAATCCA
>Ga0126376_10002041_pt1 | contig 11278 bp, 8 predicted proteins | sample PanSoiMetPlot_15_FD_92760 | JGI IMG/M metagenome (GOLD analysis project Ga0126376, IMG submission 92760) | Tropical forest soil microbial communities from Panama - MetaG Plot_15 | ecosystem: Environmental > Terrestrial > Soil > Tropical forest > Bulk soil | place: Panama | collected 2016-02-17
AAGCTGACGCACATGCTCCTTACGCCAGCCTGATCAGCGTTCTTGACTCGCTGCACAGAGCTGGAATCGAGGGTGTGACACTGTTGACAGCGCGGTCGGGAGCGTCCACATCGGGAGCTTTGGTGCCTCCAAGTGGATTGCCAATGCGGATCGTTGCACCTCGCGCAGGGAGTAGGAGCACGGAACTTTATTGATTGTTTGTTCATGCTCGTGCGTCTCTGACGCACGAGCATGCAGTTAAAACCTAAGCTCCTCCCTCCGCGAGACGTGTTTCTCCAGCTCGGCGCGATTCGCGAAGTAAGTCGACTTTAGCTTGCTCTTGCTGAACAGCTTTTCGGCCTGATCCTCCCAGTGTCCCGATTCGGGATGATCGCTTTCGCCTAATGGCATAGCCATGTACGACTGCGGTGGTTTCGTCAGAATCACAACCTGGGTCGCAGACTGGCCGTCGACACCAACCATTTCCTTCCCGACCTTGAAGAAGTGGATCGCACGCGGCGTTGCCATCGCAGCTTCGTTCAGGGTTCCGCCGCTTACCGCCCATGTATGCGAGCCGCCCTTTCTCCCAACTCGGAACAGCGTGCCGAACGTCGCATCTGGCGCAAAGGCGGTCTTCAGCTGCTGCTCCGCTTTTGAGAGCGCATCCGCTACCGCGTTGTCGCTCAGAGTGTCTGGTGGATCGACCGCCCGACCATCAGTCCCCAAGGCTGTCTTGAAAAGGTAGAATCCCAGCGCCGCGCGCGAATCCGCGTCATTGCGGCGATCCCATGCTGCGAGCATCTTGCCGAATTCGTTTTCCGGAACCACTTTTCGAATGCGCTCTTGCCAGATCTCCGCGTGCCACACTTGCGGCGAAAGCGCGATCGCGATCGCCTGCTCCAGCGTGGCATTCTTAGTTGCGTCCAGCAGATCCAACGCCATTGCTGGACGCTGAAAGGGTGTACGCCGCGAGTCGTTATAGAGATACGGATGCTCACTCCATTTTTCCGGCGCCAGCGGAGAGTCCTTCATCATCGTCAACGGCGGAGCATTGCAATTCTGCATGTAGCCTTGTGGAGGATTCGTAATCTGCACCAGGTCGTCGAAGGCGTGGATGCCCTGCCACTCGCATTCGCCTGTAGATCCAGGCATCGGCTTGGATGGGTCGCATCCCTTTGGCCGGACGGGAACGCGCCCATTGCGAAGGTAATAGATGTCGCCGTCGACGGTGCCAATCATGACGTTCTGCGCCATCAGCTGTAGTTCAGCCAGCGCCTTCTTCGCCTCCGTCAGATTGTGGGCAATGATGATCCGCCATAACTCATCCGGAAGTTTGTACTCGTCCGCGTAAGGAATCACCGCGGAATAAGCCTTCCCATTTTTGTGCGCGACAATGGGCCCATGATGCGTCGACTCAATCCGCATCTCCTGCCACTTCACTGCGTCTCCCACCTTCACGCCAACGCGCTCCGTGCGCACATCCAGCGGCCGCCATTCCTCTCTGAACTTGTACTTGCCATCCTTAATCTCTTCCTCGTATGCGTCGGATGTATCCGGACCACCCGTGGTCATGGCAATCGAAAGATAGCGATTGTGTCCCAGAACAGGAAACGGGAACCCCATGAAGGTTACGCCAGCCGCGTTCAGTTCTCCGCCATAGATTCGCATCTCATACCAGCGGCGCTCCCCGTACCAGCTCACATGCGGATCGACGATGGCGATTGGGACGTGCATCGCCGTGCGCGATGAACCGAGGATCATCTCGTTCGATCCTCGATATGGCCCGGTGCGATCGGGCTCGATTCCGGCGCGTTTCAAATCGGCTCGCACCTCGTCTTCCGGCCACGCCCAGATGATGTAGCGACCCAAAGCAACGATCTGCCACGGTTCCAGTTTGGGAGCCCACGCGGGCACCTGCTCCGGATGCTCGCTCATGAACTTCTTTACTCCAGCCTGGAACGCTTCGCAGATGGCGCGCAACTGCGGATCCAGATCCTTGTAGTGCTGCTGCGCAACTTCCCGGTGACGCCAAACCCGCTGCCAGTAATCCTGCGAGACATACTCCTCCCCGAAAGCTTCCGCCATCGTGCCCTCAGCCCTGCGGTAATTACGCAGCAACTCCTCGAGCCGATCCTCAGCCTGGGCGTAGCCGGAGCCAAACGCCGCCGCAGCTGCAGTCGGCGCGAAGATGTGTGGGACGCCGTACTCGTCGCGCAAAATCTCGATTTTTTCGTCGCCGAAGATCGGTGCCGGCGATAAGGCTGATGTCGCTAATGCAAGACATGCGATTACCGCAATCCGCAGCCAACTGATCCCGCAACATTGAGTCGTCGCCGATTTCGAGTTCCTGCCAGCTTTCAGCATCAACGTGCCATCCCCTTTCCATCCCTTTTCGGGAATCTCCCAGAGCTTCCCCCGACTGTCCCTGCAATCTCTTTCGCGTTTGAAGGTATTGACACCGTGTCGCTGCACCGCTCATCGAGTCTGCCAAATCCAACTCCATTGTTACTTGAAGGAAAGATTTAAATGAAGCAGTTTAGTTGCAATCTCTGTTTTGCTGGCCTTTGCGAGCTTAGCCGCAGGGGCGCAAAACGCAACTTGTAACACTTCCGACGGCGATAATGACGAAACACCACGCGACTTTGTTGCCCCGAAGGTATTTCAGGCAGCCGATCCCACAGCCGCGTCGATTCAGTCTACTGTTGACGACTATCGTGCTGCACTAGGCCAAACCAACAACGGCAACCAAACCTCACAGACAAGCGGTCACCGTGAGATCAACTGGGACGGCGGAGCCGCCAACACGACCAGCGTACCGGTCACGCCGTTCAACGTTTTCCTGAACACTCGTGGCACGCAGTTCACCACACCGGGTCTCGGTTTGACGCAGGCTCCTCCCTCCGGCGGACCGCAGGGCGGACTTGCTGCGCTATTCAACAATCTGAGCTACGCAACCATCTTCCGTGCATTTAGCCCATTACGCTTATTCGTACCAGTCGGAAGCAAGGTCACCGAAGGTCAATTTTTTCCTGCCCGGATCGAACGGTTCTGTCCCGGCAAAAGTCACAGGCTTCGGCGCGTTCTTCACCGATGTTGACGAGCCAAACGGGAGTGGTCCTTGGCGAGAAGCATGGCAACCGCCACGCCAGTACAGAGATCGAGTACTTCAACGCCGAAGGCAGACTGATCTACAGCAGCTTCGTTCCAGCTCGCCCGGCGATGGTAATTTCTCCTTCTTGGGCATCATCTTTGACGATGCCCGTATCGCTCGTGTGCGCATCACCACCGGGAACGTCGCGTTAGGTCCAGACGACGGCCGCAAGCATGCTGTGGTTGCCATGGACGACTTCTTTTACGGCGAGCCGAAACCTCTCTTCCCGTAAGAACAAGGTCCCGCCTCGCACCGTTCTGGATCCAGCGGCAAATGGCCCTGTTACGCCGATGATTCAGAGCAGTTCCCGAGGCGGGAATGTTCTTGCCTAAAACAAAAGTCGATTGGTGACAAGTCCCGCCCATCCAGCGGGACTCCAATCGCGGCGTCGACTACCGCAAACGGTTCAGTTCTGACATCACTTCGTCCATCTCGCGCGTTAGTCGCTCGATCAGCTCCTTTGCTGATTCGCGTTGCGCAAGGCGCATTCCCTGGCCGGACCAGAGCGATAGGAACTCGGAGCGTCCTTGTCTTGCTGCTGCTGTTCTCAGGGGGCGAGTTAGGGAGTTCTGGAGTGGGAATGGTGGGATTGTTTCATGTGGCGGGTCTGGCTCGATTTCTGTCATGAAGCGGTTCACGATTCCTCTAGCTGGGCGGCCGGAGAAGGCGCGGGTGAGTCGGGTTTGATCTTCGTGGGCGTTCAGGATTGCTTCCTTATATGCGTCGGGAATGCCGGCTTCGTGGCAGGTGAGGAAAGCCGTGCCCATCTGGACGGCCTGGGCTCCCAGAGCGAGGGCGGCTACGATGCCGCGTCCGTCCATGATCCCTCCTGAGGCGATCACCGGCAGGCGGACAGCATCGACGATCTGCGGCACCAGCGAAATCGTTCCCACCATGGCTTGAGCGAAATCGCCGAGGAATGTGCCGCGATGGCCTCCGGCTTCGCTGCCTTGCGTGACGATCGCATCCACGTCTGACTTCTCAAGTTGCACCGCTTCTTCCACAGTGGTTGCTGTCCCAATTAGGAACAATCCTTTGTTCTTGATGGCTGCGACGGCGGCCGGAGAAAGGAGTCCGAAGGTGAAGCTAAGACAGGATGCGCCGCTCTCGAGAGTGGCGGACAGTTGTTCGTCGAAGATATCTGTGGGCGATGGTAGTTCCGTTGGGACAGGCACGCCGAGCTCGTCGTAATAAGGGGCGAGGCACTTGAGCATTGCGCTGGCGAGGGCGTCCGGATCCTCGGGCGTCGTTCTCGTTTTAGGCTGCGGAGCGAACAGGTTGATGCCGAATGGACGCGTTGACTTTGCCCGCACATCGGCTGCGGTGCTCGCGATCTGCTCAGGCGTGAGATAAGCAGCTCCGATGAATCCAAGAGCGCTGGCGTTGGAGACGCCGGCGACCAGATCGGGAGTGTCGCCACCACCGGCCATGGGCGCCTGGATGATGGGGTGCGTGATGCCGAGTCGTTGTGTCAAGAGAGTCACAGGACAGGGTACAGGGAACGGCGGATAGGGAACAGGATCCGTGCTTTAGCACAGCTTCGGGCTTGACGCCTGCTTTATAGGCAACACCCCTTCGACCGCGAGAATCAGAATTGCCGGAGTTCATTCTGGAGACCGCGGGAAGAAACCATTCTGAAACAAAACTTAACGCTTCGTTACTCGCGTGCGAAGGGTGGGACGGAGCGGCCCAAATCGCGGCAACTGGCGTTGACTCGTCCTGGCTGCCGGAGTAGCCTGCGGAACGCGAAGTAAATTCCTCCCACTTTCACAACCTCCCATTTCGAAACTCACTTGCCTAGGAGGGAACTCATGAGCAAGTTTCGTTTTTTTCTGATTCTCACTGTAGTCATCGCCGTTGCGCTTCTCTGGACCACAGCTGCCCGCGGCGGTGACGACAATAAGCATTCCAACAGGACCAGCTCGGTGCAAGCGAAGGATACGGACGACAATCGGCCGGACTCCGATGATTCGCAGGGAGAGGACGACCAAGACTCGGCTAAGGTTGGCCCAACGGTCCTCATAACAGATCTGGTTGCCGACCAGCCCTCCCTGAAAGATGCGAATGGCATCGTGCATGCCAACCTGATCCTCGATCCCAATTTGGTAAATCCCTGGGGAGTCGCAGAATCTACGGGCTCGCCATTCTGGGTCTCGGACAACAACGCCGGTGTTTCGACGCTGTATAACGTGCCCGGAATGAACAACACGGTGGTCAGTATTAATCCGCTCGTTGTCAGCATGCCCAGCCCCGGCGATCTGCTGGGGATGTCAGGGACACCGACCGGCGCTGTTTTCAACACTGCTATAGCGGCAGGGGGATTCAAGGTCTCGGGTTTCAACGCATCGGGGAATGCGACGAGTGCTCCAGCCATATTTCTTTTCGCGACGGAAGACGGAACCATTCTGGGCTGGAATCCAGGTGTGAATCCACAGGGGTTCGATCCGAACAAGGCGGGTAAGTACGCAATCATCGCGGTGGACAACTCCGCAAACCCTACCGCAGATGATGGCGCCGTGTACAAGGGCCTGGCGATTGGTACGGATGGCAGTGGTAATACTTTTCTTTACGCGACCAATTTCCGCGCCGGCACAGTCGAAGTGTATGGCACGAATTTCAAACCCAAAACATTCTCTGCTGATCAATTTGACGATTCGAATCTGAAAGACAAATATGCGCCCTTTAACATCGTTAACGTCGGCGGCAAGTTGTATGTGACATACGCGAAGCAGGATAAGGACAAGCATGACGACGCGGCTGGTCGTCATCGTGGATTCGTGAACACATTCGATCTTGATGGCGGCTCGCTTCAGCGATTCACTCAGCGCGGCCATTTGAATTCGCCGTGGGGTTTGGCTCAGGCTCCCGCGAGCTTTGGCCAGTTTGCAGGCGATATTCTGATCGGCAATTTCGGTGATGGTCGCATCAACGCCTTCACTCCCGGCGGTGAGTTTGCCGGAACCGTGGTTAATCCGAAGGGACAGGAGATCCTGATCGACGGGCTGTGGACCCTGACCGTTGGCAATGGCGCTGCCGGAGGTGATCGCAACACAATCTACTTCACCGCAGGTCCGAATGAGGAAAAAGACGGCCTCTTTGGCAGCCTCACTCCAGTCGCGCCTGGCACACCATGTGGGCCGACTTGCATTTAGAGAATTAACGCCGCCCTGAGTTTCCCGTCGCAAGGAGAACACGAAGGGAACGAAGGAACAAAAGGAGGTCACGGAGACGAGGACTCTTCGTGGCCTCTTGTTTTTACTTCGTGACCGTCGTGTTCGCTCTTCCCGTCGGCAGGACGTCCTAGAAGCGCACCTTCCATTCGGTTAAAAAAATTCAGCTTGACAGAGATCTTGAAAGCTCGTACTATACCAACTGGTTATACAACCAAATGGTTATTAACTCAGAAACGAGACACCTTGATGCGGTCTTCGGCGCGCTGGCCGATCCGACGCGGCGGGCTATCCTCGCGCGTTTGGCTTCGGGAGAGGCGACAGTAAACGAACTCGCGGAACCGTTTGCGATGACGCAGCCGGCGGTTTCCAAGCACCTCAAGGTGCTGGAGCGTGCTGGGCTGATCTCCAGGGACCGCGATGCTCAACGGCGTCCGAGCCGGCTCGAGCCGAAGCGATTGGCCGAGGCCAGCGCATGGCTCGAGCAATATCGGGAGTTTTGGCAGGCATCCTTTGCCCGTCTCGACGATGTGCTCGATGAGTTGCAAGGCAAGAAATCAAAACGAGAGAAAGCTTCTCGCTCATTAAGGAAGGAGTGACTATGTTGTTCTACCCAGAGAGCTTCAAACTATCCACACCCACCGATCGCGAAATCCTGATCGAGCGGGATTTCAACGCTCCTCGCGACCTGGTTTTCGAGGCACTCACCAAACCGGAATTGGTCAGGCGCTGGCTGCTTGGCCCGGATGGCTGGACGATGCCGGTCTGCGAGATCGACCTGAGAGTCGGCGGAGCATACCGCTACGTGTGGCACAAGGAGTCATGCAATATCACAATGGGAATGGGCGGAATATTCCGCGAAGTGGTTCGTCCGAAAAAGCTCGTCGCCACCGAAAAGTTCGATGACGCGTGGTATCCGGGTGAAGCCGTGGACACTACTGTCCTCGAGGAGAAGGGCGAGATCACGAACATGAAGCTGACCGTGCTCTACGAGTCGAAGGAAGCTCGCGACACCGCAACCAGGTCCGGAATGGAACATGGCATGGTGGCAGGCTACAACCGGCTCGAAGAGTTGCTGGCGTCGATGGGCGTAAGGGCATAAATGTGGAACCGTTGGCAGTAGCCGATGGGTGAGTTCCGCGTCTAGCAGCAACTCCTACGGATTTGCTCCCGTCGTGCGGATTGCTACTCGTAGCGCAGCGTTACGAGCGGATCGACTTTGGTCGCTCGACGGGCCGGGAGATAGGACGCCAAGAGTGCGACAGAAGCTAACAGCGCGCTGACAGCCGCGATCGTTAGTGCGTCGAATGGCTTTGTGTCGAACAGCATTTTCTCCATGAAGCTGGTCAGGCAAAGGGCCCCCAGGATGCCGGCAGTCAGTCCTGCTGCAGTCAGAATGGCACCGCGTTGGAGCACCATCTGGAGAACATCGCTGCGGCTGGCCCCGAGCGCCAGGCGAATTCCGATTTCACGAGTGCGCTGCGCGACTGAATAAGCCATCACGCCGTACAGGCCGACCGCGGTCAACAGCAATGCGATTCCGGCGAAGACGCCGAGAAGAAGCGTTTGAAACCTCGATTCCCCGATGTCGAGCGCGAGCAAGTCGTCCATGCTGCGAATATCAAACAGAGGAGCTTCAGGGTCGAGACCGGCGAGTGTTTGGCGTACGTCCTCTACTGTCGCAAGAGGATCGCGAACTGTGCGAATTACCAGGCTCGGAGGAGACCAAATCATCTGCGGAAGCGGGACGTAATATGCCGCGCGTGGGCTCTGGGTCAGCGCTAGGTTCCGCACATTGCCGACCACGCCTACTATTTCTCGTTGCTTGGGTCTTCCCTTGCCATCGCCGGCTCCGATTTTGACAACCTTCCCAACCGGGTCCTGATTCGGGAAGAACTTCTCAGCCATTGCCTGATTGATGATGATGGTCTGGGCAGAGTTGCGCTGGTCACGCTCATCGAAGAAGCGGCCACGAATCAGCGGAATCTGCAGCGTCTCAAGCAGGCCTGGAGATGCAATATAGAACCCAGCCGACGGCTGCTCCGATTCCGGCACGGGATGGTCGAACAGATCGAACGAAATCGTCCAGTTGTCGTTGCTCAGCGGCAACGGCATTGCAGCGCCGGCGGCGGTCACGCCTGGAACATTGCGCAAACGGCGTAACAGCTCCTGGTAGAAGCGATCCTGCTGGTCAGAGTTGTAGCGTGTCTGCGAAAGATCAAAATTCGCGGTCAGAACATGCTCCGGATTAAACCCAAGATCAACATGCGAGAGCCGGTAAAGACTGCGAATGAGCAGGCCGGCTCCAATCAGCAGCATCAGCCCCAGCGCAGTTTGGGAGACAACCAGCAGCGATCGGAGCCGATTGTGCTGCGAGCCGCTCGAACTGTGCGTCCCACTTTGCATGGCCTCCGCCAAATTGGGACGCGCCACACGCAATGCGGGAGCGAGGCCGAAGATTACAGCGCTGATCAGAGCAAGTCCGCAGGTGAACAGAAGCACACGCAGATCAATGGAAATGTTCTGCAAGCGCGGCAAATTGCTGGGATAGAACTTCACCATTGCCGCCAGAGCCCATTTCGCGAAGAGTGCGCCGACAGCAGCGCCGGTTAGCGCGAGTGCGGCTGATTCAGTCATCAATTGCAGCACGAGGCGGCCACTGCTCGCGCCGAGCGCCGAACGGATGGCAATCTCCTTGGCGCGCACTGTGCTTCGTGCCAGCAAAAGGTTAGCGACATTTGCGCATGCGATCAGCAGCACCAACCCCACCGCCATTAACAGCAGTTTCAGTGGACGTGCACTACCGCCCACCATGTAATCCAACATCCGCAGCGCTTTCGCTTGCGGGTAGTACTTGTTCGTATTTGGATACTGCGTAGACAGCGCCTGCGCTACAGCAGTCACATCGGCGGTAGCTTGCTGCAGGCTTACGCCGGGTTTGAGACGTCCGATGATTTCCAGGAAGTGAGCGCCTCGCTGCTCTGTCACCACCGACTCACCCGGAGCATCGGGCTCTGACAGCTTGGAGAAAGTTGTCCACAGATCAATCGCTCGGGACCGAATTGGGAATTGAAATCCTTCTGGCATGACTCCCACAATCGTGTAGCTGCGGCCGCTCAGCGTAACAGCGCGTCCCAATACGCCGCGGTCAGCGTTGAACTGGCGCGACCAAAACTCATGGCTTAGGACGATCACGTGGTGCCCAGGTTGGTCTTCGTCGGCTGCGAAGCCACGGCCCAAAGTAGGCTGCACGCCAAGGATATTGAAAAATCCAGCCGAGACGTTCTCCGTCGAAACATGCACTGGATCTCCAACACCGGTCAGCGTGTAGTCGTTGTTGGTATGAGCCGCGACTTCGGTGAATGAATGACTGCGCGCACGCACATCGCGAAAATCAGGGTAGGAAGAAGACGAAGGCATCAGCGCTCCATGCCTCATCGTCATCAGTTCAATCCCGACAATGCGCTCTGGTTCAGGAAACGGAAGCGGACGCAGCAGAACGTTGTACACCACACTGAACATTGCAGTGTTGGCACCGATGCCAAGAGCCAGCGTCGCAACCGCCACAAACGCGAACCCTTGCGACTTCAGCATTGTGCGGAATCCGAAGCGAAGATCCTGTACCAGACGTCCCATGCGGGCTTTCTCCCAGAGTTGGCGTAGAAAGTAAAAAAGAGCACGTGAGCTGCCGACACTCGCGATAGTAACTTGTTGATTTTGCGAGACAAGTCAGCCGTTATGCCGAGTCCGCGCCAATGGTGGCGTGCAGTGATGGGAACTCTCTGTTCGGAAGCGGACAAGGAGATCGCCTCATGACAGGAGACTCGGCATGAGGGTAGGAACGATTCTCTTCGCTTTGGTTGGTTTGGTGTTGCCTGACTATTCGAGCGATTCGGGAGTGATCTGGATGTTCTTCTCGCCCGCAGCGCGTTTTTCCCAATATTTCTTTACCCACGCCTCGAAGCTCTTACCAGCGGCGGGATCGCGATCGCTGAACTTGAGTGCGGCGATGTCGGAGTAGGGAACCGATACCTTTTCGCGGGCGCCCGCGGGAATCACTCTGACGAAGGAATTGGTTAACGAGGTACTCGTGCGGCGATCAAACACATAGCCTTCGAGCTTGCTTCCGTCCCTACGTGTGATGACAATGTCGCCGCGATAGTCGAAAGCCTTCTCGAGAGCTTCACGAACATCGCCGTCGTTTGCTAGTTGAGGAATCCAGCCTTCGAGTCGCTCATACGAGGTGCCCGGCGCTACTTCGAGCGCCTCAGGATTTGCCGCTGTATGGTTCTGCTCTGCGGTGCGAGGTATTTCGCTCATGCCCGGCTCTCCTCCAGCTCGTCTGTTTGCATTTCAATTTGGACCAGAGGATTGAACGCGTGCACCGGCCGCACCGGCTCATTGAGTAGCTTAAGCGCACTCTCGTCGTCGTAGTGCGAGAAAGTGGCGCGAATCGTCCGCATGAATCCAGCGAGGGAATTGAATGTATCGTGTACGGCAGAGGCTTCGTATCCGCTGTGTACCATGCAGTTCGCGCAGCGCGGATTTCCCGATTCGGTACCGTAGTTGTGCCACTCAGTTGCTTCCCTTAGTTCTTGGAAGGTGTCGGCGTAGCCGTCCTGCAGGAGGTAGCACGGCTTCTGCCAGCCAAAGATGTTGAAGGTCGGCATGCCCCAGGGCGTGCAGGCGTAGTTGCGCCGGCCCATCAGGAATTCGAGAAACAAAGGCGATTGATTGAACTGCCAGGATTTCTTGCGATTCGAAAGGATGGCACGGAACAAGCGGCGGGTGCGCGCCCGGCCGAGAAAATGCTTCTGATCCGGCGCTTTCTCGTAGGAATAGCCGGGCGAGAGCATCATGCCCTCGACGCCCAACTCCATCATTTCATCGAAGAAGGCGCGGACGCTTTTGGGGTCGGCGCCGTCGAAAAGCGTGGTGTTGGTGGTCACGCGGAAACCGCGCTTGACCGCTTCGCGAA
>Ga0126376_10002046_pt1 | contig 11273 bp, 13 predicted proteins | sample PanSoiMetPlot_15_FD_92760 | JGI IMG/M metagenome (GOLD analysis project Ga0126376, IMG submission 92760) | Tropical forest soil microbial communities from Panama - MetaG Plot_15 | ecosystem: Environmental > Terrestrial > Soil > Tropical forest > Bulk soil | place: Panama | collected 2016-02-17
GCATCGGCCGACGTGATCACGCGCACGTCGCCGCCGAGCTTGGTCTGCAGCGCGATCCGCTTCTCGAAGGCGCGCAGCTGTTTTTCCTCGGAGACCAGGAACAGGTAGCCGATTTTCTTGTATCCGGGATCGACGCCGAACTCGTCCTCGAAGCGCTCGAAGACGCGGATGGCCTCGAGCGAGAAGCGGATCTCGGTCTCGGTCGGGAACTGCACGCGGATACCGCCGGCGGCCTTACTCGTCGTCCCCGAGCCCACCGTCTCCCGCTCGACGACGACGACGTCGGCGAGACCGCGCCGCGCGAGGTTGTAGGCGATACTGCAGCCCACGACGCCGCCGCCGACCACCACCGCGCTCGCGGTCCGGGGAAGGTCCATGGCCCTCATGCTTTGTACACGAGCATCGGACCAAGGTCCAATAGGTCGTTGGTCTGGGTGGGCCGAACAATCAGCATCCCTGAAGAGGCGTGGATGAGACTGGTGAGGATCGGGCGATCGATGCTCGCGGCCGCCGCGATTGCGCTGACCGCGGCCCCGGCGCTCGCGCAGCCCGCGCCGGCGTCGCTCGAGAACACGTACTGGAAGCTGACCGAGCTCGGCGGCAAGTCGATCGCGGCCACGAGCCAGGAGCCGCACTTCATCCTGCACTCCGACACGCGGCGGGTGAGTGGCGCCGGCGGCTGTAACCGCTTTATCGGCGGCTACCAGCTCGACGGCGATCTGCTCACGTTCGGTCAAACCGCCGGAACCATGATGGCCTGCGGCGACGAGATGCAGACCGAGCGGGGGTTCTTCACGGCGCTGAGGCAGGTGCGAAAGGCCAGAGTCTCGGGCCGGCAGCTCACGCTGCTCGACGACACCGACCGGCCGGTCGCGCGCTTCGAGGCGGTCGACCCGAAATGAGCGCGACGCGACGGCGCGCTTCTCTGGCGTGGGCGCTGATGGTGGCCGCCGTCTTGGCGCAGCTCCCGTTCGTAATGCGCGATCACTCGGCGCGACCGGCATTCGCCCAACCGACGGCCGACCCGCTCATCGTGATGATCGAGGGAGGATCGGTCGGCGGAGTGGAGGCCGGCGGCGTGATCAGCTGGAAGGGCGTTCCGTACGCCGCGCCGCCCGTCGGGGATCTTCGCTGGCGCGCGCCCCGCCCGGTGGAGGCGTGGGCCGGTGTGAGGGAGGCCAATCGATTCGGCGCGGCCTGCATGCAGACCGACAACGTGCCGAAGTCCGAGAACTGTCTCACCCTCAACGTCTGGCGTCCCGCCGAGCCCGCCACACGACCGTTTCCCGTCATGGTCTGGATTCACGGGGGCGCGATGGTGCACGGCGGCTCCCCGCTCTACCCCTTCGACGCCATGGCCGCGAAGGGCGTCATGGTCGTCAGCATGAACTACCGGCTCGGCCGCCTTGGATTCTTCGCGCATCCGGCGCTCGCCGCCGAATCGCCGGACGACGTGCGCGGCAACTACGGCTTCATGGATCAGCTGGCGGCGCTGAAGTGGGTCCAGAGCAACATCGCTGCCTTCGGCGGCGACCCGGACCAGGTGACGATCTTCGGCGAGTCGGCCGGCGGCGGCGCCGTGCTCGCGCACCTCGTGTCGCCGATGTCGCGCGGGCTCTTCCAGCGCACGATCCTGCAGTCTCCGGGCACGCCCGGCTCGCGGTCCAAGGTGATCCCGGCTTCGGACCTCGCGACGGCCGAGAAGATCGCGATCGAGTGGAGCAAGTCGGTCGGGGTGACGGGCGAAGACGAGGCCGCACTGAAGCAGCTGCGCGCGCTGCCCGCCGACAAGCTCGTCGAGGGTGTCAGCAGCGCCGCCACCGTGAAGGCGCTGTCAGCCGGCGAGTCGCCGCCGGGGATGGCGATGTCGATCATCGACGGCCGATTTCTCCCGGAGCCGCCGGAAGCCGCGCTCGCGGCCGGTCGGCAGTCGGTCGTCCCGGTCATCGTCGGCGCGAACGACCGCGATCTCGCGGTCGGCTCCGCGTCGACCAAGTACGAGCTGTTCGGCCTGTTTGGTCCCGACGCGGACCGGGCGCGCAGGCTCTACGACCCGCTCGGCAACCAGACGCTCGACGAGCTCAGGCAGCAGGTCTTCGCAGACCGCGCGATGGTCGAGCCCGCGCGTCACCTGGCCGACGAGATGGCGCGCACGGGCCAGACCGTGTGGCTCTATCGCTTCGCCTACGTTGCAGAGGCTCAGCGAGGCCAGAACATGGGGACGCTGCACGGCTACGAGATTCCCTTCGCCTTGAACGCGCCCGCGGCGCTCGTCGGGCAGGCCAAGGTGACGGCGACGGACCGGGCGGCGGCCGATCTCGTCAGCGCCTACTGGGTGAGCTTCGGGCTGGCCACCGATCCCAACGGCGGCGGCCGGCCGACGTGGCCGATGCACGATCGCATGGTCGATCGGCTCATGCATTTCACCAACTCCGGCGCCATCGTCGGCACCGATCCGTTGAAGCCGCGTCTCGACCTCTGGGAGCGGCTCTGGAGCCGGGAGCGCTGAGGCGGTCCGCCGAAAGCCGCTCAGCGCAGGCGGGAGATCAGCTCGCGGTCGGCCGGCGGGAAGTCGAGCTGCTTGAGACGCTCGGGCGTCACCCATTCCATCGCCTGCGACTCGCGCGGCTCGATCGTCCCCGACTCGTACCGGCAGCGATAGAAATGGATGACGACCGTCCGCTCCGGGTACTCCCACCGGACGGTCTCGGCTCTCTCGCCGACCGTGAACGAAGCCGACAGCTCCTCGGCGAGCTCGCGCCGCATCGCCGCTTCGAGCGATTCGCCGGGCTCGCGCTTGCCGCCCGGGAATTCCCACATGCCCGCGAGGTGCGATCCGCCGCGGCGCCGCGTGATGAGATAGCGGCCACGCTCGTCCTGGATCAGCGCCGCGACGACTTCGACGACGTCAGGCAAGCCGGTAGCTGGCGCAGAAGCGCTTCATCGGGCAGGGGGCGCACTGCGGCTTGCGCGGCGTACACCACGTGGCGCCGAAATCCATGAGCGCCTGGTTGAAGTCGTAGCCGCGGCCGCGCGGCACCAGCGCGGCGGCCAGGTCCCAGAAGATCCGCTGCCCGCGCACGCGCGCGAGACGTCGTGGCCCCAGGAACACGCGGCTCAGGACGCGCCGCACGTTCGTGTCGAGGACCGCGGTGTCCCGGCCGTAGGCGAACGACAGGATCGCGCCGGCGGTGTAGCGGCCGATGCCCGGCATCTGGCGCAGCTCGTCTTCGCGGTCGGGGAGGCGCCCGCCGTAGCGGGCCACGCTCTCGCGCGCGATCGCGTGAAGCCGGATCGGGCGGATGTTATAGCCGAGCGGGTACCAGAGCCGTCGCACGGCCTCGACGGGTGCTGCCGCCAGCTTCTCGATCGTCGGGTAGTGGCGCAGGAACTCGTGGTACTTCGGCACGACCCGATCGACCTGCGTCTGCTGCAGCATGATCTCCGACACCAGCACGCGGTAGGGATGGCGCGTCCGGCGCCAGGGCAGGTCGCGTCCGTGCTCGGCGTACCACCTGAGCAGCCGTCGCTGGAAGCGGCGAATCGTCGCGTGAGACGGCGGTCGCACCGCGCGCAGTCTAGCACGCGGCGGTCATGTAGAATGACGCCATGGCCGCGCCCGAAGAATACGCGTGCGTCCGGAGCCGAGTCGGGCTGCTCGACCGCGGTGATTTCGGCGTGCTCGAGCTCACCGGCCGCGATCGGGCGACGTTCCTGCACGCCCTCGTGAGCAACGAGATCAAGGCGCTGGGCGCCGGCCAGGGTTGCGCCGCGACCTTGCTCGACGTGCACGGCAAGGTGCAGGTCGTTGTCTTCGTGTGGGTCGCCGACGACCGGATCTTCGTCGTCACGCCGCCGGCGATGGCCGCCAAGACCGCCGAGGCGCTCGATCACTATCTGTTCTCGGAGAAGGTGGCGATCGAGGACGTCTCGCGCGAGCACGCGCTGTTCGTTTTGGCCGGCCCCGCGGCGCGGGCGACCGTCGAGCGGCTTGCCGGCACGGTCCCGCCGGAGGGGTCGTGGTCTCACGTCGCGGCGCAGCTCGGCGATACGCCGGTGCGCCTGGTGAGCGGTGGGCGCGAAACCGGCGAGCCCGAGGTGTGGGTGATGTGCGCGCTCGGCGACGCGTCGAAGGTGCGCGAGGCGCTCGCGCGCGCGGGAGCGCAGCCCATCGGCCGCGAGGCGTACGAGTCGCTCCGGATCGAGGCGGGCACGCCGCTCTATGGCCATGACGTCGACGAGTCGGTGATGCTCCCGGAGATCCCGTTCGAGAATCTCCTCTCCCACAGCAAGGGCTGCTATCCCGGCCAGGAAGTCGTGGTCAGGATCCGCGACCGCGGCCACGTGAATCGGATGCTGCGCGGGCTGGCGCTCGAGGGCGACCAGGTGCCGCCGCAGGGCGCCGAAGTCCTACTCGACGACGCGGCGATCGGCAAGGTCACGAGCGCCGCCTGGTCCTGCGGCCTCTCGCGCCCGATCGCGCTGGCGTTCGTCCGCCGGCAGCACGCCGAGCCCGGCACGCGCGTCTCGGTGCGCTTCGGCGGAGCGACGGTGGCGGCAACGGTCAGCGCGCTGCCGTTCGCACGCTAACGAGTCGTCCCGTGGCCGAAAACCGCCTGGCACGCGAGACCAGCCCGTACCTCCTCCAGCACGCGCACAATCCGGTCGACTGGTACCCGTGGGGCGCGGAGGCCTTCGCGCGGGCCCGCGCCGAGGACAAGCCGCTCCTGCTCTCGGTCGGCTACTCCGCCTGCCACTGGTGTCACGTGATGGAGCACGAGTCGTTCGAGAATGCCGAGATCGCCTCGGTCATGAACCGCCATTTCGTGAACGTGAAGGTCGATCGCGAAGAGCGCCCGGACGTCGACCAGATCTACATGCAGGCCGTCCAGTCGATGACGGGGCACGGCGGCTGGCCGATGACGGTGTTCCTCACGCCCGACGGCGCGCCGTTCTACGGCGGCACGTACTACCCGCCGGTCGATCGCCACGGCCTGCCGGGATTTCCGCGCCTGCTCGGGGCGATCGCCGACGCGTGGGCCACGCGACGCGGCGAGGTGCTGGAATCGTCGCGCAAGATCAGCGAGGCGCTCAGCCAGTCCGAGCGGCTGCGGGCGGCCACCGAGCTTTTGACGCCGGCGATCCTCGGCGAGGCCTTCCAGTCCATCTCGGCCCAGTTCGACGACGCCGACGGCGGTCTGGGCGGCGCGCCGAAGTTCCCGCAGCCGATGATCTGGGAATTCGCGCTGCGCTATTGGAAGCGCACCCGGAACGCGCGCGCCCGCCAGACGGCGCACACGACCCTGACGATGATGGCGCGCGGCGGGATGTACGACCAGGTCGGCGGGGGCTTCCACCGCTACTCGGTCGACGCGCACTGGCTCGTGCCCCACTTCGAGAAGATGCTGTACGACAACGGCCAGCTCGCCTCGCTCTACCTGCACGGCTGGCTCGCGCTCGGCGATCCGGAGTGCCGGCGCGCGTGCGAGGAGACGCTCGACTACATCCTGCGCGAGATGACCGACCCCGCCGGCGGCTTCTACTCGTCGCAGGACGCGGATTCCGAGGGCCACGAGGGCAAGTTCTTCGTGTGGAGTCCCGACGAGCTTCGCGACGTGCTCGGCGCCGCCGATGCCGAGTACGCGGCCCGGTACTGGGGCGTGGACCGCGGCCCGAACTTCGAGGGCAAGAGCATCCTCTACGTTGCGGGCGAGCCCGACCCCCTGCGCATCGCCGCCATCAAGGGCAAGCTCTACGACGCGCGCGAGCGCCGCGTGCATCCCGGCCGCGACGACAAGGTGCTCGCGTCGTGGAACGGCCTGGCGTGCCGCGCGTTCGCCGAGGCGGGCCGAGCGCTCGGCCGCGCGGACTACATCGCGGCGGCCGTCCGGAACGCCGAGTTCGTCCTGGGCGCGATGCGGGCCGACGGCCGGCTGCTGAGAACCTGGAAGGGCGGCCGGGCCAAGCTCAAGGGCTATCTCGAGGACCACGCGATGGTTGCGGTCGCGCTCCTCGAGGTGTACGAGGCGACGTTCGAGCGGCGTTGGCTCGACGCGGCGCGTGCCCTCGCCGACGACATGCTACGACTCTTCTGGGACGACCGGCTCGAGGGCTTCTACGACACCGGCGGGGACGGCGAGCCACTCATCGTGCGGCCGCGCAACCTCTTCGACAACGCCGTCCCATGCGGCACGTCGGTCGCCATCGAGAGCCTCGTGCGGCTGGCGGTGCTCACCGGCGAGTCGCGCTACGAATCGGCGGCGCTGACCGCGCTCCGACCCATGGCGGATCTGATGGCCCGGCACGCGAGCGGCTTCGGCCGCTTCCTCTGCGCGCTCGATTTCCACCTCGGGCCAGTCGTGGAGGTCGCGATGGTCGCGCCCACGGAGGGCGACGGGCTTGGCGCGCTCGTCAGCGAGGTCTTCGGCCGCTACCTGCCCAACCGCGTCGTGACGGGCATGGTGAGCGGCGACGCCGCCTCCGCCGCCGGGATTCCGCTGCTCCAGGGCCGGGAAGCGGTGGGCGGCAAGGCGACGGCCTATGTATGCCGGAACTACGCCTGCGAGCTCCCGGTCACCGACCGCGCCGCGCTCGCTCGCCAGCTCGAGGAGGCCTAGGATGCGTCGATTCGTCCTGCTGCTCTCGGCGCTGGTGCTGCTGTCCGCCACACCGGCGTCGGCGCAGCTCGATCAGATCCTCAAAGAGGTCGAGACCTACTCGAAATCGGGCGTCGGGGCGTCGGGCGACGCGAAGATCGGCGCGGCGCTCAAGCAAGCGCTCCAGGTCGGGACCGAGAACGCCGTGAAGCTCACCGGCAAGACCGACGGCTACTTCGCCGATCAGGCGATCAAGATCCTGATGCCGGACAAGCTGCGCTCGCTGGAGAAAGGCCTGCGAACGATCGGCTACGGCGGCGAGGTCGACAATCTCGTGCTGAGCATGAACCGCGCGGCCGAGCGCGCGGCGCCCGAGGCCAAAAAGATGTTCTGGGACGCGATCGGCAAGATGACGATCGACGACGCGCAGCGCATCCTCAACGGCACGCCGACTGCGGCGACCGACTACTTCAAGGACAAGACGTCCGCCTCGCTCACCCTGGCTTTTCGACCAATCGTCGATCGCGCGATGAACGAGGTCGGCACGGTCAAGCAGTACAACGAGCTCCTCGACCAGGCCAGGACGATTCCGTTCTTGAAGACCGAGAACGTCGACCTCGATCGCTACGTGGTCGGCAAGGCGCTCGACGGCCTCTTCCACGTGGTCGGCGACGAGGAGCGAAAGATCCGGACGGATCCGGCGGCTCGCGTCACCTCGCTGCTCAAGGAAGTCTTCGCGAAGTAAGGCTGCGGGCCGCGGCAGGGCCCTCAGGCACCCGATTCGGCGGCCAGAAATTCGCGAACCGCGCTGTCCTCTGAGAGACCGATCGCGCGGGCGTAGGACTCTCCGGCCTCGGCGGCGCGCCCGACGCGCTTGAGCAGGTGAGCCCTGAGGGCCCAGTAGGGCTGGTAGGTCAGGACCGATTCCAGCGGAATTTCGTCGAGGACCACGAGGCCGGCGGCGGCGTCTCTCGCTCGTGCGAGCGCGGCGGCCTGACCGACCCGCGCGCCGATCGTGGCGCCGCACAGCAAGAGCCCTTCGTAGAGCAGCGCGATCGCCTCCCAGTCCGTTCGCCCGGTCACTGCCCGTCGCGTGTGCGCCGACTGGATCGCCGCCTCGAGCTGAAAGCGCCCCGGCCGCCCGGCGCTCGCCGCCGCGGCCAAAACTTGTTCGGCCTCGTCGATCATCGCGCGCGACCAGCGCGTGACGTCTTGCTGATCCAGGGGAACGTAGCGGCCGTGGGTGTCACGGCGTGCCAGCCGCCGCGCTTCGCAGTGGAGCATCAGCGCCAAGAGCCCGAGTGCCTCTGGCTCGCCCGGCAGCAGGCGCGCGACGAGCCGCCCCAGCCAGATCGCTTCGTCGGCGAGTCCCTTCCGGCGCGGGTCGGCGCCCGCGACGTCGTCCCAGCCGCTGCCGAACGCGGCATAGATCGCCTCGAGCACCGCGTCGACCCGCGATGCGAGCTCGCCGGGCTCGGGTACGTCGAACCTGATGCCGGCGTCGCGGATCTTGGCCTTTACCCGGACGAGCCTTTGACTCATCGTCGCGGGGGCGACGAGGAACGCGGACGCGATCCGCGCCGCGTCGAGACCGAGCACGGTCTGGAGCATCAGCGGAGTTCGCGCGGCGTCGTCGATGGCCGGGTGCGCGCAGACGAAGAGGAGCTTCAGCCGCTCGTCGGAGAGGACCGCGTCCGTCACGTCCGCGTGCCCGACCCGGCCGAGGAGCATCTCGAGCGCGGGGGCCGCGGCGGCCTCCACCTTCGCGTGGCGCGAGGCGTCGACGAGCCTGCGGCGGGCCGCGGCGAGAAGCCACGCGTCGGGGTTCGCCGGAATCCCGACACGCGGCCACGCTTCGAGCGCCGACACGAGCGCGTCGCCGAGCGCATCCTCGGCGGCCGCCAGGTCGCGCCACGACGCGGCCAGGTAGGCGACCAGCCTGCCATAGGCCGTGCGTGCCGCCAGCTCGGCCGCGCGATGCGCGTCGATGGTGTCCTCGCGCCCGTCACATCGACAGGTTGGGACGTACCTCGACGCTGCCGCTCGAGGCCGATGGGCAGCGGGCCGCCCAGTCGAGCGCCTGATCGAGGCCGGGCACCTCGATCACGTAGTAGCCGCCGAGCTGCTCCTTCGTGTCGGCGAACGGCCCGTCCTGGACCTGACGCTTGCCGTCGCGGAGGCGCACCGTCGTGGCGAGCGGCGGCGGCTGCAACCCGGCGCCGCCGACCATCACGCCCGCGTCGGCCAGCGCCTTCGTGTACGCGCGGTAGGCACCCCAGTAGGCGTCCCGGCGCGCGCCGTCGGTGCGGGCGGTGAAGTCGGCGGTGCTCTCGTAGACCAGGATCGTGTATTTCATTGCCTTTCCCTCCTCGTCCCTATGACGAGCGACCGCCGGACGTTTCGACAAGCCGCGGCCGATCGCGCCGTCGCCAGGTCAGACCGGCCAGGACGATCAGCGACGACGGCAGCCAGATCCAGCCGAGCTCGCTCCACATCACCCGGACGCCGTGGTAGCCGAAAAAGACGTGCAGCGAGATCGGCGAGACCAGGATCGGACGCCACGGAAAGAAGTAGCGGGTATCGGAGAACGGTGCGAAGAACGCCACGCCGAGCCCGCCGTTGGTCATCGCGTCGAGCAATCCGTGGGAGGCGGCGGCGGCGAAGAAGTACAGGCCGAGTGTCGCGGCGCCGGGGCTCTCCGGCCGGGCGGGGCGTGCGACGGCGGTCGCGAGGAGGGCGAGCACGGCCGCGGCCAGGAGCGAGTGCGAGAGCCCGCGGTGGCCGAGCATGTCGCGGTACGGGATGCGGAACACGAACGAGGTGACGACATCCAGATCGGGCGCGACCGCGCACAGCGCGCCGAGGGCCCAGACGGGCGCGCGGGATCGACCGCCGACCGCTACCGCGCCGACCGCGACGGCGGCGACCGCGTGCGAGAAGACGGACGGCATTCACCGGACTCCCACGCGGACGCGATAGCTTACGTACCAGGCAAGGCCTTCGCGCCCGAGCGCGCGCTCCCTGCGGGTGTAGCCGGCGCGGCGCGCATTGAGAAGCGGATCGTGAGGCGGTAGTCTCATCCGCGGGAGGGGCGTGGCCGATGCGACTGGTACGACCTCGGCTCCTGCAGTGGCAGTGGAGCGACTACTCGGCGAAGCATCGCGACCCGACCGATCTCTTGCTGCACATCGTCGCCGTCCCTCTGTTCGACATCGGCACGATCGCGCTGCTCGCCGGTGCCGCGGTTGGTTCCGGCCGCGCCGCCGTGCTTGGCCTGGCGGGCATGGTCGCGGCGGTCGTGCTCGAGGGGCGCGGGCATCGCCGTGAGCGCGAGACACCGACTCCGTTCGCCGGGCCCTTCGACTTCGTGAGCCGGTTCTTCGTCGAGCAGTGGATCACGTTCCCGCGCTTCGTCCTGTCGGGCGGCTGGGTGCGCAACCTCCGGCTCGGGTGAGAGGCGGGTTCTCTAGCCTCCGGCGCCGCCGGTGTCACGCTCGGGCCCCGACAGGGTCGCGCCGCCGTCGACGACCAGCACGTGCCCGGTGATGTAGCGCGCGAAGTCCGACAGGAGATACCGCACGGCGTGGCCGATGTCCCAGCCCGTTCCCTCGATCTTCAGCGCCGAGGCCGTGCGCCGCCGATCGCGCGCAGCCGGGCTCATGCCGCGCTGGTAGACCATCGGCGTGTAGACCGGCCCGGGCGCCACGCAGTTCACGCGGATCCCCTCGGGGCCGTGGTCGACCGCCATCGCCTTCGTCAGCGCGATCACGGCGCCCTTCGAGACCGAGTAGGCGGTGAGACCGCGCGGGCGCAGCGCGGAGATCGACGACACGTTGACGATCGCGCCGCCGCCGGTGCGCCGCATCGCGGGGATCGCGTGCTTGGCGGCGAGGAACATCGTGTCGACGTTGACGGTCATCAGCCGGTGCCAGCTCTCCTCGGTCTCGTCGACGACCGAGCCGCGGCTGCCGATGCCGACGTTGTTGTCGAGATAGTCGAGCCGGCCGTAGCGATCCATCGCCGCCTCGACTACGGCCGCGCAGTCGGAGGCGCGGGTGATGTCGGCCTGAAAGGCGAGCCCGTGGCCGCCGCCCGCCTCGATCATCTCGACGGTGCGCTTGGCGAGCGCCAGGTCGCGGTCGACCACCATCACCCGCGTGCCCGCCCGCGCGAGCAGGATGGCCGCCGCGCGGCCGTTGCCGATGCCGTCGCCGGCCGCGCCCGCGCCCGTCACGATCGCGACCTTGTCTTGCAGACCCCAGCTGTCCGGTACCTCGAAGCGCTGTGCGTCGGCCATGTCGTCCTCCGGTGGCGGATTCTATCACCCGCCATCGTGGCCGAGCCGAGGGGTCGGCCCGAGCGGGTCGCCTCAGCCGAGCGGCACGCGCAGCACGCTGATCGAGTGCGCCGGGAACTCGTGCTCGAACCGGTGGCCCCGCGCGGCGAGCCGCGTCTCGCGCACGTCGACGGCGCGCGGGGTCTCGAACGAGTTGGTCGCCTCGACGGAGGCGCCGTTGACCTCGGCGACGAGGACGTCGTCCTTCACGGCGGCGTCGCCCAGCTCGACCGAGGCTCGATGGGCGCGGTCGCGATGGCGTGCCGCCGGAGTGGATTCCGTGGCCGGCGACGATCGGGCACTACGGCGAGGTGCTCTTCAGCAGCTCGCGCATGGCGCGC
>Ga0126376_10002047_pt1 | contig 11271 bp, 7 predicted proteins | sample PanSoiMetPlot_15_FD_92760 | JGI IMG/M metagenome (GOLD analysis project Ga0126376, IMG submission 92760) | Tropical forest soil microbial communities from Panama - MetaG Plot_15 | ecosystem: Environmental > Terrestrial > Soil > Tropical forest > Bulk soil | place: Panama | collected 2016-02-17
TTCATTCTCTCTCTCTCTCTCTCTCTCTCTCTCTCTCTCTCTCTTTCTTCCTCCCCTCTTCTTTCTCTTTCCTTCTTTTTTTTCTTCCCTCTTTTTTTTTTTTTCCATTCCAAAAGAAATATTCCCCCGGGGGGGGCGGGGGCCGGCCCGGGGGGGGGTTTACGGGGGGGGGGGTTGGGGGGGCGGGGGGGGGCGGGGGGGGTGGGGGGGGGGCGGGCTGGGCGCTCTCGGGCGCCTGCGCTTCCGACGGAGCGGCGGTCTTGGCCGAAGCCGGCCGGACGCCAGGAAGGCTGCGCAGCACAGGCACCCGCTGCATGCGCGCCCGGCTGGCGCGCCCCAGCTTCCGCGCGCCCGCGACGACACGGTCGACCCGATCGAGCAGCGGGTTGGACACCCTGGCCAGCCCGGGATGGCTCACGTAGAACGAGGCGGTCGTGCGGAGGACGGGATAGAAGAACGGAAAGGGCAGGCCGGAGACTGACAGGCCAAGCCCGCCCAGACGGCTTGCGCCCACCATGATCACACCTGGAATGATGGGGACCAGAACTCGGTCGCCGTAGACCGGGCTCGATCGTCCCACGCCAACGATCTGGTTCTCAAATCCACGCAGCGACTTGGAGGGGCTGAAGACGCGCTTGTGTGCGATCAGCCCGAGGCTGGCCTGAACCTGCGTGAAGGTCCTGAGCTTGGCCTTGGTCTCCCCATCGCGCGGGCTGAACTTCAGGCCCTGACAGACTGCACCGCCCGCGCCGAGCGGAAGGCCCAGGTCAATGCCAGCTGTCACGACCACGCCGGTCTTTTTCGCCGACGACTTGAAGCGCTTCCAGAGCGAGCGGCGGACGGCCTCGGGCGCGGATCCACCCGCGGGCGCTCGCGAGGTCGCCAACGGCCCGGCCGATTTCGCATCGGAGCGGGCCAGAAGATCGCTGCTCGCGGAGCGCGCAGCCGGCGCCGCGGCCAACGCCACGCGAGCCGCTGCGGTGAGAGCGAGGAGCACGACGATCGGTGCGACCACTGCGGCCGCGCGGCGCCCTCGGAAGCGGGACCACTGAGTCGAGCAACCCGGCATGGGCGGGTGTCAACAGCACGATCCAGACCAAGCCCGACCCGCAAAGAAATCAGCGCATTGCGCGCCTAACCGGCAAGTGGAATAGCCGGTTGGCCCAGTACGTGCTCGAGGACCGGCCAGATCAGTTGCCGCAGGGTCGAGAAAATTCATGGAAGTATGCCTGGCGTCGGACTTGCAACGCACTGCGTTCATGAGTGGATCCAGAGCAGCGCGCTCTTGGTGGATCGCTGCGGCGATCGCGCTTGCTCTGCTGCTGTCTCTGCGCGCGAGCGCGGAGCGGGTCGTGACCCTTTCGCCCCGGTTTCCAGTCGGGGGAAGGGGCACGGCGCAGATCACCTCGATCGAGGTCGGCCGGCTCCGAGTTCAGAGCGCTCTGCGACCGCTTCCACCCCGATACGAGCCGCACCTGCGCGACCTGACGGCGCACCCTTGGCTCTACCTTCATGACCTGGGGACGACTCCGCTCCGCATGCGCCCGGTGCAGACGCTCATGCGCAAGCTCCTCACCGGCAAGCGCACCGAGGGCGAGCTGAGCCTTCAGAGCCTGCCAGAGCTTCTCGAGCCGGGCCGGCGCTACTCATTCGTGATCACGGATGACTCGCTCAATTTTGCGGCGTCGCGCGGGCATCCGGCTTTACTGCTGATGTCCAAGCACTACTTTTTGGCCAATGGCAAACCCGGCTCGGTTCACTTCGCGGGCGAGATGTGGCTCGAGGATGGCCGCCTCGTGATCACCGACTCCTCGGGTACCTTCAAGCCGACCACCGCCGAGCTCGAGCAGGCGAAATTGTTTTTCCGCGATCAACTGGGGCTGACCGATGTGGTCGCGCGCGCGCGTGCCGGCCCCCACTGATGTGAGAAGCCTTCGAGCTCGTGATGGCTAGCCGAGGAGCCAGGAGACGTCATCATTTGTTTACCAATGGGAGCAATTTTGATCAGGCAAAAAAAATGTGGAACGGAAAGCAGTTTACTTGCGGGTTCCTGTGGTAAGCTGCAACCAGCCGGGGGAAGAAAGGTGTTGTCAGCGGTGGCGAAAATCCGATATAAGGCCAAATGGCCTGGGCAGCGCCTTCTTGGAGCTTGCACTGCCTTTTTGAGTATCCATGAGTGAACCCAGCGGCACCGCACGGTTGAAGCTCCTTCGACCTCCGGCGGGAAACAGGCTCCCACCTAGCGGCGCCAGATCCGGGCGGATGGCACAGCCTCCGAGCGGCTCCGAGCTTGCGGTCGGCTGGGGCTTGCACGATGACGGGGCCGCCACCAGACACCATCTGCAAGCTGTCGACCGATGCCGGCGCCAGCTCCATGAATCCGGTCCGCAGCTCGAAATCCGACTCGAGCTCGCGCGTGCGCTCATGGCGCTGGACCGGGGTCCGGAGGCCGAGCGTGAGCTGCTTTTGTGCGTGACCCAGAGTCCCGGTTGCGCCGAGGCGTACCGAATGCTCGGAGAGATCGCCTTTCGGCTCAATCAGCGCAAGCGCGCTCTGCGCTTCCTCGAGAAGGCTGCCGCCATCGAGCCCGACGACCCGTCGAATGAGCTCGTGCTCGATATCGTGCGCAACGCCGACACGGGCGAAAGGGCCGCCCGGCCCGCGCCGCCCCGGCCCGCGCCGCCGCGGCCGCCGCCTCGGCCCGCCCCGGCCGCCGCCAAGCCGCAGCCGCGTTTGTTTGCAGTACCGCCTGCACGGGCGAAAAACCTCGAGCCTCCGCCGGCCCGCCCGGCCGCTCCGGTGCGCCCGGAGATCCCGATCGTGATCGAGCCGTTGCCGAAGCGGCCACCGGCGGTCGCGATGCCTTCTCCGGAGCCGGTACCGGCCGAGCCGAAGTTCGATCATCGGGCCCCGGATACCATTCCCGAATTCAAACCAGATGTGCCCTCACAGGCGCCGCGTCCGCTGCCGGCGTCCCCCCTGTTTTCGCAGCGACCGGGCCGGCGCCTGCGCCAGCTGGTTGTGGGTGGACTGCTCGTCGCTGGAGCGGCCGTTTTGGTCATGACTGGGGTGCTCCCCACGTCGCGTCCCACAGCGCCCCTCGCGGGAGCGGCGGCGGCGTCGGCAGCCGGCGCGTTGGCAGGCGTGCCCTCCCGTGCGACCGAGGCCAAAGGCCAGTCGGCGGTTCCGTCCGCGGCTGCCCCCGGGACGGCCCAGGGCGCCCCGACCGATGGACCGGGTGGGCTCGATCCGCGCTGGGCTGAAGTGATCGCCCGCGACACCTGGTTGCATCCGCTCAGCGGCCCGGTGCGGCGGATGCCGATCCGCGATGCCCGCGTGTTCGGCGCTGAGCGCCCGGGCGATCGGCCCGGCGAGTGCCGCAACGGTCACTGCGGGGTCGACCTGGGTGAAACCTGGGGCGAGCCGGTGCTGGCCGCGCACGCCGGCATCGTCGACCGCGTGCAACGAGGACCGAATCCGGAGCACGGCGGCCTCTATGTAAGGATCGCCCACCGCGGCGGCACCGTGTTTACGCAATACTTCCACCTGGCCGCGATCCCACGCCGCGTGCAGCCGGGCGTGCAGATCAAGGCCGGCGACGTGATCGGTCTGGTCGGCGACACCGGCATTCACAGCACCGGACCGCACCTGCATTTTACGTTGTCGGTGCGGATGACCCCCCAGGGGCTCGAGCAGTATATTGATCCTGAGCCCCTGATCGCGCTGTGGCCGCTGCGCGTGCCCGACGGTCCGGGATCGGCTCTGCTGGATGCCTCGGCCGCGCCCGGTATGCCGCGCGGTCCGGCTGCGCGCCACAAGAGAAAGCGGCGCGCACCCGCGTCCCCCGCCGAAGCTGCGCCGTCTGCTGCACCGGCCGACGCCCCGTCGGCGGACTGAGTTCCCAGCACGCCGCAGTGCAACCTGGCTATCAGCTGTCAGCGATCAGCTCTCAGCGCCGGATTCTGTTTGAGCGATCCTCTGGCTGAGAGCCAGGGCATGACTGACCGATTCAGTTTACGGGCATTCCCCCCTGCGTCGAGCGCGGCGCGACCCAGACCGGCACCCCGCCCTCGAAATCGATCTCGAGGAACTTGCGCGTGTTGGCCAGCGCATCGAGGTGCGCCACGATCGCGCGGCGGGCGGTCTCGATGACGTCGCCGGCGTCCCCCACGTAGAGATAGCGGCCGTCGCGATTGAACGAGAGCCAGCCCTCTTTGCCCTGCGATCCCGATTCGGCACCGCGCAGAGAGCCCTGCAGCGCGATGTCCGCGATCATGGTCGGCGCCCGCCCGGGCAGGCCGGTCACGTCGAATCCATGCACGCGGTTGTAGGGCTGATCGACCACCCACACTTCTTTGCCGTCGGGCGACATGGCCACGCCGTGGCTCTGCGTGTAGTTGGGCATCGACGTGAACGGGTAGCCGGGCGGCGAAACCCGATACAGGACGACGCCGGATTGGGCGTCAGCGGCCTCGAAGCCCAACAGACCATTGACGTTGGCGAATACGTAATGCTCGGGAACGTCGATGGTGAAGGGACGGACGGAGCCGCCGAACGGGCCCAGCGGACGGACGCTGTAGTCGGCAGTCGAGATTACGCTCATCATCGTCGAGGTCAGCCCGCCCACGTAGACCCGCTTGCCGTCGAAGGTGCAGATGCTGTTGTGCGCCCCCTCGCTGGTGGCGATGCTGGCCAGCACCTGGCCGCTGTCAGTGTCGACCACACGGGTCGTCACGCCGGTGCCGTTGGGCACGTAAAGCTTCTTCCCGTCGGGCGTGATGCAGAGGCTGTCCACCATGGGCGGATACAGCTGCTTCCAGACCGGTCGGTCGGCGACCAGATCGTATTTGAGGATGTAGGCGTCGGCCTGCGTGGCGCCCCAGCCCGCGATGTAGAGCATGCGGCTGGCGGCATGCCCGGCCATCCCGCGGATGATGGTTGCCTCCGGCACCAGAATCTTTTTGACCAGCCGGTGGTCGTGGTCGATGTCGAAGACGTCGATCTCGCCGTCCGGAAAAACGTACTCATAATGGGCGACACCCGGTGTGGGGCCGGGGTTGGAGTCGGGGGCGGAGTTGGAGCTCAAGCACCCGAGCGTGACCAGAGTAAGCCAAGCATAACGCATGCTGATCGATATAGCTCACGACCCATGGGTGTGCAATGTACGGCCCGGGGGTGGCGAGCGTCACACGGACGCCCGCGCGGTCAGCGCTTGTGGGCCAGCCAGGCCTCGACGTCGGATAGCTCCGGTTTGGCCTCGTCCCCGGCGGCCGCGAAGGCTGCGCGCGCCTGTTCCGCCAGCTCACGCGCGCGCGCGCGGTCGCGACCGGCCGCCGCGAGCGCCTGCGCCTGCGCGAACCAGATCTGAGCCAGCAAAAGCGAATCCGGGGTCTTCTCGGCCCGCGCAATGGCGAGCGCGCGCTCGAGCGGGGCCAGCGCTCGCTCGGGCCGGGCCAGACCGATCTGTGCGCGCCCGGTTCCCACCAGCGACGTCGCCAGGTAGATATGCTCTCGGCCGTAGGCCTTTTCGAAGATTGCAAGCGCGCGCGAAAACCGGGCCAACGCATCCGCATACTGGTGCAGCTCGAGCATGACGAAGGCCGCCTCCTCGAGCGAGGCGCCTACCAAGGAGCTCTCAGGGCCGAGGGCTTTTTCCTGGATTGCGAGCGCGCGCTGGTGCATCGCGAGCGCATCTCTGAAGTGGCGCTGCCGGTACAGCACGACGCCCAGGCTCTTGAGAGCCTGCGCGACGTCCGGGTGATCCGGACCCAACGTCTGCTCGTAGATGGCGAGCGCGCGCTCGTGCTGTGCCCGCGCCTCTTCGTATCGGCCCAGGTGACGCAGCGCGACCCCGAGGTTGTTGTGAGCGCGCGCCACCTCCGGATGCTTCTCCCCCAGCTCTTTCTGGGCAATCGCCAGAGCGCGTTGGTAGTCGGCTCGGGCCTCCTCGATCCGGCCCATGGCCAGCAGCGAGCTGGCCAGATTGTCGAGCACCAGCGCGACGCTGGGATGCAGCGCGCCCAACGTTTTTTCGTAGCCGGCGAGGGCGCGCTGGTAGTAGCCGACCGCGTCGTCGCTGCCCTGGGAGTACAGCGCCGTGCCCAGGTTGTTGAGGTCAGCCAGCGTGTCGGCGCCCTCGGGTCCGTACAGCTTTTCGTCGATCGCGAGCGCGCGCCGGAAGTGATCGAGCGCCTCGGGAACCTTGCCCTCGAGCTGGTACAGGCTGCCCAGGTTCGTGTGCAGGCGTGCGCTGAGCTCGTCGCCGCCACCCTTGCCACCGGCGCGCTCAAGGGCCGCCTGAGCCAGGCGCGCGAACAGGTGTGCCTCGGTAAACCGAGCCTGATTGCTGGTCACAGCGACCAGGCCGCTCAGAGCACGGGCGCACAGCAGGTCGGCGTGGCCGGCGGTGGCCGCCGAAACCGATTGCAAGAGACTCTCGATGGCGGCCTTGTCATCTCCGGTGGCGTGCTCGACCGAGCCCCGCAGAAGCAGCGCTTCGCCCTCGAGCGGCCGATAGCCCAGAGGCGTCGCCTCTGCCACCACGCTGCGGACGATGGGCAGGGCCTGCGCAGCCTTTCCGGCTTCGTTCAGCGCGCGCGCCTCAGCCAGGCGCGCTCGTAAGGCTTCCACCCGCGCACGGCGGGCCGGATCTGCGGGCGGGCGGACCGGTGCGCGCAGGTTCTCCGAGTCGGCGCAGCTCGACAGCGGTGAGAGCGACTGCGCAGCCGAGACCGCATGCGCAACCACGTCGGCGTCCGCGTTCGTGAACAGGTTGACCAGCACCTTGAGCTCCTCGCGCCGCTCGCCCAGGCAGGCCATGCGCAGATCGAGCAGCTCCTCCGACTGCTCGCCACGGACCCGCGTGGCCAGGCACGAATCCTCGTGCATGGCGGCCCAATTTCGCGTGTAGGCGTCGAGCGTGCGCGCCACACCGGCAAATGCATCGGCCGAAAATGGCTTGCCGGTGGCCTCGAAGGCCGCGCGCACCGCGTTGCGTCGTCCCGCGTCCCACAGCCCCGCGAGCTTGTCGGCGCCGCCTCGGCACAGGCTGGCGTGCCGGCGCAGGGCGCCCTGGTAGCCCAGCGCGGCCGCGCCGACCACGGCCAGGGCGGCCGCCGCGGCCAGCCAGCGCCGTCGCGCAGCGCGCGGATCCCTTGTGAGCGCGGCCAGGAGCTCGTGCATCGACGGAAACCGCTCCTCGGGTCGAACACTCAGCCCCCGCAGCACGACCTGCCGCAGCCAACCCGGCACCCGGCTCTCCTTGGGTGCCTCCCGCACGCGGCCCTGGACCACCTCCATGGCCAGGTCCTTCACGGTGCCCGCGGAAAAGGGCAGCTCGCCGTAGAGCGCCTCGTAGAGGGCGGCGCAGAAGCTGAACTGATCGCTGCGCGCGTCGGTGGCCTGGCCCAGGAACTGCTCGGGCGTCATATAGGCGGGCGTGCCGACGACCGCGCCCTCGCGCGTGAGCGGGGTGGCCAGCGCGTCTTCGCGCGGGGTGGCCCCGGTTGGCAGCTCGGCCACCGGCGGCAGCCCGGTCACGGGCTGCGCGGGCTCGTTCGTGGTCGCGGCCGCGCGCGCCAGCCCGAAGTCGAGCACCCGGACCCGGCCGTCCCGGCCCATGATGCAGTTCTCGGGCTTGAAATCTCGGTGAATGATGCCGGCCGCGTGGGCGGCCTCGAGGCCGCGTCCGGCCTGCACGAACACCGCCAGCACCTCGCGCACCGAGCGCGTCTTTTCGCTGCGCCAACGCTCGAGCGTCGTCCCGTCGACAAACTCCATGGCGACGAAGACCTCGTCGTCCAGCGTGCCGACGTCATGCACCGCGATGACGTTGGGATGCGACAGCCGAGCCATCGCCTGCGCTTCACGCAAGAGCCGTGTCCGGCCCTCGCTGGCGCTGGTCGTGTCGGTGGCCTCGGCGCGCAGGAGCTTGACCGCCAGCTTGCGGTCGAGCTCCGGATCGTAGGCCCCGTAGACCACGCCCATGCCACCGCCGCCGATGCGCTCGAGCACAACGTATCGGCCCAGCACCGCGCCTCGGCCCAGCGTGTCGCGGGAGCGGGCCGGCCCGGGCGCTCGGATCGGTTGTGCCGAAGACTCTCCGAGCGGCGAATGCTCCGTCGTCCCCAGCGCCAGCCCCCCTTCCGGTTGGCCGGCTGGGTCTCGTCCCCCTTCCGGCACGCTGGGATTCTAGCCTCCTTACGCCCGCAGGGCGAGCTGTCCAGCGGGGGCTGGACTCGCAACCTGGGTTGCGCCTTCCAATCGCGTCGTATGGCGCGCTCAAGCGCCCGTGACCGGCAGCCAGCAGGTCACGCTGGTGCCGCCGCCGTCGCGGCGTCGGATGGTGAGGCGACCGCCATGGGCTTCCACGATTTCGCGGCACAGGGGCAGCCCGAGGCCGGTTCCGCCCTTCTTCGTGGAGTAGAAGGGAAGCAGCGCCTGTCGCAGGACGTCGTCGGTCATGCCGGCACCTCGATCCGCCACCTCGAGCTCGAGGCCGCCGTCGCCGCCGGCGATCCGCAGCGTGACCTGGTCGGCCGGCCCCCCGGCCTCGATCGCGTTCTTGAGCAGATTGATGAGAACCTGTTGCATTTGCGCGGGATCGAAGAACCCGGGCTCGCTCGGCAGCTCGTACGCCAGCTGGAACGCAAAGAGCGCGCGCAAACCGTCGACGAAATCACTCCATGGCACCCGCTGCCGCGACGGTTTGGGCAACCGCGCAAAGCGGGCGTAGCCATCGAGAAAGCTCTTCAGGTGCCCGGCGCGCTCCTCGATGGTGCCAAAGATGCCGTCCAGACGATGGGCATGTTCGGGCTTTCCGGCCACGGTTCGCGCCGAATGCACCAGCGAGGTGATGGGCGCCAGCGAGTTGTTCAGCTCGTGGCTGATGATGCGGATGGTTTTCTTCCACACCTCGACTTCCTGGCGGGCCAGCTCGCGCGTCAGGGGCTCGATCAGATGGAGCACGAACTGCTGAGTCGACAGCTCGAACAGCCGGGTCGCCACCCGAAAGGTTTGGCTCTCGCCGTCGCGATCGATCGAGATGAGCGCATCGCGGCCGCTCGCGATCGCGTCGCGCATTTCGACCGGCCACTCGCCGAGCAGCCGCTCGAAGCGCTCGCCCTCGAGGCGCTTTCCGCCCCGAAAGAGCGCCCGCGCGGTGGAGTTTCCGTGGCAGATGGTTCCGTCCTCGTAGCACAGCACGGATGCCAGCGGAGCCGCCTCGAGCACGGTCTCCAGCAGCAGCTCGTACTGATAGACGTCGTTGTGCTCTCGGCGCAGCACTTCGCCGAGCGCGTTGAAGCGGCGCGCCATCTCGCCGGCCTCGTCGCGCCGTTTCACAGCCAGCCGGATGGAGTAGTCCTTCTCGCGCAGGCTGAGCAGGCCGTTCGATACAGCGAAGATGATCTCCCGTATCGGGCGGGTGAGCACCCAGATCAGCGCTACGTAGATCGGCGCCCCGATCAGCGCGGTCAACAGCACCACGGCCAGCGGCGAAGCGAAGCGAGTTCGAACGAGCAGGGCGATCGCGGCCGACAGGAGCGCGACCGTGGTCAACATGACCAGCGCACGGATGCGAAGAAAGAAGCGCGAGAGCCCTGCCATCGTCACATTTTCGGGCGTCGCTCGAGGACGATCCCGAGCCGCTCCATCCGTCGGTAGAGCGCCTGCCGGCTCAGACCCAGCTCGGCGGCTGCCTTGGCGACCACCCCGTGCGCGCGCACCAGCGCCTCCTCGATGGCTCCCCGCTCCGGGTCGGCCGCGCCGGTCTCGGAGCTCGCGGTCGCGGACGCGCTGGGCTCGCGCGCGGGCGCAGCCCCGACGGTGTGCGCGGCCGGTAGATCCAGATCGCCCACCCGGATGACATCACCCTGACACACCAGTGTCGCGCGCTGGATCCGATTCTGCAGCTCGCGCACGTTGCCCGGCCAGTCGTAGTGGAGCAGGGCCGCAGCGGCTTCGTCGCTCAGCTTGAGCCTGCGTCCGGCTTGCGCATAGGTGCCGAGGAAATGCTCGGCCAGCGGCGAGACATCTTCGGTCCGCTCTGCCAGCGGCGGCATGCGCAGCTCGATCACGTTGAGCCTGAAGTAGAGGTCGTCGCGAAAGCGTCCGGCCGCGATGGCCTTGGGCAGATCGGCGTTGGTGGCGCTTAAGACCCGCACGTCGACCTTGCGCGTCTGCGACGAGCCCAGTCGCTCGAATTCACCGGTCTGCAGCACGCGCAGGAGCTTGGCCTGGCCGGTCATCGACAGGTTTCCGATCTCGTCGAGGAACAGGGTTCCGCCGTGGGCGGCCTCGAAGCGGCCGATACGCAGCTTGACGGCACCGGTGTAGGCGCCGGCCTCGGAGCCGAACAGCTCGGCCTGCAGCAGCTCGTCGGGCAATCCGCCCACGTTCACCGTCAGAAACGGTTGCTCCTTCCGGCGCGAGTTGGCCTGGACAATCTCGGCCAGCTTTTCCTTGCCGGAACCATTGGGGCCCGTGATCAGGACCGGCGCATCGGAGGCCGCCACGTGAACCGCCAACGAGACCACCTCGTGCATGCGCGCGCTCGCGTACACGAGCCCGCGCAGGTCGTACTGCTGCGCGAGCTGCCGGCGCGCCCGCTGGCTCTGCGCACGCAGCCGGCGGTTTTCCTGATCCAGCTCGCGCATGCGCAGAAGGTTCTGCACGGTGCGCAGCAGCTTGTCGTCCTCCCACGGCTTCGCGATGTAATCGGCGGCGCCTTCTTTGACCAGCTGGACGGCGGTCTCGAGCGAGGTCCAGGTCGTCATCAGGAGCACCGGCAGGTCGGGATCGAGCTTTTTGATGGCGCGAAACAGGTCGATGCCTTCCTGACCCGAGGTTTTCTCCTGCGTGAAGTTCATGTCCTGGAGGACGATCCCGACGTCCTCGGTGGCGACCAGCCGAAGCACCTCCTCGGGATGCTGCGCGCTCAGCACCGGCAGGCCGTGGATCTCGAACAGCACCTCGAGTGCGGTCCGCACCGCCTCTTGGTCGTCGACGACGAGGATCTTCATCATGACGCTCCCCCTTACACCCTGCTCGAAGCCACCGTGGGCGGAACGCGGGCCCCCCGCCGCGCCGGAACGAACGCGGCCAGAAGACCGGTGATCCAGAACAGCACAACGCCGGTGAGAACGATGCTCCAGCGGAAGCGCAACGAAGGATCGAGCTTGCTCAAGAACAGGCTCAGAACGTAGGTGAGCGGGATGCCCAGGAAAAGGCCGATGTTGGTGGAGATGAAGTTCTCGATCAGGAAATAGCGAA
>Ga0126376_10002048_pt1 | contig 11269 bp, 6 predicted proteins | sample PanSoiMetPlot_15_FD_92760 | JGI IMG/M metagenome (GOLD analysis project Ga0126376, IMG submission 92760) | Tropical forest soil microbial communities from Panama - MetaG Plot_15 | ecosystem: Environmental > Terrestrial > Soil > Tropical forest > Bulk soil | place: Panama | collected 2016-02-17
ACCAAGCGCCTGGCGGATAGGCGCGCTCTGGTTTTGCAGCGTAGGCAGATTATAGATCACGTTAGCCGAGAAAATGTGGGGATGATTGAGGATGTCCGGACCGCGATTCGCTCTGGGATTGTAGTAGTCTATGTTGAGATTCGGAGTGTCGATTAGCTCCGTGTCCGAAATCAGCTTCGACCACGTATAGGCGATTTGCAGAGTCGAGTTGAGCTAGAATCGCGATTGAAACATCGTTTGCAGACTATGCTAGTTGGATTGGCTGGCACGCATGAAATGAATCATCAAGCCCGAATTCAACGCGCCGAACGGTTTGTACTCGCCATCGGCTCCCGACTTGGTCGAGCGGGAAAAGCCCGTGTCGACGTTGGTGATGCTTACGTCGGCCCCTGCAAGTGCCGAGCCGTGTTCATCGATGACGGCGCCGCGAACCGCCGCTGTCGTTACCTGCACGTGCGTCGCCACGGCGTTGCCGCCAAAAGCGGAGTTCCTAGGGTAAGCGGCGGATTGCGACCTACGTCTTGGACCAGCCGCGGTTCGCTACCGGCCCTGTTCCTTCCTTGATTGTAACGAGACGATTGGAGGGGATTCGCTTAAACGTTTCGTGGAGTCCATTAGGCCAATACACGTGGATGTCAGCCGAAGTGGCACTCCCCAAGCCAAAGTGCAGGCGGGGATCGTTACACGAGAAAAAGCTCGATTGGCTCAGGACGGCTTGCGCTTGAATCTTGTCTGGGCAATGGACTATCACCCTGGCTCCGATGGCGCTGCGATTGCATTTCGTGCCTTCCAATTTCACTTTGAGCCAGTTGGCTTTTCCGGACAGGTCATTGCGTAACAGCGAGGGAGGCTCGTTGAGATTGATAACCAGGATGTCGACATCTCCGTCGTTATCGAAGTCTCCGAAAGCGCATCCCCGACTGCAGTGGGCTGCTGCCACACCCGGACCAGCCTCCTCGATGAGTTCTTCCAACACGCCTTTGCCTAGATTTCTAAAGACGGCCCGCGGCGTTTTGTTGGGGTATTGCGCGAGGGTTCGTTCAACCTGGGGATAAACATGGCCGGTAACCATAAAAAGGTCTGGGAGGCCGTCGTTGTCGAGGTCGACGATGCCTGCACCCCAGCAGACGTAACGCGTTTCCACTCCCAGGCGCGAGGATCCGGTGGCGTCGTCGAAATTCCCTTTGCCATCGTTGTGATAGAGGATGTTGGCATCGTCGGCAAAGTGGGTCTTGAAAATGTCAAGATGCCCGTCCAAATCGTAATCGCCGATCCCGACGCCCATGCCCGCTTGTTCCATGCCGTCCTCGCTTAGTGCCACACCGCGGAGCACTCCTTCTTCTCGGAAGGTTCCGTCATGATTGTTCATAAATAAGAGACTGGGGGTGGAATCGCAAGCCACGTAGATGTCCGGCCACCCATCTTCGTCAAAGTCCGCAGCGACGACGGTCATGCCGTAAGTGGCCGGGGCCTTCGAGATGCCGGCTTGCTGGCTCACGTCGGTGAACGTTCCGTCGCCGTTGTTTCGATAAAGCGAATGCTTGCCTGTAGCCAATCCGCGCGGCCCGCACTCGACGGGAATCCCTTTCCATCGACAGTTGGGGTTGTCGCCGGGAGCAGCGGCATTCTCAAACGAGAAGCGAACGTAATTGGAAACGAAGAGGTCCAAATGGCCGTCGCGATTGTAGTCGACAAAGCTGCAACCGGCGCCGAATCTTGTTTGGTGGTTCCAAAGCCCGGCCGTCTTGGTCACATCGGTGAACGTTCCGTCGCCATTATTGCGGTATAGAGCGTTCTGTCCAAAGCTGGTGCAAAAAATATCTTCAAAACCATCATTGTTGTAGTCTCCGATGCAGACTCCGCAGGCCCATCCGACCGAGCGCAGCCCCGCTCTGTCCGTCACATCTGTAAATGTTCCATCCCGGTTATTTTTGTACAGGCGATTCGTTGTGCCTTCGGGAGCGCCTCCCAGGCGCGTACCGCTTAGAACGAATAGATCCATCCATCCATCATTGTCGTAATCAATGAAGGCGCAGCCGCATCCGGTGGACTCCAAGATGTACTTTTTGATTTCCTCATCGCCATAAATCACCGGCGCGCGCAGGCCTGCTGGGGCAGCGACATCGACGAAGTGCGCGTTGAAGGGACGCCCGGAAGCCGCGGGTCTTTTCAGGGGCTTGGCAGTGTGGGTGGAAACACCCTGTCCCAGCAACTTGATTTCGCGCAACGAGAGCGCTGCGCCCATCCCAAGTTGGACAAACCTTCGACGGCTGAAATCCATGGCGCTTAGGATTCCTCAATCTCAACGGATTGCTGAAAGCGGAGTGTTTGTCATTTCTTCGTCAAGGACAACTTTTCAGCGACAGTTTGAAGGTCGGCAAACTGTAACCATCAGCGACATCGGAGCAATGTCGTTCGGGCGATGACCTGCCACGCAATGCCTTTGGAGAATGGGCGCTATATCGTTCTTGTAAGTAATTTCTGATTTTGAAACCGTGACGTTTTCTTGGCCGGCCACTGCGCTCCCACACACCACAGAACGGAGTTAGCAAGATTCCCCTTCGACGCATGTGAGTTGCGACTCCCAGCCGTTACTGCCCGATTCGGCAGCGCGCGATGACGCCGCGCGAACGGGCTTGAGACATCCAGCGGTTGATTCTACACCCGTGCGGCACTCTCGAGGGCGGATAACGAGTCGCCAGCTTTTTGCTCCTCCGCCCGGAAAGCTACTGCTGGTCGCCGTCTTCGTCTTCAGCTTTGCTCTCCCCCTTTCGCGTTTTTCCGAGCTGGTTGCGCGGAGCAAATAGCTAACGAGGTCATTCAGTTCGGCGGATGGCAAAGTGGAAGCATAGTCTGAAGGCATCGGGGAGTGTCCCGCGTAGGTCTGGGCCCGAATCTCCGACTTGTTGATGAGGTGGAACAGGCCTTCCGGAGTTTGGAGTTGCAGGGATAAAGTTGTCTTCGTTGCGTGCCACGCCGGAAGCACCGTCGAAGTCGACAAGAGTGATGGTGGAGTGGATCGAGATCTTTGCTAGGGATTAACGATTGCGGCACGAAACCGATGTTAATTAAAGCACCCACTTCCTGTGTTCCAGATACGTTCCAGTTGGATGTAATTTCTGCGTTTTTAGAGTTTTGAGCGTCTCGAAAAATCAATGAGTTGCTTTTTTTCAATACGTCTGCTATTCCGACTCCCCCGCCTCCACCACTACCAAAGCATTTAGAATCAATGAGTTACAAATACTTGACGCGCACAAAAGCCCAGGTTCATGCGACCATCGGCACCGGGAGTCGTTTCGCGCTCACTCCGGCTCGAGTTCCACTTGTGGAGCGCCCATAATCACGGCTTGGTCGTGTTCAAGGGAGCTTCGACGGAGATCCTGTGAGCGCGCCAGCGCTTTCTGTGCGAGCTCGGCTCGGCCGAGCTTGTGGTAAGCCAAATATAACTGATAATGTACATCGCCATAGTGGTCTAAGGGCGCCGCTTTTTCGAGTTTCGGAATGGCATTCGCAAATTGCCCTAACCGCACGTAGGCCGTTCCCAGTAACTCGCTCGCTTCCGCCAAATCCGGCTGAAGCCGCAAAGCCCGCAGTAGATACGAAAGAGCCTTTTCGTTCTCCCGGATTTGCACGTACAAGCGTCCAAGAAGAAGAAGCGCATGCGTGCGGGACGGATCCAACGATAGTGTTTTTTCCAATTCGCTCTGCGCCTCGGCGTCGGAATGATTGTCGAGATAGAGTTGGCCGAGGGCTTCGTGAAGTTCCGGTTCGTTGGGGCGCATCTGCAGAGCGGACTGATACTCTTTGATGGCGCCTTCGAGCCCCTGGCGAAGAGCGAACCCTTCCGCGCGCAACTGGTGAGTGCGCCAGGAATCGGGATGAGACTCCTCGAGCTGAGCGTACGCCTCGGCGCCCAGCGCCTGATAGGTGCGGGCAAGCCAGTAGCTGGCCTCGGCGTTTTCGCTGTTGACGCCTTGCACCTGTGCCAGGGCATCCGCGGCGGGTTCATATTGTTGGAGTGTAAACTCTGCTTTTCCCAACGCCAGCCGCTCCGAAGGCATCAATTGCTTTCGGACTTGCAGCAAGTCCACGCAGCGGGAGTAGCGATGAGTTTTGCAGGGATCGTCCTTCGGATCGGCATTCGAAGGAGATCCCGCCGCATTCTGATTTTGTTGCCAGGCCACGACGGCGGCCTGGAAGGATTTCCCCTCGGCGTCGGCAAGAAGGTTTTCGTTTGCGGCCGCATAAAGAGCTGATAGCAGAAAATGCTTGGCTTGGATTTCAGGCTCATCTTGGATTCGCGATCCGAGAATCTTTGCCGAATCCGAAGAGAGCTCAACGGCAGGAAAGTGCTGTGCAGCCAGGAACTCAGGAGAGACTTCCCAAACTTTTCCCACAGATTCCAGAGCCGCAGCCGGCTGGCCCTCGACAAGATGGAGATTCGCTAGTCCGAGCCACGCCGGCTCACTTCGCGAATCAGCTTGAAGTTCGAGATGAAATTCTTTGCCAGCTTCGTCCATTTTTCCGGCGCGCAGATAGGTTAGGCCGAGTGAAGTGTGCAAGCCAGACTGCCGCGAATCGGCGTTGAGAGCTTTCCGGTATTCCTTTTGCGCGTCTTCCCAGCGATTGCGCTGAAACAAGAGGTCGCCCAGGAAACGGTGGCCCCAAGCCGACTCTTTATACAAACGCGCTCCCCGAAACGCCAAGTCGGCGGAGAGGTCGAGGTACTCGTGCCCGAGCCGGAACCATGCTTCGGGCTTGTCGGAGTCCAAGGCGGCGAGCTGGCGGAACTCCTCAGCGGCGCTTCGAAAGTCTTCCTGCGCCAGGTAGGACGAAGCCAGGGCTTGACGCGCGTCGCTGTTTGAAGGATCGAGCTTCAGCGCGTGCTGAAGATACGGAATGGCTTTTTCCGGGGAGCCCAACTTGAGGTAATCCATTCCAGCAATTACGGTGGGGCCGAGCAGATCCGGCTTTTCGCGCAGCGCCTTCGCCAAATGGCGAGCGGCAGAGTCGTAATCGAGGAGACTTTGGTAAGCGAGGCCGAGGTTGACTTCGGCCTCGACCAGGTTTGGATCGAGAGCCAGCACCTTCTTGAAGTCTTCGGCGGCGCGTGCGAAGTCGCCTTGCTTGAGCGCCTGTTGGCCGGCGCGAAAGGATTGGGCGATTTGGTCCTCAGAGGATTGGGAGGAGGCGGATTGGGGAGCGCCAGCGTAGAGCGTAAGGAAAAGGATCCCCAAGGAAAGAAAAGAGAGACTCCTCGCTCCGCTCGGAATGACGAGCGTCAGTGTCTGAGCGATGAAACGACATAGACGGTTCACGCTATGTACGATGCTTTCTTTGCATGGCATGCAGAAAAGAATTCTAAACGAGGACGAACGGGAGAGGAAACAGAAGATGCCAGAAAAGAGTCAGAGCCGGACGGGGAACCCCGCCCGGCTCTGACGTGTGAAGGCAAGAATTCAGAAACGTTAAAATGTGAACCTCAACGCGAACTGAACTAGGCGCGGGAGGTTATATTGGCCAGTGACTTGGCCAAACGTGGTGCCGCCGCAGCAGCCCGAATTGGGCGGATTGAACTGCGGATGGTTGAATCCGTTGAAGAACTCCGCCCGGAACTCGGTGCCAAACCTTTCGTCAGGACCAAATTTGGTGTTCTTGAAGAAGGCAAAATCGAAGTTCTTCACGCCGTCGCTCCGAATGTTCGGTTCCGTGCGCGAATCGCTGAGCGGACCGCGGACGGCGAAGTCGGTCGGGTTGCCATTTGTGAATAGGGTAGGGTCGAACCAGTGGGCCAGCCGAGCGTCCAGAGAGCCAGAGGTCAAATGGGACAAAGCAGTTCTGGTCGGGCGGGCACACGGCACGTTTGGAATACCGGAGCTACTAAGCGCGCCAGGGCAACCGCCGATGATGATCGGGAAGCCTGTCTGGAATGTAATGATGGTATTGATTCCCCATCCGCTGACGAGCTTGTTTGCCACGCCGTTCAAGTTATTTCCAAACTTCTTGCCCCTGCCAACGGGCAAATCAAGCACGGATGCAAGTACCAGGCGCTGAGAAACGTCAAACGCGTCCAGGCTTCGCTCGTGGCGCAGGTCGTTTGGATTGCCGTCGTTCCAGCTTACGGGGCTGGCTTCCAGCCAATTGATTTCCGAGTTGGTGTTGTCGATGAGTTTGGCCACAGTGTAGCTGGCGAGTACCTGGGCCCCTGCAGCGAAGCGCTTCTGGACCTTCATCTGCATGGAGTGGTAAATGGAATCGCGATTATTCGGCTCCTCGAGGTCCACGCCATCCCACTGCGGGAAAGGCAGGAGCAGTTGAGCTGCTTTCACCTGAAAACTCGTCCCCACACCCCCTGATACCACGGGTCCGTTGCAAGCCGCAGTGTTAGGTGGAGGACAATTCCCAGCGAACGGGTTATTGACCAACGTCGTCAGTGCGGTTACGTCGGCCGCGTTCTTTGGCAGCAGATTCGCTGGCAGTTGGTTGATGCTCTGGCTGTGCATGGGCAAACGGGTACCTTTGGCTCCAGCATAGGCTACGTCAAACAAAAGATTGCCGGGGAACTGGCGTTGGACGTCGAGGTTCCACTGTTGTACATAAGGCGCTTTAAAGTTACTGGTAGCTGCTCCAAGGCCATTGCCTTGGACGTTGATTAGGGCTTGGTCCCTCCCGAAGGGGGGAGTGATTCCGCTCGGGAAGGGGTTGAACAATGTAAACTTCGGGGTGACTCCATCCGCCTGTACCGCGAGCAAATTCGTGTTGAAGCTGTTGATGAAGAGGTTGTGGGGTGCATCGTCCCAGCGGCCATCAACCGGGAGGTAAAACATCCCATAACCGGTTCGGATGACGGTGTTGCGATCAAACTGGTACGACAACCCGAGACGCGAGCTGACGTTGTTCCACGCGTCAAATGCAGTGCGGCTCGAATGTTGCGAACTACTCACCAGGTCGTAAGCGCCCTTCAGATTTGGGAAGGCCGCCGCGACTTTTGCACTGGCCGCAACTAACGGGCTGGTTTCAGTTGGATTGAAAACTACGATGCGATTAAACCGCTCTGTCCAGTCCCCCTGCATGTCGACGCGAAGTCCAAGATTCAAAGTAATCTTCTTGGTGAGTTGGTATGTGTCGCCCGCGTAGAACGCTTTGTAAAGATTCTGGTCGGCGGTCCTTGCAGGCTCAGTCACGCTATCACCGTTGTCCCTTGCATATCCGAGCAGGAAGGAAGCAAAGCCATTGCCCGAAGCGACGGGATGCGTCGCTGAAGGATCAACTCCTGGTGTCTGGTTGCTGGGGTTGAGAGGATTTGCCGCTGTCATGCCAGCATCGAAATTGAAAAAGCCTGCGGGGTCGTTGCTTTGGTAATAATTGTTGCGGAGCAGGCGGAATTCTCCGCCGAATTTGAAATTGTGCTTGCCCATGATCTTCGAAAGCATGGGGGCAATGCTTAATGTGTCGTCCCAGGCGCCGATGCCGCTTCCGGTTCCCTGCGAGCACCAACTACCATTACCCCAATGGCCGTCGCCATTTTGCTCTGAAACGCATACGGTCGGGATGTGGGTGTAAGTCATCTGTGAGGTTAGAGCCTTCCAGTTCGGGCCGAACTTCGACAGGTCGATGCCCTGGCTCAGCGGCGTGCGCAGGTAGACGTAACGCGTATAGCCAATGTGCACGTCCAGGATCGTTGTTGGCGAAAACGAGTACGTATCACCCAAGGAAATCTGATTCGCTTTGGTATCCTCGGTGCACCGATCACTACATATGTCCTTATACGGTTCGTCGGGAAGCGACAGAATATGATTATGGGTGTACCGCCCGTAAATCCGCTGCTTTTGGCTTAAGGTATAGTCAATGCGCCCATTGTATTGGTCGGTGTTGCCGCCGGTGCTGAAACTCTCAGCAAAGTTGCCGTTGGGATTGTTCGTTTGATTGGGCAGGGGGAAGTAGGACAAGAGCGCAACAGCCGTGGGATCGAGGCGAGCGGGATCAATGACGTTCGCCTTTCCACCGAATGAGAATTGTGTTCTGCAGGTGGCTACGCTTGCAGTACACGTGGCACTGGTAGTTGGATCGTAAATAGGGAGCACTTTGGTCGTGTTGGTGGACCCAAGTTGTGAAAAGTCTCCGCCACGCTCCGCCGTAGTCGGAACCCAAGTTGTCAAGATGCTTCCCTTGCGCTGCCGAAAGCCTTCGTAGCTCCCGAAGAAAAACAACTTGTCCCTGAGAATGGGCCCGCCGGCATTGCCTCCAAACTGGTTTTGCGTAAACGGAGGCCGCTTAACACCACCGGCGTTAGCGAAGAAGTCGTTGGCATTTAGAACTTTATTGCGAAGGAATTCATACGCAGAGCCGTGGAGAGTGTTCGTGCCGGACTTCGTGGACAGGTTGATGACACCGCCAGCGAACCGGCCATATTCGGGGCCGAGATTATTGGTCTGGACCTTGAATTCTTCAATGGCATCCTGCGTCGGGATCACGGTGACGACATTCAGATACGCACCGTTCGTCGGGGTGCCGTCAATTAGAATCTGACTCTGCCCGGGCATGCCGCCGCCTACCTGAAAATCTCCGAGGGCGAAGGGATTGGCCCCGACTGGATTGCCCGTAGAGGAATTTCCCGCCGACGGCTGGCCTTGCGGCACTACGCCCGGCACCATAGCCACTAGTGCCAGGGGATTCCGGCCGTTCAACGGCATTTCCGTGACCGAACGCTGTTCGACGACTTGCCCCAGCGAGTTTGTTTCCGGCTGAAGCAAGGGAGCCTCGGAGGTCACCTCGATGGTTTCGGTTTGGGATCCGACGGCGAGAGTGAGATCCACCCTGAGTCCGCTTTCGATCTGCACTAGGATGGGCTGACGCACGACCTTTTTAAATCCGCTCTTTTCTGCCTCGACCTTGTATTTGCCGGGCAAAATGTTCACGAAGGTATAGTTGCCGGACGAGTCCGTTGCAATGTTGTGTTTCTCGTTGGTGTCCATATTGGTGAGCGTCACGGTCGCATCGGCCACCGCAGCGCCGCTGCTGTCAGTCACGGTACCTGCGATGGTCCCGTACACGTTTTGGCCCCAGCCGGTCTTGGCCGTGAACGCCAGAAGTATAATGGCGAGCATGGACTTTCTGAGACTTGGCATTTCTTTCCTCCCCCAAATAATGTAGGAGCGGAGGCACCAGCCGGACGCGAGGCCCGGACGACCGCAAGAACTAGAAAGGCACCCCTGAATGCGCCTGTCCACCCCATCACTGATTTTTTTGATAGGCCCGACCCCGAAAGCATTACAGCAAGTAATGCTTTTCAATTATGGGCCGCTATATAGCCCGATTGCGAAACGCTTGTCAAGCAGAAATATTGATATTCTTAAGGAAAATAATGTTATTCTTCCTCTCGGTGTTAGCCCCAACTTGAGGAGGGTCGATTTCGCTTAGCTTTGGGATGTGTACAGCGCGCTCCAGATCCCTCGGTGATTGGGAATAACGGCGAAAGGCGGGCGTGCCCCGGAAACGGGGTATGCCTTGCCCCATAGAACGGACCGTTTGGCATCCGCACCAAACCCAGTGGCCGAAACGACGGGAAGGATCGGCGCAAGTAACTCGCCTGGCGGACGGTGCGTACAGAAAATAGAGTTGTCCAAACCGCCTTTTTGTAGACGCTCGGAGGATCCTGTAGATGACCCAGTCGTCGAGGAAGAAACAGCCCCTTCGCCCCGAACCGCGAGTCACCCTCAAAACCATCGCAGACCACCTCGGCCTCACCCCGGGCACGGTTTCCGCCGCTCTAAACAATTCCCCCGCAGCGCGGTCCATCCCGGAACACACGAAGAATCGCATCATCGAAGCCGCGCAGGCACTGAATTACCGCCCAAACTTCTTCGCGCGTACTCTACGACTGAAGAGAACTTACACGATTGGCGTGATCGCCGAAGAGATTGGCGACGCCTACGGCGCCATGGTCATCAGCGGGATTGAGGAATACCTGCGAAAGAACAACTATTTCTTCCTGACGGTGATTCACCGGCACGATCCGAAACTGCTCCAAACTTACGCGCAGATGCTCCTGACGCGAGGCGTGGAGGGCTTCATCACCACGGACACATCGCTGACCGAGAAGCTGGCTTTGCCGACCGTGGCCGTTGCAGGACACCAGCGTGTCGAGGGCGTCACCAACATTGTTCTGGATCACAAGCGAGCCGCGCGGCTAGCGCTCGAACACCTGAAGAATCTCGGCCACGAAGACATTGCGTTTATTAAGGGCCAGACGCTTAGCTCGGACTCCTCCGCGCGGTGGAACGCTATTTGCGACGTGGCGCAGGAGTTGGGTATCCGCGTCCGTCCGGAATTAACAACACAACTCGAGGGAACGGATTCGACTCCCGCCATCGGCTACCCCTTCGCCAAAGAACTGCTAGCGAGGAAGCACCCGTTCACCGCCCTATTTGCGTATAACGATATCTCGGGGATCGGCTCGCTATGGGCATTTCATGAAGCTGGGCTGCGGGTGCCGGACGATATCTCTGTCGTGGGATTTGACGACACCCCGGGCGCCGCGTTCGCCAATCCCCCGCTGACCACGGTGAGGCAGCCACTGCTTCGCATGGGACAAATAGCGGCGCAAACCGTGGTTGACCTCATCGAAGGGCGCGGTGAATATGTGCCGGAAATCGCTATCGAGCCCGAACTTGTAGTTCGCGCATCCACCGGCCCGGCATCCTCGCGTCAGCAGAGGAGCTTAGCGGGCTCCCCCTCCTAGCTGCCTGAGATTCTGCAGGACAGATCCATTCCCAGCCTGTGAACATGACCATCGCGGTTTGGCCTTGAAGAATTGACAACCGTTGCCCTTCCGTGAAAAATAAGGACCGGGGTCAGCTGATGACGCGCGCTACCTCAACCTGATTTTCAATCCTGGCAAGCTGAGACCCGGAGATGCTGTGGATCCCGCGGGATACGATTCGAAGTGCCTAGCGTGCCATGTCGCCGCGCCAACGGCCAAACCTACAAAGGAACTTCCCGCGCGGCGTGCCCGGTGGCAACCAAAGGCTGCATCACCTGCCACATGCCAAAGATTGAGATCCCTGACATTGCACACGGCCTTTGCCGATCATCTCATCAGAGTAGTGCGTCCTGGCGCGCCCATCGCTGACTAGGTAACTCTGCAAGGCAGTTAGCGTGTGACTGCAATCTGCTTGCCGGAGTAGGTCGCCACTTTGTCTGGCTTGCTCTCCGCGGTTATGCCGACGCCGTGGCCTCCGCCGACAAACACAATTTGGAAACGGCGCAC
>Ga0126376_10002049_pt1 | contig 11261 bp, 11 predicted proteins | sample PanSoiMetPlot_15_FD_92760 | JGI IMG/M metagenome (GOLD analysis project Ga0126376, IMG submission 92760) | Tropical forest soil microbial communities from Panama - MetaG Plot_15 | ecosystem: Environmental > Terrestrial > Soil > Tropical forest > Bulk soil | place: Panama | collected 2016-02-17
AATGCGAAGAGCTTTTCCTTCACTAACGGCCCACCGAGATTGACGCCATACTGCTTACGGTTGAACTTGGCCGCTGGGTCGCCTATTGCTGCTGACGTTCCATCGCTGCGATAATTGTAGAAGCCTTCACTGTGCACCGTATTCGTTCCGGAGTTGGTGGTGATGTTGACTGTGCCGGAAGAGGTCAGCTCGGTGGAGAGGTCTAGGCTCGATTGGCTGACCTGAAACTCTTTGATGGAATTCACTGGAACGTTCTGAGTGGTGGTGCCGACGGTTTCATCGGAAATGTCTAGGCCGTCTACCTCGATACGAGCCGTACGTCCGAAACGGCCACCGAACGAGATCGAGGAAAATCCCTTCTTCGTGGGGTCGAAGTTGCCGCCATCTTGAATCTGAACGCCGGGTTCAAGCTGTGCAAGGTCGAGGAAGTTGCGCCCGTTAATGGGGAGGTTTTCGATTTGCGTCGTCGTTACAACGCCTTGAATCGTCGATTGCTCGGTGTTTACACTAATGGCCGAGCCTTCCACAGTAACAACCGCGCTTTCTGAACCGAGCTCCAAGGTGATCGTCCCCGGCGTAATGTTACCCACCAGGACAGTAAAAGCTTCTTCGACCACTTTGAACCCGGCCGCTTCAACACGAACGATGTATTCACCCGGAACGAGCGGCCCCGAGTTGTATGTTCCACTCGAGGTCACCTCGGATGCGTTCTTCGTGCCCGTCGCCTTGCTGGTAATTGTTACTTTTGCGCTGGCAACTGAACCTCCGTGACCATCCAAAATCGTTCCTTGAATCGTACCCGTCGAAAGCCCAGCCTGTGCATGGGCCGCGGGCAAAAACACCACATTCACCCCAACGAGCACAACGAAAGCGATGAGCGCGCAAAAGAAATGCTTCTGCCTTTCAGGCATAAGTGCCTCCAATTAAGCTTGAACTCCCTGACCGTCGAACAGCTCCGCCGGAGTCCCCGTAGAACCGGCAGAAGCTTAGGCGCGCCAAGTTGACCAGGAAGGTAGCCAACCCCGCAGCTACCCAGATGACGCCAATGGACAGACGGCAGTTATGCAAAAGTTTAGCCACAGCAAAGATAAAATAATGTCACTGTTATCTGTAGTTTAAGTAAAGAAGGCATATAAAAGCGCTGAACTACCTGCATTTACTCATAAATGCCTACGGAATACCGTATAAACGATTCATAAATTTCGGATAATTCGGGAATCAAGGACTAATTCTTGCCTAGCCCGTATGACGTATACGGTCGGCAAGGGTGCGGGCGCGCTGGCGCGCGATTTCCACGAACTTGCTGTCGCCGGAAATTTGGTCAAGAACGGGGAGAAGGCGGTTCGGTTCAGGCAAGAGCCCTCGATTGAAATCCGTCTCAAACTGTAACAAAGCGTCGTTGATACCGAGGCGGTCGTACTTCATGCGGCGGGAGAGTGTGACGAAATGCTCTTGCTGGCGGGCAAGTCCTTCGAAAATCTGGAGTAATTGGGATGCCGCGGGATTGAGGGTGTAATTGAACTTGGTCTCGAACTTCTGGTTCCCCTGTTCCCAGCGAAATGTCTTTTCTCCCAGGTAGGCGATCTTGCGATGGACGTCCAGATCCTGACCCTGGAAGTGGTGCAACTCTGCTGCGTAGCCGAACATTTTCGCGCGGAACACCGAACTGACATTGAACGGGGCGGAACCGGCATCTTCGTCGAGCTGCCGGATTTCGAAAGTGGCTACGTCGGAATCTTCGCGAACGGTAATCTCAATGAATTCGGGAGTGCTTCCCGAAAAGATGCGACGGAACGTAATCCTGGCAGCCTGCGCCGAGGCGAACGGGCTCATGGAGAGCGCGATCAGCACAAGCAAAAGAATGGTCCGAATTCTGTGGCCGAGACTCATCATTAGATTGAGATGCGCGAGGTGGCAATTGGTGTTGCGGCGGAGCGAACCCTGGCTTCCCGAGGCCTCGCGCCGACGGCAAAGCGGCTGTGGGTCTCCGCCGTTTGCAGATGGCACAGGGCGACGGCAAGCGCGTCGGCGGCGTCGGCCGGCTCTGGAGTTTCGTTCATTGCGAGAAGAGCGCGGACCATGAGCTGCATCTGACGCTTGTCAGCGTGGCCGTACCCGGCGACAGAAGCTTTGACCTCCCGCGGCGCGTAACTGAAGACTTCCACTTGATGCTGTGCAGCAGCAAGCAAGACGACGCCTCGCACTTCTGCAAGTCTTAGTGCGGTCTTCACATTTAAGGCCGAAAAGATGGACTCGACTGCAAGGGCATTCGGTGAAAATTCCTTGATCAAATTGCAGATCAATTCGTGAACCGCTTCGAGTGCAGCTCCGACAGATTCCTTGCGCTTTTCGCCGACGCGCAGGGCGCCATAATGGAGAACGCGGCATTCCCGGCCTTCGGCTTCGACGATGCCATAGCCGGTTGGACCAGCTGCTGCCGGATCAACGCCGAGCACGCGAAGCCTCTGCGAACTCCCGCCATTTTGCATAGTGCTAAGTCTACGGCTCGCGACGAGCGGACGCAATTAAGTAAAAAGTTTGGAAGTGATGTGCAACGCGAATCAGTTCGCGCCAACGGCGGCCTGAATCTCGCTTTCGTCTATGTCGAAGTTGGCGTAAACGTGCTGCACGTCGTCGTGCTCTTCGAGAGCTTCGACGAGTTTCAGCATCTGCTGTGCCTGTGAACCGGTCAGCTTAATGTAGTTTTGCGGAACCATGCCGATTTCGGCGCTGGCGGGAGTAATGCCAGCCTTGGCGAGTGCCTCTTTCACTGCTTCCAGAGCATCGGACGGAGTCACGACGTACCAGGCGGAACCATCGTCCTTCAAATCTTCGGCGCCGGCTTCTAAAACGAGGTCCAGCAACTTGTCTTCGCTGGCGGCTTCTTTCGGAATGTTGATTTCGCCCTTGCGGCTGAACATCCATCCCACCGCGCCGGCTTCCGCCATGTTGCCACCATTCTTTCCCATGACGTGGCGCATTTCGCCAACGGCGCGATTGCGATTCGTCGTGACAACTTGAATGAGCATGCCAACGCCGCCCGGGCCGTATCCTTCAAACGTCACTTCTTCGTACTGCTCGCCTTCAAGCTGGCCGGTGCCACGCATAATGGCGCGTTCGATGTTGTCGTTCGGCATGTTCTCGTTTTTCGCCGCAAGAATTGCGGTGCGGAGGCGGGGATTGGAGTTCGCGTCGCCGCCGCCGATGCGGGAAGCGATCGTGATTTCGCGAATCAGCCGCGTAAAGACGCGGCCGCGCTTGGCGTCTGTCGCCGCTTTCTTGTGCTTGATCGTGGCCCACTTTGAATGCCCAGACATGACAATTCCTCTTCTCTCGCGTGAAATTTCCCGCGGCTGCACGGATGCCGTGGCCGCTTCCCATCCAATCCGATTCCCACATGGACAGGCATACCCCTCAACTATCTGCGGAAGGTTACGGTGAGCCGCAAACTCGCCCGGCCAATCAGGCCGGACAGAATGAGGACCTTCAGGAGTTTAGCATAGGGAGGAAACCGGCGGAACCGGCGGGTTGTGCAGTACGTCGTACCAAGGACGGTTCGGGAGAGGACTCTGTACAGCGCACCGGATCGTGCTCTGTAAGGATCGTTGTGGGGGCGTGTCCCTCTCGCGCGCTCCTGCAATCCCTGTTTCGCCCCAATAGTACAGCTTCTAACCGCTATACTTCTCCGAATGAAAGATTTAGACAGAGCGAAGCCTTCTTTCGGCCCGGAGACCGTCGCATGACCGAGCGATCTGAAGGCAAGCTCCGCCTGCTGGCCATTGCCACACATCCGGTCCAATACATGGCGCCGATTTTTCGGCGAATGGCGAAGCATCCGCGCGTGGAGTTGCGCGTGGCGTATTGCAGCATGCGAGGGGCGGAGGCGGGCCATGATCCGGAGTTTGACAGAGAGGTGAAATGGGATGTGCCGTTACTGGATGGATACGAATGGATCCACATTCCAAACAAAGGCTCCGGCGACGAGACGTTTTGGGGATTCAACAATCCCGGCCTGAAGGAAATCATTCACGACGGGAAATTCGATGCCGTGATTTGCTTGACCGGGTATGTGCGGGCTTCTTTTTGGATCGCACGGAGGGCCGCGAAAAAGGCACGCGCAGCGTTCTTGTTTGGAGCGGACGCGACCACCCTGGAGGCACGCGACGGAAAAGCCTGGAAAAAGTGGTTCAAACGAATTACGTGGCCTCACATTTTTGGATTAGCCGACCAGGTCGTTGTGCCATCCACGGGAACCCATGATTTGATGCGGTCACTTGGGATCCCGGAAGAACGCATCACGCTGACGCCGTACAGCGTGGACAACGACTGGTGGATAGAGCAGGCGGCAAGAGTCGACCGCAATGCCGAGCGGGACAAGCTTGGGCTCAAAGAGAATGAGAGTGTGATTTTGTTCTGCGCGAAGTTGCAGCCGTGGAAGAAGCCACTGGATCTCTTGCAGGCGTACGCGAAGACACGCGTTCCAGGATCGAAATTGATTTTTGCGGGAGATGGGCCACAACGTGAAGAGCTGGAAGCACAGGCCGCAAGGCTGGGCATCAAAGGCCAGGTCCTATTTCTTGGGTTCGTTAATCAATCTGCACTTCCAGCGCTTTACAAGTTAGTAGACCTAATGGTATTACCTTCCTCCTACGAACCCTTTGCCGTTGTCGTCAATGAAGCGATGTGCTGCGGTTGCCCGGTGATGGTGAGCGACAAAGTCGGTGCGGCCCCGGATTTGATTCTTCCGATTGCACCGGATTTTGTCTTTCCGGCAGGGGACGTTGAGTCACTTGCGGCAAAGCTCTCGACCGCAATGCAAGATCCAGAGCGGCTTCTGAAATTGAAAGCCACGGCGCTGGCACACATCAAAACGTGGTCGCCGGAACGCAACATTGAAGCAACGATTCGCGCCGCCGAGATAGCCACCCGCCGAGTGCACAGTTCGTAGAGTTAGGAGCGCCATGAAGTGGATCCTGCAGAATACAAAGCAGCGCGCCGCGTTTGCGTTGAAGAACCCGCGTTATGCCTTGGGAGCGATGTTGCGAGAACTGACTCTTGCGGGTGAGCGGTTTCTCGGGAAAAACCTCTTATCTATATTCCCGAAGTAAGCGCAAGGCCTTTGCATCAACTTTGTCGGAATCATTACCATCCCGGCAAGACTGGAAAGCAGCGCAGTATGTTGGCTTCAGAGAACCGTCACCATATTCGTAAGGAAATTTTCCATCGGAAAAGGTGATTCGGGTACTGTAGCCGATGACACCAAAACCTAGCATTGCGAAAACAACGCAATAGGTCGCGATGGCCGTCTTTGGAATCCTGAGCCTTCTGACTGCCAAAAGTGAGTAAGCGAAGATAAGAGGAATGACTGGCAGCCAAAACCTTGCATCATTGAATGGCCAGACAAACAAAACCCCCAGGTAACAAACCATAAACATTTCCGTCGGACTTATTTTCCGTAGCTTCGTCGCTAAGCCAGTGAGCATGAGAAATAGTAGGACAAAGCCCAGCCACGGCACCACCACTCGAAGCTCAGCGGGCATCTTTATTAGCGGAAAGTTACCAAATAACTCGCCTAATTCATTAACTCTGTACCTGAGGATTCCCAAAGCAAGAGCGGGCAGGGCGCTCGCCCTCACAGCGTCCTTCAATTGTTGGATATAAGCTGTCTGAGAAATGAAGTACGTAATCACCGCACCTGCGAGTGCAGCGACCGTTAGGACAATCAGTTTAGCGCGTAGTGAAAGTCGTTCCAGCAAAAGCTTCAAACCCGAACCTTTCGCAAACATAAAGACTAATGGCGGGAAAAGCGCAATCCCGGCGGTTCGAACTGCTATCGCAGTAATAGCTAAGAGCCATGCTATCGATGTAAGTGTTACGAGCCGCCAGCTCAAATCCATGTTTTTTGTGCGACCAATGACGGCAAGACAACACATGGAACAGCAAAAGAACGGAATATCAGTCAAAGGAATGGTGCAGTGCTTGATGACCACATACGACAGCAGAAAAAAAGAGCAGATCATCAGAACGACTGCCCTTTCTTCAAAGAACTCCCGAATTAGCAGAGAGTAAGCCCCGATCAGCCCCACTAACAGGAAAACCATGTTAAGGCCAACGATGACCCAAGGGTGGGCCAGACCTGCCGTCAGCAGAACAGCTAGCAGTGCCGGGTAGCCGCGCGGGAATACAGTTTCTTTACCGGAATCTAAGAAACCGCCACCGTGAGCTGCAGACTCTCCCATGGAGAGTAGTGTGATGGCGTCGTTGTTAAGCCGGAGTGGACTGAAGACTTGTAGCAAAAAGCAAATTGCCAGGAGCAGTAAAAGGCTTTGCGAAAATCGAAATACTGCTGAATCCCTCGTCGCCACCGCTGATGGTTGAAGCCCGGTTCCAGTGTCAGTCGCCATTTTAGTTAAGGTCAGGGATACTAGGATGTGCCAGGAAACCTACTGCAAGCAAGATTGCCAAGCCGTATGGCAAAGGCGGGATGCAGAGCGTCGTTTAGCCCGTCCTTAAGTCCCCTTCTGGACGAGCAATCTCGAATGCTTTCGGGAACAGCCTCAGCCGAAAGAGAATGCCGAGCAACAGCCAGAGATATGCATTCAAGACGAAATCCTGGTAGGCGTTGTTGCCGGAATACATCATCAGAAAAACGACTACAATCGCGTATACAAAAATCGCAAATACTAGGGGAAACCAAGGCGTCCGGCGAAGTTTTGTCACAATCTTCCAAGCGGAAATGGCAATAGAGAAACCAAGTGAGATCCAAAGGAGGAGCCCAAGGATCCCAAGTTCCGCAATTAGGCTGCCGAAGCCGTTTTCGCTACCGCCACTCATTGGCTGGGCACCCATGATTCGTATGATGTATTGTTGGCCGAGACTACACGTGCCCGTCCCAATTCCATAGGGCCAGCGTGGATTGTCGAAGACGTGTACCAACTGTTGGAAAGGGTAAGTCTGGGTGCGATGGGCTAGCTCGCTCATTGGGCTTTGCGGCAACAGAGTTTCGGAGTAAATGGCCAGGCGCGAGTTAAGAGCCTCCGGAAACAGAGCGATAAGGATGAGTATCCCGGCCCCTGAAAAGAATGCGACTCTATAAATGATCCTTACCACTCGAATCGTTCCTTGCTGACGCCAATGTGCTCCCCACAGAAACCCAGCAGTCACAACAAGGGCGGCTCCTGCGTTCCACATAAAAACGCCACGAGAGGCGCTCATTACAGAAGCCGCCGCAACAACCCCGAGAGCTGTGAAGGCGAGTATTCGGCCTCGGCTGTGGCGGAGCATTAGATACGCTGCGTAACCCATGGATATAATCCATGATAAAACTAAAAAATCCTGGAAGCGGCCAGCGCTAACGAAGACAGACGTCGGTCGATAAGCCAGTAATCCAGAGCTTGTTGCGCGGTAGAGGGTGCTCAGCCCGCGGATGTCATCCTGCAAGTGTTCAGGATTCAAAAAGGAGGGTCCAATAATGGATTGTGCAAGTCCGAGTCCGGCCACAATCAGAATGAGAACGGAGAGAAAGGAAAACAGGCGTCGCAAATCTTCTTCGGATTCAATGAAGGCATATCCGACATAAATCAAGGGGACGTATAAGAAGTTAACCTTCATTCCCAAGATCCCGTACCAAATGCTAGTAGAAGCAGGATTGAACACCTGAACCAGGCAAAGCAGGAAGAAGAGAAAAAGGGCCACACGGAACGGAACTTTGAATTTCTTGATGCCCTTAGACTTGATAGTCCAGAGGAAAGAAAAGTACAGTATGATCGCCAGGGCATCCTTGGCGAAGTAGATGGCCATGTTATTGCCGAGGTATTTTCGAACAAAATCTTCGAAGATTATCCAAGCAACCAGGATATAGAGTCCCCGTTTCCAATCATTCAGGATAACGATCGTGACTGCTAAACCAAAGGTAAGGATTGCCGCGTAGGCGAGGCTAGCTAGATCATTTGTGATGATAACCTGAGCAACTTCGAAAGCTGCGAGAATGCCTAGAACAAGCAGGCTGAACGTGATGGCCGAGTTGCGAGAAACCGGAAAAGCACCAGGTACTCCGAATGTCTTCATGAACGCTGGCCCTACCGACCGTCAAGAGACGGCTAATGGATTCTCGGTCATCATACCGCTTTCGCGTCTCTGGATGGCCTGTTTAAAAAACCCAGCCTTGCGAGGGCTACACCATGCGGATTGCTCCCCGAGCTGGGACGCATCAACATTTTTCTGCACGATAGCCCGCACACATTCGAGCACATGCTTTGGCAGTTCGAAATCGCGTATCCTTTCCTACGCCTGGGAGAACTCCTTTTTGCGGACGATGCCCTGTGGAATTCGGCGTTTGAGGACTTCGCGCGCAAAGTCGGCACCCCGGAGGCCCGCATTCTCCATGGCGTAGGCGTACTCCGGAAAAAATAGCGGGTGAAGCTCCTTCTTTACTCACACTACTTTGCACCAAGTGTCGGCGGCGTAGAGACCGTAGTGATGTCCCTCGCCCGTGGACTCGCAGAATCGCGAGACGAGCACGCCTCTGCTGAAGTTGAAGTAACGGTTATAACACAGACGCCGCGCAAGGAGTTTAGGGACGAAGAGCTGCCCTTTCGCGTCGTCCGGGAACCGAATCTCTGGGAATTGTCCCGGCTTTTGTGGACCGCAGATTTGATTCACGTTGCGGGTCCCGCTCTCTCTCCTCTGTTGCTAGGACTTCTAATGCGTAAACCCGTGGTGGTCGAACATCACGGTTTTCAGCTGATCTGCCCAACGGGTCAACTCTTCATCGAATCGAGTGGCGAGCCGTGCCCCGGACATTTCATGGCTGGAAATCGCGGTGAATGCTGGAAGTGCGATCCTGCTTTGGGATGGTTCGCTTCGAGGAAATTGTGGCTCCTCACATTTGTTCGCAGATGGCTCTGCAAAAGAGCGACGGCCAATATCATGCCGACGCAATGGCTCGGCACTCAGCTGAAATTGCCGAACGCGACTACGATTCATCACGGACTAGTTCCCATCGAAGCGATTCGAGAGGTAAGGTGCGAAGCGTCGCAAAACCCCTTGGTTGTTTTTCAGGGCCGCCTGGTCACAACCAAAGGAGCGCTCGTGCTCCTTGAGGCGGCTCGGATTCTCTTCGAGCAGAAAGTGCAGTTTGAACTTCTATTCATTGGGGATGGGCCGGAGCGAGCCAAGCTGGAAGCGTTAACAAAAAATCCGCCCCTGACTGGGCACGTGCGATTTGCGGGACGCCTTGGGCAGACTCAGCTGGAAGAGGTTCTTAGTCAGGCGAGTATCGTTGTGGTTCCCTCGCTTGGCGGTGAAGTATTCGGAATGGTCGCGGCGGAAAACATGCAACGTGGATTGCCGGTCATCGCTTCGGACCTGGGATCGCTGGCCGAGGTTTTAGGGGAATCAGGCATTACTTTTCGCACCGGCGATAGCGCGGAATTGGCCAAGAAAATTCGGGAGCTTTTGCAATCTCCAAAGTGCCGTGAGGAAATGAGCCATCAAGAAAAAGTGCGGGCAGCCCAAGCCTTCCCCGTTTCGAAGATGGTTCATGAACATCGCTTACTCTACGAAAAGCTGTCGAAAAGAGAAGACTTAACATCCTTGAGTTTTAACTGAATCGTGACTTCAGCTGAAGAAACAGCATTTAATAGAAATGATTAAGACCCCATGCATAGCGAAATTGGTTTTCCCGGCAAGAATTGGCGCAGAAACTCCGTGCTAGGATACAAGACGATGAGCACGAAAATTGTTCCACGCATTTTAGGGATCGTTCCAGTTTCCTTGCGGCGCGCTATGATTGGCGCGGAAGACAACCCCTCGTGGATCGCGAATTTCTTTCATCGTTGGCTAAACCGGATTCCAGTCGGCCGCGAAGAGGTTTTTGATTGCAAGGGTGACCTAGAGGGCTTTCGGATGGTGACGGAATGGCAAAGATACCGCGCCTTCCTGTACGGCAATTGGGAGCCGGAAGTTTCCAGGGTGGTTCGGGCGGAGGCAAAGAAAGGAATGACGGTCTTGGACGTTGGTGGGCATATCGGTTACTACACTCTTTTGCTGGCTAAATGCGTGGGCAAAAGCGGACGGGTGTTCACGTTTGAACCTTCGCCTAAGAATTTTGAACTTTTGGACAAGAACATTCGCTTAAATCATTTAACGCAAGTAGAAGCTTTCCCGTTGGCGGTTTTCTCCAGCAAAGGAATTTCGACCATCACGATACCAGACGGTGACTGCAATTCTGGCGGTGCCTCAGTAGTTAGCCAGGTCGGCACGCGCGAAATTCAAGTGGAAACCATAACTATGGATGGTTTTTGCGCTGAGAGAAACATTCGGCCCGAGTTCATTAAAATGGATGTTGAAGGGGCGGAATACGATGTGCTGCTGGGGGCTGAGCAGACAGTTAGGAGCTGTCTTCCCAAGATGTTGGTCGAAGTCCATCACTTTGACCGCAACCCCAACGGCAATCCCGTGCCAAGACTCTTGAAGCGGTGGGGCTACGAGATCACCTGGATTGAGCGACTTGAACTAACGAGTTACTTATTCGCCGTGGCCTGCGCGAATCAACTTGGTTTCCCTTTGGATTCGTAATCTTTTTTTATGCAATGTTTATGCTGATTCCCGACATGGTAGGCATTCAGGCATATGAAGATTTTATCTTGAACGCTTACTTGTGGTTCTTCCTGGGAATGCTCTTCCGCCTGCCACATCTGAAGGCGGCCGCGGAAGTCAAGACCGCCGAATTGTCTCTGGCGGCGCAACAGCCGCATTGGGTCACCTGAATTGCGGCTCGCCGTTGTCAGTCCGTTTGTGGACAAGCAGCACGGTACAGAGCGAGTCCTCGCGGAGCTGCTTGAACGTCTGGCCGCGCGACAGCAAGCTGAAATCCATCTTTACTCGCAGCATGTTGCGGATCTCTCTGCTGTAATTCCACCTGACAAAGCCTCTTCAGATGCGAACAAGGCCGGAAAGATTGTCTGGCGCAAAGTTTCCTCGATTCCTGGGCCTCACCTATTTCAATTTCTCTGGTGGTATTGGGCCAATCGTCTTGTCCGTTGGTGTGACCGAAAATTCCAGGGTTTAAATCCGGATTTGCTTTACTCGCCGGGAATCAATGCCGCAGACTGCGACGCGATCACAGCCCACATCGTTTTTCACGCGTTCTACGAGAAGGTCAAGCAGGAACTGCGGTTTTCGGGGGATTCCCCGCTGCGCTGGCCGCGAACGGCTCATCGCATTCTCTACTATCGGCTGATCATGTCTTTGGAGCGAAG
>Ga0126376_10002050_pt1 | contig 11261 bp, 4 predicted proteins | sample PanSoiMetPlot_15_FD_92760 | JGI IMG/M metagenome (GOLD analysis project Ga0126376, IMG submission 92760) | Tropical forest soil microbial communities from Panama - MetaG Plot_15 | ecosystem: Environmental > Terrestrial > Soil > Tropical forest > Bulk soil | place: Panama | collected 2016-02-17
CGCCGGCAAATTGCGGAAGGATTCGCGATCGATTATCGATCACAAAGGGTATACGCAGAAATCTCCAACCGGCTCGCAAAACGTTTATCAGATCCCGATCAGGTCTATGAGTCTGTGATTGGTTTCATGGAAACAGCTTCTGATCTCGATCCCTTCGAACATGAAATCCTGGTTGCACTTTCTCGACAGTATCATCCGCTCAGGTAAAGGGGTCATCCACCCTCGCAAACCTGGATAGCAATCATGCGATCATTCGGTGCGTAGCTGATGACAAACAGCATATTTTTTATTTCTTCAAGGAAGCCTCAAATCGCAGCGAAACTATTGGAACCGCTTTAGCAAAACCAGCTACAGTTAAATTGGATTGCTAAATAAAAAAACGCCCCGCATTTGAACGGTCAGCCTTTATACTCCCCTCCATGCCCGTTCATGAATTCGATCTCGCCATTCTCCTGCGCAACCTTGATGACGACGCTTTCCTCGCCGAGGCGCTGCTGTTTCCGGAGGTGTCGAGGTTTGGGGATGATCCGGAAAAAATAAAACGTGCCGTTATCAAGAATGCGGTTCGCATTATTGAAGCTGAAGCTCTGTCGCGAGTCTGGACACGCCTGAAACCCACCAGCGTCGAGTCGTTTGAGTTCAACGTAACTCTCGATCCGCCCACAAAAAGTCTGAACTGGCGCGAAGCGATTGAGCTCAAGCTTGACGTCATTCGGTGGAGTCAAGGCGACTCCGCGCACATCACGCTTATACCCGCACTCGGAATCGAGGTGTTGAGCACAAAATTAGTGGACCCCGCTGCGATGCTGCAACGACACGCGCGCGCGGAGTTGCACCGTCGTGGTGCGTTAGGAAATCTCCTCAGCCTCGTACTGCTAAGCCGTACGCGCGGGTTAACCGTTGTGCCAGCCTCTTTCGAAGCCAACATTCGCAGCCCAAAACAAGTCATGGCCAGCGCGGGCAAGAAAGAGGAAAAGAAATCTACGCTCGAACAAACCGCAGTTGACCTCACCACTCAAAAACTGAGTCCCGCCTTCGAAGTTGATGCGGCGGTCGAAAAACTGGCAGAAGCTCTTGTTGGTCCAGCAGCGTCGAGCGTCCTGCTTGTCGGCAAGGCCGGTACCGGCAAGACCGCTGTGGTCCATGAGCTTGTTCGCCGCAGAGCGAATTTTGGGTTGGCTACAACTCCATTCTGGTCCACCAGTGGCGCGCGTTTGGTGGCCGGCATGACTGGATTCGGAATGTGGCAGGAGCGGTGCGACTCACTGTGGCAGGAAGCGGAAAAATCGAATGCCGTCGTACACTTCGGAAACCTGCTCGAACTGGTAGACACGGGAAAGAGCGAACATAACACCCAGGGTTTGGCGAGTTTCTTCCGACAGCGTTTTGCCCGCCGCCAGGCTCTCGCGATTCTTGAATGCACGCCCGAACAGTTGTCGGTGGTGGAACGTGAAGATCCCGGCACGCTAAAAGTTTTTCGTCAACTAACGATCGAGGAGCCTTCACCTGAAGCCAGCCGGAAAATTTTAAAGCGGTTTGCTGAAGAATTTCCACGTGCGACTGCGAAGACCAGCAGGAGCAAACGACGACCTTCCATCCAACCGCGATCGCCGATCACTGATCCGGCGCTGGATTTGCTCGATCGATTGCATCGACGCTTTGCCGGCTATTCAGCTTATCCAAGCCGGCCGCTTCGTTTTCTCCGCGGATTATTACAGAGTCATCAACCTGAGTTGGACCAGGTTACCAAGAGTGAAGTAATCACCGCTTTCGCAGCCGAGACTGGACTGCCATTGTTCCTGCTCGACGATCGCGTCGTCTTCGACACGGAGAACACAGCGAAGTGGTTTGAAGAACGTGTCATCGGACAATCCGCCGCCGTCCGTTTGATTGTTGAATTACTCGCCACGGTGAAAGCTGGACTTACGCGCCCGCGCCGTCCAATCGCGTCTCTGTTGTTTGCCGGCCCGACCGGTGTCGGGAAGACAGAGATGGCGAAGTCGCTCGCGCGTTTCTTCTTCGGCGATGAAAGCAGGATGGCGCGTTTCGATATGAGCGAATACGCCGACGCGCTCGCTGTAACTCACCTGGTCGGCAGCGCGACCGGCAGTGAAGGCACTCTCACCGCACGCATACGCGAGCAGCCGTTCAGCGTGGTCCTGTTTGACGAGTTTGAGAAAGCAGATCACTCGTTCTTCGACCTGCTCTTGCAAGCACTCGGCGACGGGCGCATGACTGATGGCCGCGGTCGAGTTGCAGACTTCACCAACTCAATCGTGGTGATGACTTCGAATCTGGGTGCCACGAAGTTTCGCCGTCCACGCGCAGGGTTCGACGCCGGCGGAGATGATGGCGACCAGCGCCTGAGTAACTCCGATCGCGCGGCGCAGAGACATTTCACTCGAGCAGTACAGGAATTTCTGCGTCCGGAAATCTTTAATCGCATCGATCACATCGTGCCGTTCGTTCCGCTCGATCGCAAAACAGTTGCGCGAATTGCGGAGCGAGAGCTGAAGCTGGTCGAGCAACGCGATGGACTGCTGCGTCGCGGTGTCACGTTGAAAACTTCAACGCCGGCGCTGGAGAGTCTGGCTCGTCGTGGTTATGACGCGCATTACGGTGCACGTCCGCTGAAACGTCTGATCGAGCGTGAGCTGCTACTGCCGCTGGCAACACAACTCAACAGTCGCCCCGCAGTCGCAGAAGGGAAGCGAACAACCACGATTGCCGAGGTCGATGTCAAGGCCGGCCATCTCGTCGTTGAAATAGGCGGCGAGAGTAAACCGGTTCGTGACGATTTCAGTCTGGCAGCAAGAGTCGATCGTTTGGGTGAACTGCGCCGTCGCATCGTGCAGCTCGGACGAAGCTCGGCAGTCATCGAGTTGCAAAACACGATCTGGCGACTGACCGAGATGGAGCGCCGCGTCATGAAGGCAGCGCGCCGCACGAAATTGAGCGAAAAGGCCGCTCACGCCAAGTTTGCTGTAACGCAGCCAAAGGAGGCTGCCGTGCTCGCGGCACTACCAGAGTATCAAAAGAAGATGACAATTCTCTCGGAGCTGGAGTTGAAGAGCGCGAGTGCGGAGGATGATGCACTGCTCATGTTTTACAGCGGTGAAACTTCTGGACTAATGATGGACCACGCTCGGGCGGTCCAGGAAATCGAAACCGTTTTACATGACTTGCTGCGGCAACTACTCGACCTGCGACACGCGCACCCGAATCGCGTGACGATGGCGATCTATAGCGAGAACAAAGATGCTTTGTTTGAATTGGCCCAGGATTATTACAAGGCGGCTGTTGCGATGCAGATGCGTGTGACGGCTTTTCACTACACGGCAAAATTCACCGGAGAACCGGGGACGATTGAGATGTTGGGCCGCAAGGTGATCCGCAAAGAAGTAGGCAGACCGGCGGAGTTTCTCTTGCACAAACCTGACGCGTCCACTGGTATCGTTTTTAGTTTGGAAGGCAAGAGTGCGTATGCGATGTGGGTGGGCGAGAACGGACTTCATACTTTCGTTGAAGGCAAAACCAGCAATCTGGTTATGATCCATACGAGCGATGTGGACGCAAAGGATTACCGTCCACCAACGGTGCTGGAGCGGCGCGGAGCGATTCATCCGACAAATGTTGGTCCGCGTCGTCGTACATACCAGCGCGCCGAGACGTACGTCGACGACCATCTGCTCGAGATACGTCGAGACTGGCATGGCAACTTGCCTGCCGTGCTTGCTTTCTTCCTTGAACGCCAACTGGAACGTGCAGCGGAAAGACTGATCGACGAATGAACGTCAGGATCCCAATTTATGTTGAAGAGCAGAAGGCAAAGGCGTCGCAGCTTCAACACGTGCGTCCGGTGAGCTTGCGTCCACTCTTCTTTTCACAGCCGGTTGAGGAGGACGTTAGCTTGCAGCGCGCAACTGCGCGACTGACGAACGAATTGCGCCGTCAGTTGGACCGGCTTGCACGCTCTGCACGTCACGAGCAGCTGGCGGCATACAGTTTCTATCCGCCGCTGGAAGAAACAATCCTGGAGTTTAAAATCGAACTTCGGAAAATGAGTTTCTCGTTGCGTCACCTCTTCGTGGTCCTATCGGCTTTCGGCCGGCGTTTCGCATGGACTCCGAGCCTCCCGGACATTTGGGTTGAGGTTTCTCGCGGTGAAACCGTTCGCGACAGAGTTCAGGAAGCACTCACCGAACACTATCGTTCGCTGGAGCGGCGCTTTGGATCTGGAGTGATTGAGCCCAGTATAAACTCAGTTGACGGCAAGGCATGGATAACATCGATTGAAGTCTCGCTAGACATCCCGAGTATGCACAAGCCAATGCCGGAAATTGTCTTTGCTGCTCTTGGTGAAGTGCAGGAGATTCATGGCGCCAATGAATTAACGCGCGTCGGTCGTTCGCTCAATGCGCTCTATCCGGACGACCTGGACCATGCGATCAATCGCGAAGCTGAAGTAAGTGAGCTCACGACTTTGCTGAGCGCCAGTGATCAACGGTCGGTTCTCGTTGTTGGAAAAAGACTGGTCGGGAAAACTGCTGTTATCCACGAGTTCGTGCGTCGCCGCATGGACCGGCGTAGACGATCCGAGACAACGATGCACATCGCAAATATTGCCGATCTTAGTGGCGACGTGTGGCTCGTCTCTCCGCAACTACTCATCTCGGGAATGTCTTATCTGGGCCAATGGGAAGGTCGACTTCTGGCCATTCTCAAAGAGAGCCAGCGCAAACGTCACACGTTGTACTTTGACGACCTGATTGGTTTGTTCTACTCAGGTCGCACGAGCTCGTCGAACTTAAGTGTTGCTCATGTGCTTAAACCCTACCTCGAACGTCTCGAGGTGCGCGTGCTTGCGGAGTGTACGCCGGAAGCGCTTCGCGTGCTTCAGGAGCTCGATCGCGGTTTCGCGGATCTTTTCCAGATCCTCCGAATCGAAGAGCCGAACGAAGAGAAGAATCTGCATACGTTGCTCGGATCGCGGCGTACTCTGGAACGACAGCACGACATGCGTTTTCACGCAGATGTCCTGCCGACTGTGATCGATCTAACTCGTCGCTATGTGGCAGACGCTGCGTTTCCCGGTAAAGCTGCGCGTCTGCTTCAGTCGTTGGCTGCAAAGCACAAAGTGTCGGAAGTGACTCGAGCCGACGCGCTGGAAGAGTTTTCTTCAAGGAGTGGCCTCAGCGTGAGTTTTCTCGACGATCGATCTCAACTGGACCACGCGCGCGTGATCGAGTCGCTCAGTGTTGAAGTCATCGGTCAGAAGGAAGCGGTGACGGCCTGCGCCGATGCAGTAACGATCGCGAAAGCGCGATTGAATGACAGCACCCGGCCGATAGCTTCGTTCCTGTTTTTAGGTCCAACCGGTGTCGGCAAGACTCAGTGTGCCAAAGCACTCGCGAATTATTTATTCGGAGATCGCGAGCGTCTGATTCGATTCGACATGAATGAGTTTGCCAGTTACTACTCGGTCGCCCGACTCACCGGAACTTTCGATGCACCGGAAGGATTACTCACGAGTGCGGTGCGACGAGCGCCGTTTGCTGTTTTGCTTTTCGATGAAATCGAGAAAGCGCATCCGGCCGTGTTCGACCTGTTGCTTGGCGTGATGGGCGATGGACGCCTGACAGACGCCCGCGGTCAGCTCGTGGATTTCTCAAACACGATCATTATCTTGACCTCGAACCTTGGCGCGCGGGAGGCTGCGAGTGATCTCGGATTTCGGCAGACAAACAGAAGTGACGCGTCGGTTTATCGTCTTGCGGCCGAAAAGTTCTTCAAGCCCGAGTTCTTCAACCGATTGAGTCGCGTGGTTCCGTTCGAACGTTTATCACGCAACGATGTGCAGAAAATTGCGAACCGTTTGATTGAAGATGTTCTCAAGCGCGAGGGGTTGGTCCGTCGCGGTGTGAAGCTGGTTGTCGAAACGGGCGCACTGAACCTGTTGGTCGAAGCGGGTTATCACCCTCAACTCGGCGCACGCGCCCTCAAACGAACACTCGAGCGTCAGGTCACAGCTCCGATTGCCGCGCGCCTCTCTGCGACTGCGCCCGATCAACCGCTGATCATTTTTCTACGGGACGAGCAGGGAAGCATCCGAGTTGATGTTTGCACGTTGGAGGCTGTTGAAAGTGGTGCGCCGGGCAAAGTTCACATTGCAGATACGGCTAAGTTTCTCGACCGGATTGAGGATGTGTTGATTCGAGTCGAGGATCTTGCGAATCGTTTGTGTCCGGTGGGTGAGATTTTGATTGGCGATGGACAGTCGGCGATGGCGCAGATACAGCAGATTCATCTGCGACAGCAAATGCGACGCGTTTCAAGAATGTTGGACCGAGCGGATGAAAGACGCGTCAAACCCGTTTCCAAATCCGCCGTCACTCGTCCAAGGCGAACAAATGACAAAGGATATAAACGCCAACTCGCAAAAGTCGTTGCCGGCAATGTCGCTCTTGACGACAACCTGTTTGCCCACAATCTGCAACGACTGCTCGCTGACCTGTCTGTTCAAAGCGAACCGTTCGGCGATGAGATCGACGACTACCTGCTTGACTTGCTAAACGAAACTTCGCTCCTCGATTCTTTGTCAACGATCATCGACGGTGCATCGGCGTCATCACAGACACTCATACGAGTGGCATCGTTCGATACGGCGGGTCGAACCGCGTGTTTACAGTTACAGGATCTTTATCGCAACTTGTTTGAAAAGGAATTCAACTGCAACGTATCCAATGAAACAGATCTGAAGAGCGGCGTGCATTCGCACATCGCATCGCTCTTGCTTGAAGGGCCACTCGCTGCTCTGCTCGCGCCGCTCGAAGCCGGCACGCATCTGTTCGTTTCCGATAGCCAAACTTACCAGCCCGTTATGGTGACGGTTGGTTCAGTGGACGAAGACTTCGAGAGTCTGCCTCCGGTCGTTCGCATTTATGCCGAACCCGAGGCCACTTTGGATCTGCGAACTCAGTTGCTTTCAATTGGCAAAATGGGCAGCGCCGAGCTGCGTGCATTCGTACTCGCTGCGCTGCCGCTGCCGCACGAGTTTAAGTAGACGAGTTTATGCATCGATTTCCTGTTTTAGTTTGGGAGGATTTTACGGGCGGCTACTCGGCGCGCTTGATCGACGACGAGGAAGATCCAGCGAATCCACTGGCCGGCTTCGGACGCACGGCGCGCGAGGCGTTGATTCAGCTCAAAGAGTATCTCAACTGGTCTTTCGAGCATGAGCCGTGGCGCAGCGCGCCGGATTTTCACGATCCGCAACTGGTCGAATTCAGAGTCGACGTCCGGCCCGAGTACACGCTCAAAGGTCGCGTGTATCCGTGCGATGAGTCTTTTCCGTTGCGCGTAACTTGCGTACACGGACGCCAGCAGAGCGGAATGCTTGTTTGCGCCATGCCGCTGCTCGGTCTCCAGTTTTATTACTACGAAGCGAGCGCGTTGCGTGGGCTGGTGACGACGTACGCGCAAGAGTCGCTAAAAAATCGCACGCCTCAACAACTCAGGTCTTTTTTGAATCCCCAGAGCGTTCGCCTGGAAGAGATTGCTGTTCGAGGTGGAAAGCTTGTAGCTGTGAAAGTCGCAGGACCTGAAATAAAGAACCTCAGTCTGGTAGCGACTCCGCTTGGGTCAGACGAAATGCGTCGCGGCTTTTCGCGCGCGTTTGGTCGAGAGCGGCTTGTTTCCGAACTGGCCCAATTGCTCGACCGCGAACGAACAAACGTGCTTCTCGTAGGAGAGTCAGGTGTAGGTAAGACATCGATCCTCGTCGATGCGGTGCGCATAGTGGAACATTTACGTGCTGCCAGTACCGAAACGACCGCGAAACGGCACCGGTTTTGGACTTCGAGCGCGGCCCGTCTGATCGCGGGCATGAGATACCTGGGCCAGTGGGAAGAACGTTGCGAGCAAGTGATTCAAGAACTGGCGCGAATCGACGGTGTGATCGCGTTTGAAGATCTGCTGGAATTGCTCAACACCGGTGGTGCCTCGGCGACTAACAGCGTCGCTTCGTTTTTCCTGCCGTTCCTCGAACGAGGCGAAGTGCGAATCGTCAGTGAAACAACACCAGCGGGTCTGGACGCGTGTCGCCGGCTGTTGCCTGGATTCGTCGATGCGTTTCGTATTTTGCGAGTTCCTGATTTCACGCAACCGGAAGCGCTGTCAGCATTGCACGCGTACTGCGCAAATATCGAACGCAACAGTCCGGTGCGTTTGCAGGGCGACGCACGCAATCTCATTTATCGTCTGTTCCGGCGCTTCCTGCCTTATGAAGCTTTTCCGGGGAAGACGGTGAATTTCACAACTCGTCTTTACGAAAGCGCAAAATCCGATCGGGTCGCGGAGATTACCACCGACCGGATCATTACTGCGTTTGTGAAAGCCACCGGACTACCGGAACTGTTCTTGCGCGACGAGGTGTCGTTGGAAGAACGCGATCTACACGCATTCTTTGAGCATGAAGTGATTGGCCAACCTGAGGCGTGTCGGGCAGCGACAAGCGCAGTGCTGACGTTCAAGTCGGGACTGAATGATCCAGCCAGGCCGATCAATGTTTTACTGTTCACTGGTCCAACAGGCGTTGGCAAAACAGAGCTCTCGCGTTCGCTCGCGCGTTTTCTTTTCGGCGCTGCGGAAGACTCGGAACGATTCGTGCGGCTTGACATGAGCGAATACTCACTGCCGGGCAGCGCTGAACGCCTGATTGCCGGACCATCGGGTGAGCCAAGCGAGTTCATCAATCAGATGCGTCGCCAGCCGTTTGCAGTCGTTCTGTTTGATGAGATCGAAAAGGCGGATGAGAGTGTGTTTGACTTGTTGCTCAGCGTGTTCGATGAAGGGCGTCTGACTGATCGATTTGGGCGGACGACACATTTTCAGAGTGCTGTAATGATCATGACTTCAAACCTTGGCGCGATCGCCTCAGGAACGCCGGGCTTTGGAACGAGTGACGAAATCGCTTCCTCGACTTACCACCGCGCGGCGCAAACGTACTTTCGCCCGGAGTTCTACAATCGCATCGACTCGGTCCTGAGTTTCAATGCGCTCGACAAGCAGAGTGTTCGCCGCATCGTAATCAAGGAGCTCAACGCTCTCAATTCTCGCGAAGGCATGGTAAAGAGGAACATCAGACTTGTTTGCACCGATCGCGCCGTGAACCACGTGGTCCAGGCCGGCTTCGACTCACGCTTCGGCGCGCGACCGTTGCAGCGAGTGATTGAGAAGGAGATCGTGACGGCGCTGGCGCTGCATCTCAATAATAATCCGGAGTTGCGAGACGCGCAGATCACCGTTGATTTCGACCCCGCAAACGGTCGAGCGATCGTCACTTAACTCTGACTGGCACACCACAAGTGAAATGCGGCATAACCTCGCCAGGGACGCCATCCTTCTGAGCGCGCCTCGAGTTGTTGGGCTGATAGCGGGTGATCCGTGTCGCTGGTCACCAGCTTCAATATCGGATCATTCGACGGAAAAGCATCGGGTTCGCCGAGCGCGCGAAGAGCTATATACTCGGCCATCGACGTATCGATTCGTGGAACTTTCATCAGCGACTCAATCACGCATTCACTTGAAGCACTGAAGTCCACCTTACCATCAAGTACCGCTTGTGCGAGCTTCCGAAGTGTATCCACGCTCGACCTTGAGAGACCGAGACCCGCAAAGTTGCCGATAGCGATTACGCTTGGAGTTGGGAACAAACTCGTGAGGACAGATCCAGGCTTGCTGATCTTGTCGCCGAAGCGCTCAACGACGTGAGCCATAAGAGTTTGACAGGTGTCTTTTCCTTCAGCCGAGAGGATTGTCCTGACAGCACATTCAAAGGCGTCCCACTCTCCTGGTATACGCAGCCCCGGTCTTTGCTCGACGTATGGTCCGAGCAATTGATCGCTGCGAAGTGCAAACATGGTCAGTGCCGGATCCGCTGAAGTATCAAAGACCCTGCGCGCAGCCGATGAGACATGAAAAAGACTGGTCGGCGCCGCACCGCTCACCCGCAGTTCAAAGGCGTCTTGATTCAGCAGTGGCTTCACGCTGACGATCGCAAAGCCATTGTGTGTGCGTAACGTTCTTGAATAGCGTTGCTCATCGATCCGTTCGACGCCGGGAGTGTGGTGGGCCAACAGGAAGTCGCGCACTTGTTGCCAATCGTAGGGTGGGCGAAAAGCGAGTTTTAGAATGACCTCGTCATCTGCACTGTTGGTTTCATTAAAGTGTTTCCGCAGATCCCGTGGGGCTCTGCCATACGTTTGCAGGAACACCGTATTGAAACGGCGAAGACTACCAAAACCGGAGGCAAGTGCGATTTGTGTAATCGGTAAGTTCGTTTCATCCAGCAATCTTTTGGCGAATTGCAGACGTCTTGTCTGTGCGAATGAGATCGGCGACGCGCCAACATGCTTTAGAAACAGACGTCGTAAATGTCTTGAGCCCAGACCAAGCTTACTCGCGAGCTCATCAACTGAGACAGTATCCAGAATTCCTTTGTCGATCAGGCGCAGCGCTTTCCGCACTACCGCCGATGTACCCATCCAGGCCGGCGTCCCTGGCGCCGCCTCCGGACGGCAACGCAAACAAGGTCGAAATCCGGCTTCAGCCGCGGCTGCTGCGGTCGGGTAGTAACTGACGTTGCGACTATTCGAGGTTCGTGAAGGACAGATCGGACGACAATAGATTCCGGTGGTTTTCACGGCAATGAAGAACTTGCCGTCGAATCGCGCGTCCCTGCTGATACGAGCGCGGTCAAGTGCACGGACGTCAAAGTGATTAATCATCGAGACGAACATACGGCAATTTCGGAGGTCGTGTTAGCCGTTTTCGGACTTTGCTGTCGTGAGCGCTTTCTCGGCGTCCGAAATCGGCCAGTACCTCTGGTTCAGAAGCGCTAGCTTATTGTCTACATGACCACAGTCCGCAACTGTCAACAGGAATTCTTAACGGCAGCCGCAGATGAGTTGATCGCGCGCCAATATGCGGACCGTCCACATCTGAGAGCAATTTACGACGCGATCATCGACGCGGCGAAGGATTGTGGCGAGATTGTTATCGAGGCGCGAGAGACGTATGTTTCGCTTGTTGCGCCCCGCAGAGCTTTTGCACGGATCAAGCCGTTACGGAACCAGGTCGATCTCGGCCTGCGCCTCGAACATTGCGAACCCGTCGGTCGTATTGAACCCTCCCGCATTCATCACACGATGCGAGTTCAGATCGGACTCAGGTACCCTCAGGACGTGGATCCCGAAGTCCGC
>Ga0126376_10002051_pt1 | contig 11260 bp, 9 predicted proteins | sample PanSoiMetPlot_15_FD_92760 | JGI IMG/M metagenome (GOLD analysis project Ga0126376, IMG submission 92760) | Tropical forest soil microbial communities from Panama - MetaG Plot_15 | ecosystem: Environmental > Terrestrial > Soil > Tropical forest > Bulk soil | place: Panama | collected 2016-02-17
CCCGCAAAGGGATCGGCCAGCGTCTTGAAAACGAAAAGAGAAAGCGGCTGGGAATCGTCATACTTGCGCTCTACGCGATCGCCCTTGCCGCCCGGCTCTTTGTAACCTTCCTGCGCGTGCTCGTCGGGATGCGGAAAGACGTCCGCCAAGAAAGTCAGCAAACTCGCCGTGCCCACATTCTGCGCGGACGAAACCATGAGCACCGGAAAGATCTTTTCCGCGACGATAGCTTTGCGCACACCCGGAATCAAATCTTCAATCGGAATCGTTCCTTCGCGAAAGAATTCCTCCATCAATTCGTCGTCGCCTTCCGCGACCATCTCGACGAGTTTTTCGTGTGCCTGCTTGGCGTCCTCTTCCAGGGCTTGCGGGATCGTCTCGATTTTGGGTTTGCCGTCGCCGCCGGGCGTGTACATGTGCGCTTTCATGGCGACGAGATCAATCACGCCACGAAATCCCTTTTCGCTGCCGATCGGCAATTGCAGCGGCACGACATTGCGGCCAAAGGTTTGTTCGAGCGATTCCATGGAGCGCTCGAAGCTCGCGAGTTCGCGGTCCATCCAGGTGAGAACGAAAGCGCGGGGAATGTCGTACTCGGTGCAAAAATCCCAGACTTTTTCCGTGGTGACCTGCGCACCGCTGTGCGCGTCCACGGTAAGCAGAGCGGCGTCCGCGGCGATAAGCGAGGCTTTCGTTTCATTGATGAACGTGCCGTAGCCGGGAAGGTCGATGAAATTGATTTTTACGTTGCCGCCGCCGCAGAGCGTGCAGGGCCATTCGGCGTGAGCGAGGCCCGTTTGGAGGGATATTTTCCGTGCGATTTCTTCTTCGTCCCAATCGGTGACCGCTGTTCCTTCCGCAACTTTTCCCCAACGCGTGGTCATTCCCGCGGTGTGGAGCAACGACGACACCAGTTGCGTCTTGCCGGTGCCGCCGTGTCCTACAATGCCAACGTTTCGGATGTCCTTGGTGGGATAGGTTTTCATATAGACCTCCAGTTAAGTTCACCGACTCCCGGTCGGCAGCGAGGTCCGAGCAACAACGTCAGTGGCGCGGGCCTGCGCCGATGGCGAGCAAGTGTTACGGAGGAGAGCGTGGCCTCGTTTGCGCAGCCTGACGGCAGCTGACGGCCTGGGTCTCCGATCTAGCGCCGGAGGCGAAGGACGAACGAAAAGTTCCCTGGTCCGTTCTCCTGAGAGGCGGATGCTAACACACCGCCCAGTACAGCGGCAACGAATCGCATCACCCTAACGACTACGGAAGAGAGCGCCGAACCAGCCTGTCGGTAAGAATTTCTAGAACTAGTACTGTAACTTTTTCCCGTATAAGTTTTTATCCTCCTTTTCTTGCTCTATTCATTGGCTTTGCACCTCGAATGGTGCGGATTTCCGCTCGAGCTGTGGACTCAATCGTGCAACGGGTATTGGCGTTGACCTGTGTGTGGGACCCTCCAGTCCGTTTCCATTCCGCAGTTCGTCTCCCGGCCAAAGTCAAATCACTTGTTTGGGTGGATGTGCAACGCGCTCCTGCGCTGGCATCTCTCCGGAGGATTCCTATGGATGCAAATTACGAAAAGTTTGAGCATGAGTCCGGCGAAGGCTCTTCGTCCCGTTCGAGCACTTGGATCGTGGTCGCGGCTTGCGCTTGTCTGTTGGCGGCAGTCATCGCGCTCGGCTACGGATTTCACCAGCAATCTGCCGTAAGCCAGTTGTCCGCGAGAAATCAGGAAATGACGACGGCGATGAGCGATATGCATTCGCAGGTGGATACGCTCAACGCGAAGCTGAACGATGTTTCGACGCAAGCTTCGGCTGCCGTCGCGGCTCTGCAACAACAGCAACAGGAAGCCGCCAAGAACGGCGGCAAAGGCGTTTCTGCAAAGCAGCGGGCTGCGAACGCCCGCCAGTTGAAGCAGATGCAATCCGCATTGGACGATCAACAGAAACAGCTGAAGGACACGCAGGATCAAGTTGCGAAGAACCGTACCGATCTCGAAGGTGCGCTCAGCTCGACGAAAGACGAACTGAACGGCTCAATTGCAAAAACTCATGACGAGCTTGTCGTGCTCCAGAAACACGGCGAACGCAACTACTTCGAGTTCGACATTCCGAAATCGAAATCCTTCAATCGCGAAGGGCCCGTTTCTATTTCGCTCCGTAAGGCCGACACGAAGCATATGAGCTACGACATAGCGATGATCGTGGACGACAACCAGTTGATGAAGAAGAAAATCAATCTGTACGAGCCCGTGTGGATTCACCGGACGGACGATCCACAGCCCGTGCAAATCGTCGTGAACAAAATCGACAAGGACCGCATCCATGGCTACGTCAGCGCACCGAAGTACCGCAACTCTGAACTCACTCCAGCGGCCATGAACGTGTCTCAGAAAGTTACGGGCCAGGATTCAGGCTATCATCCGCAGGACGAACAGAAACCGAATGAGCCTTGAGCATCGTGGCTCGAAGAAGTCGGTTTAGGAGCCAGGATCAAGACGGCTTCTAACGTCGTCTTGTTTCCTTTGAAGGGTCTAGAGTACGGTGCCGGTCGGCGCGCCCTAGGAATTTCAGCACCATAAAATGCGCGCCGGCTGGCATTTTTAATGTCGCACGCGTAAAAGGCCACGAACTTTAACGTGTAATGTAGAAGCCAATTAGGAACGGCCTTTAATGTCGGATCTCGCCTCGTAGCCGCGGCAGGAAAGCATTGGCAGGCGCGGATATTTTGCATACGACGGATCGCTAGCGGAACGCTGGCACAAGACAAACTTAGAACCCTTCGCCGATTCGATCGAGCGGGCATGGACGCACGTCGCACAAAGCCCTGCGCCATTGTTTGGTACAGCCTTCGATTCAGCTTCTCTCATAAAACACGTTTCGGTTGGCAGGAGGCGCCTAGTTTGTCCTGATTCGGGAGTCGGTGTCCTGGAACACGATTTGACCGTGGAGGAGCGTGAGGAGGCACTTGAGGTCCTTTAGCTCGTCCGAAGGGACGGAGTAGAGATCGCGATCCCAGACTGCTAGGTCCGCGTCTTTGCCGGCTTCGAGTGAGCCCACACGATTTTCAGAAAACAGCTGGTGCGCTGCCCAGATCGTATAGGACTTGAGCGCGGTGTGAATGTCCACGGCTTCGGATGTGCCGAATGGCTGCGAGCCGGTTTGCGTTTTGCGGACTACGCTCGACCAGAGTCCGTAGCGAGCGGGAAAAGGAGTAACGAAAAAGTCGGACCCGGCGGCGAAAAGGATGTGTTTCTCGGTGAAAGTTTTTAGCGGCGTCATGCGCGCGCTGCGTTTGGGTCCAAGATTCGGACCGACGAGGTTGCCAATCCACCAAATAAAGGGCGGCTGAATTTCGGGATAGCCAGCGTCGTAGTCGCGCTGAAGGCGCGCTTCGACTTCCATCGCACGATCGCTAGGCAGATAGCCGTGAATAATGCCGTGGCGCAAACCCTTGGTCGGCTTCTCCTTTAACAACGCAGCGTAGGTGTCCACCACGGTGTCAATTGCGCGATCGCCGATGGCATGCGTGCTGACGTGATATCCGGCGTCGTGAAACAGCTTAACCATGTCGCGATACACGGCGGGCTCAATATTAGGATAACCAACGTTGTTGCCGTCGAGTTCCGGGCCGCTCTTGTACCAAGGGTCGTACATCCAAGCGGTGCGGGCACCGGCGCTGCCATCCATAAAGATCTTCACGCCGCCCGAGAACAACATGCCATCACCAAGAGACTGCGGCGGTTTGGGATGCTTCTCTAATTGAGCTAGCGTCGCGCGAGCGGAGTCCACGGTGCGGCCGCCTCGGAAGAGCACGAACACGCGAACGCTCGACTTCTTTTCGTTTAGCAATTCTTCGTAGAGCTTCCAGTCTTCGGGATCGATGCCCGGATCCTTTGCCGCGGTCATGCCTTCTTTGTTGAAATCGGCCATCATGCGGAGAAGGCCGTTGCGGCGCTGCTCGTGGGTGTAAGGCGGAATCAGCTTAAAAACGAGGTCCATGGCCGGGTCTTCTTTAAGAATTCCCGTGGGATTGCCGTAAGCGTCGCGATCGATGACGCCTGCTTCGGGATTCTTCGTTTGCGCACTCACTTTGCCGAGGCGTAGGGCGTAGGAGTTGGCGACGCCGTAATGGCCCGTAGTGTTCTGCAGCCAGACAGGGTTGTTGGGAGCTGCGGCATCGAGGTCGGCGGCAAAGATGAGGCGGTGTTCGATGAATTTCCCTTCGTCCCAGCCCGCGCCGCGAATCCATTCACCGGGCTTGAGTGTCGCGGCTTTCTGGCGAACGAGCTCGACGACGTCCTTAATGCTGGTGACTTCGCTGAGCGTGATGTCGTAGAGGACCGAGGTTTCGTCGAAATGGCAATGCGTATCAATGAGTCCGGGAGTGACAGTGCGCCCGTGAAGATCGATCACTTTCGCGGATTTGGGAGCGAGCTTACGGATTTCGTCGTTGGTACCGACCGCCATGATTTTTCCCTCGTGGATTGCCAGAGCTTGCGCAATTGAATCGCGTGCATCGACCGTAAGAATGTGGCCGTTTATAAGCACGAGGTCGGAGGATTGAGAAGACGCGGGCGCGGCCAGAATAAAGAGCGACGCGGGTACAAGACTGAGAAGTTTACGATTCACGTTGACGACCTTGCTATGAAGGTTAAATTTGCGAAGCGAGTGTACACCTGATTCTTGTGGAGAAGCGCCGGCTAGAATCAATCGACAGGAAGAGCCAAAGACCATCAAAGTCACGGAGGCTGGTCACACGCTTGTGACGAAGGTGCCGGCGGGATCGACAAATCCGTAGGTCATGCGAGGCGTGTTGAAAGCGAAGGCGGGAGTCCCGTCTTTATCCAAAAGAATCAAGCCACCGGTGCCGCGGCCTCGTTCTCTCAGCAGGTCGATCGCGGATTGCGCCGCGCGTTGCGCCGATTCAGCGCTTCCGCAATTTTGCGTGAGTGAATGAGCCAGAAAATCCACCGTAGTTTTGGCCATAACAATCTTCATGATGGCTTCGCCATAGCCCGTGCAGGAAGCGCCGCCGGCAGAAGCATCCGCATAGCAGCCGCAACCGATAAGCGGCGAATCCCCGACGCGGCCGGGCAGCTTGCAGCAAGTACCGCCGGTAGAGGTCGCGGCGACGAGCCGGCCTTCTTTATCGAGCGCGACGGCCCCGACCGTTCCTTGCTCGTGGCCGCGATGATGCTCGGCGGCGTGCTCATCTTCGCGGCAACGTAAATAAGCTTCCCATTCCGCTTCGCTCACAAGTTCTTCCGGCTTGCAAAGAGGAACGCCCTGCTCTTTTGCAAAACTCTCTGCGCCCTCTCCGATAAGCATCATGTGACGGCAGTGCTCGTAAATGGCACGCGCCGCGCGAATCGGATTCTTCACGCGTTGGAGTCCCGCAGCTGCGCCGCAGCGGAGCGACGCTCCGTCCATCACGATGGCGTCGCATTCAACTTTCCCTTCAGCGTTCAGATGCGAGCCAAAGCCCGCGTCGAACACCGGCGCATTTTCGAGCACCATGACCGACGCTTCTACCGCGTCGAGCGCCGAGCCGCCACTGGCGAGAATTTTCCACCCGGCGCCGAGCGCGTCCAGGCACCCTTGTTTACAAGCGTCGACGGCTTCATCGGGAATGTCCCAAGCGCCGCCATGCACGATGAGAGAAGGTTTCATGAAGCGAGAATCGCAGACGCGCGACCGGATTGTCCAGTTGGGCGGCTAAAAACCACGGTGTCATTCCCGTGCGCGAAAGCCTTTTCCGAGCCGAAGGGTTTCAATGCTGGAATGTTCTCTAATTACACCAGGAAATCGAGGAAGAACAGAAAGAGGCCCAAAGCAAGCAAGATGGCCCCGCGATTGATCCGTCGCCGCGGCAGGCGGCCAAGCCGTCGAAGAAAGCCTGTGGGCGCAAGCTTGAATCGTGTCTCTTCACGCAAGCCGTAAAAGGGGCCGCAAACGGCATGACGAATCAGGCTGCGCCGGATAGCGCCCATCTCGTCGTTCATCCAGGTCGGAACTTCCACGCGGTTGTACCAGAGAAGGATGGTGCCTGCGGCGAAGAGCGTATAACCGAGAACGGCGAGAAATCCCAAGGCGGAACCCGAACCCCAAACCATACATGCCTCTCCGGCGCCAGGTGCCAATACTATTGTGACGCTACTTCGGGCATAAGGGTTAGTCGTCTTCGTGAATCGTCACCAGCTTTACGACTTCAAATGCCTTCCTGCCCGCCGGCGTAGCGACGAATACCTCGTCGCCGACCTGGCGATTCAGCAAAGCTTTGCCGATCGGCGAAGTTGTGGAGATGAAACCCTTTTCCGCATCCACTTCTTCGCTACTCACGAGCTTGTATTCAATCTTCACGTCGCGCTCGGTATCGAGAACAAGAATGCGGGAACCGTAACCGGAACGGTCTTTCGGGATGTTGGTGAGATTCAACATGCCGAGATCGCCGAGACGCTTCTTCAGCTGGCCGATGCGCGCGTTCACAAAGCCTTGGCGCTCCTTGGCGTACTTGTATTCCGCGTTTTCAGAAAGGTCGCCGTGGGCGCGCGCGACAGCGATTTCTTTCGGAAGCTCCACGTTCAGCTCGTGTTCCAACTGGTCGATCTCTTCCTGAAGCTTTTGTTTGATCTTTCCTATCGGGTCAGCCATGGCAATCCACCAAAAAAGATTCGCGGGGGAGGGATGGTCACCGTGGACGAACCGCCCCCGGGCAGACCAACATTATAGATGCGCCGGAATCGCGCCTACAAGGCGGGAATCTTTCGGGCCGTAGGCTTATTGGACCTCGACCGTGAACGTTTCCGCGACCGTGTGGCCTTTATCGTCGCTGGCCGTGAGTGTGTAAGTCGTTGTTTTGGTTGGGGATACGTCTACACATCGGGAATAGGATGGCCAAACCGGATTCGATTGCGGCGCGAGTGTGACCTTCTTTGCGTTCGCAACGCCATAACAAAGCTGCGCGGTTTGGCCGCGGTGAATCCGTCCCTGGCCGTAGAACGCCTGGATGGCCAATTCGGAGCCGCCCATCTGCTCGACCGCTTTCTGGTCCTGTTCGCGCTGCTTTTCGGCCGCCGTATCCTGCGCGCGCTGCTCGATCACGCGATTTTCGTTCCAGCGCGAAAGCACAATCCAACCGACATATACGGCCACCAACACGAGAACCGCGCCGGAGTAAACAAAAGGATTCTTCCAGATGGGTTTTTCTGCCCGTGATGGGTCCATGGTTCGCTACTCGGTCTTGGCGGGAGCGCTCATCGTTCGGCCGAGGTCCCGCCAGGTAATTAGATGGATGTTGTTGTCGCGGAGTAGCTTCTGAAACTCCGCGCTCGAAAAGAAGTCGAAATCACGCTGCCGCCACTCGGCGCCCCAGGTGTCACGCTCGCGCGTTGCCGCGACCATTTCCGCGTCGGCATAAGCGAGATGAATGACCAACTCGGTCACGCCGGGATCAAGATGCTGGAGGGCATTTCTGTAAAAGTCGGACCACTTTTCGGGAGGGACGCCTGGCTCCATGGTAATAACGCGATCGATGACTACATCGCTCGAAATAAGACTCTTCTCGAGATACCTAAACTCGCCGAACCAGCCGCGCGGAATCAACACGGGAAGACGATTCTCATGCGCAACGCGAAGGATCACCTCGAATAGATCCTTGTTGGTTTGAAAAAGCCGGTTTTGGTGGGAATCGAGATGCGTCGGCTTTACGCCCATCGCGACCGCGCGAGCAATCTGCGCGCGAAGTTCCGTTTCCACATCTCTCGGATCGATGCGCGTTTCGGTTGACCAGTCGTGGTGAAAATAGCCGTTTGCATCAACGAGCGATGGAACTTTCTCGCGAGGAGCCACCGGGCCCCAGCGATAGTACACACGCTCGCTCGTCAGCGTCAGGTGCAGGCCGAAATCGGCGTCGGGATGCGATTTCGCGTAATCGGCAATTTCCGGAAACCACGGACAGGGAACCATCAAGCTCGCGGAATTGATCCCGCCTGATTCGAGCGCACGAATCGAAGCAGCGTTTACGGAATGAGTCACGCCAAGGTCGTCGGCGTGAACGATAAGCAGCTTAGCGTCCTGCGGATACCCAAGTTTTTCTTGAAGCGTTTTGGGCGGCGTTTGCGCAGAACAAGGTGCGACCAGAGATACGCAAGCGACAGCCAGCAAGACAGTAGCGGCGGGCCTCATGCTCGAAACACTCTGCGAAAAAGTTGAATCATATCGGCGAAAGCGAGATCGGTCGATTCCGGGTCATAGCGCGGGCCTTGATCGCGCATGAATGCGTGCTCGGCGGGGTAAAGCTTGACGCGGTATTTCGCGCCGGCAGACCGCAGGCCGCGCTCCACGATATCGCGCCCATCGCTCGGAACGTGTGGATCGTTCGAACCGAAAATCATCAGAAGTTCGCCGCGAATCTTCGACGCTTGCGCGAGCGAACCGGCATCTTCGTCTTTGCCAAGTTTGCCATTGTGTATGCCGGTGCCGTAAAAGCAGACGGTCGCCCGAACCTCCGGTTCCATAGCGGCGCGAAAGGCGAGATGGCCGCCGATGCAGAAGCCTATCGCGCCGAGTTTGCCGGCCTCAACTCTTGGGTGAGTTGCCAGCCAATCCAGGGCGCTGCGGCAACTCGCGTCAAAGTCAGCAACGGGAGTCTTCAGCGCGTCATCGAGGCCGCGTGTTCGGCCGGCTTCATCGAACGGGATCACTGTTTCGGGTGGCTCGATCCGATGATAGATTTCCGGCGCGGCCGCCACAAACCCATAGCCCGCAAGGCGTACGCACGCGCGCAGCATCGGGCCGGTCAGTTGAAAAATATCCGAATAGCACAAAATGCCCGGGAACCTGCCTTCAGCGCGGGGCGTCGCGACAAACGTCCGCATCGGCGACGCCGCAACTTTAATATCCACGTAAGAAGTTTCGACCACCATGATTAAGATCCCTGCTAGGTTTGTCGCCGCACTTACGATGCGAAATCTTACACGAAAGCAGGGAAAACCGAATCGGTTGGCGATGTTTCGATTTAATAACGCGGCGGCACCAGTGATAGAGTTTGCGTTCTGACATACGGCTTGACACGGCGCCGGAAATAGGCGAGTTTTCTGGCTCGTTCGATTGGTGGAGGAAGTACATGAAAACAGGACTGATGGCGGCGTTTTTGGCTGGGATTCTGGCTATACCCGTGTTGGGCGGAGGTCCGGCGGAGATGACGAACATGGTCGAAAAGAAGGCTTTTGGAACAACGGCCGACGGGAAAACCGCGGACCTCTATACGCTCAAGAATAAAAACGGAATGGTCGTTACAATCACGAATTTTGGCGCGACCGTCGTTTCGATTTTGGTCCCAGACAAAGCCGGAAAAATGGCCGATGTGGCCCTGGGTTACGACAATCTGGCCGGCTATGAGTTGAACAAAAACTATCTCGGAGTCCTGGTCGGCCGCTACGGCAACCGCATCGCCCACGGGAAGTTCAGCATTGATGGCACCGAATATACGCTGGCCAAAAATAACGGCGACAACACCCTCCATGGCGGACTGAAGGGATTCAACAAGATGATGTGGGACGCGAAAGACGTTTCGAAAAGCGGCGAACCGGCTGTAGAGATGAACTACGTCAGCAAAGACGGAGAAGAAGGTTTTCCGGGGAATTTGTCGGTAACCGTCGTGTACACGCTCACGAACAAAAATGAATTGAGGATCGAGTACACTGCGACGACCGACAAGAAAACTGTCGTCAATCTCACCAACCACACCTATTTCAATCTTTCCGGGCAAGGCCATGGCGACGTTCTCAAAGAAGAAATGATGATCAACGCGGACAAATTTACGCCCGTGGATTCCGGTCTCATTCCAACCGGTGAGCTGAAAAGCGTCGCTGGCACGCCATTCGATTTTCGCAAAGCGACGGCAATCGGCGAGCGCATTAACGCGGACGACGAACAAATCAAACTCGGCGGTGGCTACGATCACAATTTCGTCGTGAACCGGTCGAAGGCCGGACTCAGTTTGGCCGCGAAAGTCTACGACCCCGCGAGTGGCCGAGTGCTGGAAGCCTGGACCACCGAACCCGGCGTGCAGTTCTACACCGGAAACTTTTTGGACGGCTCTTTTCAGGGAAAAGGCGGCGGCGCATACAACAAAAGGACAGCGTTCTGTCTCGAGACGCAGCACTTCCCTGATTCGCCGAATCATCCAAGTTTTCCGACAACCTTGTTGAAACCGGGGGAAAAATACCACACGACGACGGTGTACAAATTCGCGACGAAGTAAGCCTCTTACGGGTAACTGAATTTCCGTTTTAACGGACGCTGCGTAATCGCTTCCTCGTGCCGTTCGCGGATTCAACAGGAAAGAGACATCCATGACCGGGCAAAGCAAAAGAAAAATGACTTTGGGCATGATTGTCGGCAACCGTGGCTTTTTCCCCGACCATCTCGCCCGCAGCGGCCACCAGGAAATGAAAGCGGCCCTGGAGGCCACGGGAGTTTCGGTCGTGGCCCTGACGGAAGCCGACTCCAAGTACGGTGCCGTCGAAACGCGCCAGGAAGCGGCCAAGTGCGCGGCACTGTTCAGCAAGAACCGGGAAGCAATCGACGGAGTGATCGTCACGCTTCCGAATTTCGGCGATGAGCGCGCGATCGCGGAGACTCTGCGGATGGCGGACTTGCGCGTACCCGTATTGGTGCAGGCTACGCCGGATAGCCCTTCTAAGATGACCATTCGCGACCGCCGCGACAGTTTTTGCGGAAAAATGTCCGCTTGCAACAACCTGACGCAATACGGAATTCCTTATTCGCTCACGGCGTTGCACACGGAAGCGCCGCAGTCGCCCGAGTTCAAAAAAGATTTGCACTGGTTTTTGGCGGCTTGCCGCGTCGTCAAAGGGCTGAAGAAGTTGCGCATCGGTGCGATCGGAGCTCGACCTGCCGCGTTCAACACCGTGCGTTACAGCGAAAAAATTCTCGAACGCGCCGGCATTTCGATCGAAACCATCGACCTTTCCGAAATTCTTGGCCGCATCGAACGGATGAAAGATTCGGACGAGACTGCGCAACGAAAACTTGCTGCCATCAAAAAGTATGTCGAAGTCGCAGGCGTTCCGGGCGCAGCGCTTTTGAAAATGGCAAAGCTGGGCGCAGTGATCGACGGCTGGATGCGTGAAGTGGAAGTAACCATCAGCGCGATCCAGTGTTGGACGTCGCTCGAAGAATATTTCGGCGTGGTCCCCTGCACCATCATGAGCATGATGAGTGACGAAGGCCTCTCG
>Ga0126376_10002052_pt1 | contig 11259 bp, 10 predicted proteins | sample PanSoiMetPlot_15_FD_92760 | JGI IMG/M metagenome (GOLD analysis project Ga0126376, IMG submission 92760) | Tropical forest soil microbial communities from Panama - MetaG Plot_15 | ecosystem: Environmental > Terrestrial > Soil > Tropical forest > Bulk soil | place: Panama | collected 2016-02-17
GCAGGGCCAGCGTGCCGAAGCGGCGCGGGTCCGGCGCGACCGTGGCGTGGCCATGGCCCGCACGCAGCGCCAGCGCGACCGTGTCGACGGTCTGGCCGTCCTTGACCAGGTCGACATACGCGACGCCGTCTCGGCCCGGCGCGGCCAGGTCGATCTCGAGGGGCGCGCCGGCGGGATAGATGGCGCGGTCGGTACGCAAAAGCATCCCGCCCGGCTCGACCGTGAAACAGCGGTTGGCCGTGACGCCTTGGACCTGGGCAACGATCTGGGTCTGGCGATACCCGCAGCCGGGCTCGCGCGCGCGCGGAGCCAGAGCCGGGGGCGCAAGCGTGAACTCGGCCACTCCGATCCGATCGGTCCGCAAGCGCCGCAGGTTCCCGTCGCCCGTGCGCAGCTCGGCCGGGGCGTCGGTCGCGGGTTTACCGTCCGGCAGCGTGGCCACCACCCACACGCGGTTGTCGAGGCCGGACAGCAGGACGCCCGCCTCGGGCACCACCTCCACGCGCACGGGCGTCCGCGCCACCGGCAGCTCGCGCACGGCCTGCTCATGGTGCTCCGCACGGTCGACCACATCGGCCCGCAGCTCGAGCGTGCCGTCGTCGGCGGCGGTGCCGGGCACGTCCAGATCGAGCTGGCTCTTGCCGGCACCGTCGAGCTGGCCATGCAGCTTGAGCGCCTGCGTGCGCAGCGCGCTCCCTCCTCCCTGCACGGCCACGTGCAGCTCGACCGTGCCGCCCGCCACCGGCTTGCCGAAGAAGTAGTGCGCCTCGATCGAAACCCGGGCGCGCTGGTCGGGCGCGTAGTAGGCGCGATCGGTCGACAGCGTCACCTTGAACTTGGGCAGCGCGTAGCGCTCGACCCGCAGCTCGAGCTCGCCCGGTGCCGCCGCCGCGTCGCCGCCCTCGAGAGCCGCCCGCGCGCGGTAGGTGCCCAGCAGGATCTCGTCGGCGAGCGCGAAGTCGGCCGCCGCCACGCCGAACTTCGACAGCGCGCGCGTGTCGTGAAACACCTTGTTGCCGCGCGGATCGGTCACCTCGAACACCACCTTCTCGCCCGCGAGCGGGCGCCCATCCTGCAGGCGCTCGCCGAGCGCGCGCAGATGGATCACCTGCGCCGGCTGATAGAGCGGCTTGTCGCTTTCGAGCAGAAGCTTGCCGCCCGGGGCCAGCTCGATTTCGTGCGTGTGCGAATCGTGGCGTGCGCCCGCGCGCGCGTCCACGGTCAGCGTGTAGCGACCAGCTGGCCAGACCGGCACCTGGAAGCGTGCATCGGCCCCACCGGCAGCGTCGGAACGCCCGTGGTAGAGCGCGGCCGCGCGGGCGTGGCCGTGCAGGCGCGCTTCGATCTCGACACCGGGAAGGGGCCCGCTCTCGCTCTCGGAGGCGGCCCAATGGGTCGCGATGCGCAGCGCGGCCGGCGTGCCCGGCACCAGCCGGTCGGGGCCGCGCACGTAGGTCCCGAGCACCGCGTGCGCCGGGGGGGGGGGCGCGGGCGCGCACGGGCTCTCGGCAGCGCCCTGCGCGGCGCCGAGCAGCATGAGCGCAAACAGGACGAGCGATCCCCTGGGCACCGCGCGCGGTGCCCACGCCAAAGCGTGCGACATGGTGATCTCCTTTGCGCGTACAGACGCCCGGTCCCGACTGAAGTTCCAGGCAGCGCCGAGGGGCGCGCAACCCGAATTGTCAGCCCGCAACCGCCGTTTCCGCGTGCTCTCGCGCTTTCGCGCACTTGCGCCGGCCTGCCGGTTGCAAGCCAACCGGGACATGAGAAATCTCGCATGCACGGTTGCGCTGGCTCTATCGCTCGGCGCCTGCTCGGATGGCCCGCCCGGGGCTGGGGTTCCGGTCGGCGTCCCGTCGGGCAGCCAGAACGGTGTGCCCATCTACACGGTGTCGGCGGGCGACATTGCGTTCGATCCCGGCATCGACGCCGGTTACTTCATCGTGACCAACAAACAGGGCGGCTGGACCATGCAGTGGACCGGCGACGCGCGCCTGATCGGCGGCGCAGCCCGCCAGTTCAACGGCGTGCTCACGGCCGGCAGCATGTCGAACGTGATGGCGCAGAGCTTCGAGAGCGGTGACGTGCTCACGCGGCCAGCGCCCGATCAGATCGCGTTCGTCACCACTGCCAGCTCGGGCTGGGACGGGGTCACCTTCGGAGCCAGCGGTGCGGTCACGTTCGATCTCGAGGTCGACGGGGAGCGCCGGCCCGACCTGGTTTACTTCATGCAGAGCGGCCGACTGGTCACCCCGGCGACGGTTCCGTTCATCTTGCGGTAGCGGACGGCAGGATCCGCTTTAGGGCGTCGCCGCCCCGTCTCGAGCCGCGCCCGCGTCGCGCGCCGGGCCAACGAAGCGGATGCGCACGCCGGCGGCGTCGGGTCGTTCGCGCCAGGCCGCCTTTCGCCACGCGTTGACACCGCCCATGATCACCCACAACAAGAGCGCGGTCAGGACGATCCCACCGACCAGACCGATCGCGCGGCTCACTCGGCTCACGGCAGCCGGATGCGCGGGCGCGGGTCGTCCGCCGGTCGGGGCCGATACAAGAGGATGGTCTTGCCCAGCACCTGCGCCACTTCGGCGTCGGTCGCCTCTGCCAGTGCGCTGGCCACGCTCTGGCGACCGTCGGGAGCCCCGGGGCCGATCTTGACCTTGATGAGCTCGTGGTCCGCCAGCGCGGCCGCGCACGCGCGCGCGACCTCACCGCTCAACCCCTCGCGGCCCACCTGGACAATTGCCCGCAGCTTGTGCCCGAGCGCGCGCAGATGACGGCGCTGCTTGCCCGAAAGCCCCACGAACAGCTCTATAGCACTGTTCGCGCGGCGGACCTACAATAGAAGTCTCGATGCCGCGCGTGGAAATCGAGAACCGCTCCGACGGCGGGTTCGCGTATTGGCTCGCCAAGTTCTACGCGTTTGGCCTGCTCGCGCTGGTCATGCTGAACGTGTACTTGGCCGGCTTCGCGTATCTCTGGTTCGCGGCCGACGCGCCCACGCTGCCCGATCTCGACACCTATGCGCGCGAGGTGCCTGGGGTCACTCAGATTTTCGCGCACGACGGCACTCTGTTGGCCGAGCTGACCACCGAGCGGCGCGAGCTGGTGCCGATCGGCAAGATCCCGGAGCCGCTGGTGCAGGCATTCATCGCAATCGAGGATCGGCGCTTTTTCGAGCACGGCGCGCTCGACTGGCGGGGCATGCTGCGCGCCGTGTTTGCCAACCTGCGCGCGGGCCAGGTCGTGCAAGGCGGCTCGACCATCACGCAGCAGGTGGCCAAGGCTTTCCTGTCGCCCGAGCGCACGCTGCGCCGCAAGATCCGGGAAGCGGTGCTCGCGCGCCGGCTCGAGTCTCGCTACACCAAGCGCGAGATCCTGGCGCTCTATCTCAACCACATCTTCCTGGGCAACGGCGCCCACGGTGTGCAGGCGGCGGCGCGGCGCTACTTCGACCAGGATGTGTGGGATCTCGACCTGGGCCAGATCGCGACCCTGGCCGGGCTTGCGCAGGCGCCCTCGCGCACCAATCCGCTCAACGATCCCGAGGCCTGCACGCGCCGTCGCAACGAGGTCCTGGACGTGATGGCGCACGAGGGCTACTTGAAGCCCGAGGATGCGGCGGCCTGGAAGCAGGAGTCGCTGCTTCTGCGCCCGCGCCCCGACTTTTTTCACGAGGTCGCGCCCTATTTCAGCGAGCACGTGCGGCGCGAGCTGATCAAGCGCTACGGCGAGAAACGGATGTACGAGGGCGGCCTGCGCGTCGAGACCACGCTCTGGCCGTGGGTGGATGCAGCCGCGCGCGAAAACGTCGACTTCGTGCTGCGCAAGCTCGACAAGCGGCAGGGTTGGCGGGGGCCGGAAGCGCGCGTGCACGGCGACGCCGTGCGGGAGCTGCGGCGGCGGCTGGCCGAGAGCTACGGGGATGGGCCGCCGGCCGAGGACGAGCTCTACCTGGGCCTGGTCGAGAAGGTGTCGCAGTCGGGCGCCGAGGTGCGCGTGGGTCGCAAAACCTACCCGCTCCCGCTCGCCAACATGATCTGGGCGGCGCCCTGGTCGGCGCGCGACCCGGTCAACGATCGAAAAATCACTTCGGCCGCCGAAGCGCTGCACGTGGGCGATGTGGTGTGGGTCCGGACCGCCTTTCGCTCCTCGCTGGGCCGTTTTCGCGACTTTGTCTACACGCCCGAGTCGGAGGTGGCCTGGGTGAGCGGGTTCGAGAGCAAGTCGCCGCCCCGGCAGGTCGCGCTCGCGCTCGAGCAGACGCCGCGCGTGCAGGGCGCCCTCTTCACCTACGATCACGAGTCGGGCTATGTGACCGCGATGGTGGGCGGGCGCGATTACGACCTGAGCGAGTTCAATCGGGCCGTGCAAGCGTGTCGCCAGCCCGGCAGCGCGTACAAGCCGGTTTACTACTCGCTCGCGCTCGACAAAGGCTACGCGTTCAACACCATGCTCAACGACGTGCCCAAGGCCGAGGTCGATCCGGTGACCGGTGAAGTCTGGGTTCCGACCAACCTCAACAACACGGTCGAGTATCAGGTCACGCTCGAGTACGCGCTGACCTGGTCCAAGAACATCCCGTCGGTGGAGTTGTTCAACCTGGTGGCGGGCCGGGACGGCAAGCCTATCGAGACCTGGGCCCGACGGCTCGGCTTTTCGACCCCGATCATCGCGACTGCGATCACGGGCGGGCCCGACAAGGCGCTCGCGCTGGGTGCTTCTTGCGTGCGTCTGGACGAGATGACGCGCGCGTTCTCGGCCTTCGCGCGTGGCGGCGTGCCGACCGAGCCGGTCTCGATCCGGCGCGTGCTCGATCGGCAGGGTCAGGTGCTCGAGGATCGGTCGGTCTACTTCGATCCGATGTTGCCGCCGGCCAGCAAGCTCGACCGGCTGGCCGCGGCGGCCGGTGAGAGCGGCTCGCCGGTCATTCCGCCCCGTACCGCCTGGCTGACCTCGCGCCTGCTCGAGGAGGTGGTGTCGCGCGGCCACTCGGGCTCGCTGCGTGCGGTCAAGCTGCCGGCGGCCGGCAAGACCGGCACCTCGTCGGCCACCATGGACGTCTGGTTCGTCGGCTACACGTCGCGTTGGATGAACACGGCCTGGATTGGCGACGATCTGCGGCAACGCCAACTGGGCTACAAGGACGCGGCCTACATGCTGACGGTGCCGCTGATTGCGCGCTTTCTGTACGAGACTCAGCGCGAGATGCCGCTGAAGCCGATTCCCTGGGAGCGGCCGCCGGGCGTCAAGGCGAACGACAACGGCGGCCCTCTGCCCGGGCAAAAGCCGCCGCCCTTGCCCGGGCAACCCGAGGGTGCGGGACCGCAGCAGCCGCGGCAAGCGCCCAAGCACGGTTAACCAGGCGGCGACGGCCGCTCGGTTCGCTGGAGCGCCGCATCGGCTGCCTTTGTCACCGACGGGGAACGACCTCTGGGCTAGCCATGGCCAGCCGCCTTGCGCACGCGCGCAGCCGCCGCGGCCGCTGGCTGTGCGCCCTGCGGAAGTCATTTCAGGTCGATCCACCGAGGAGATCGTCGACCGGCCGGTGGCACCAGTTTTGCTGATCTCCTCCACCCCAAGGCGGGCGCCGGGTCAATCGTCAAGCTGCGACGACAGCTGAAGGAAGCGAGGTTACATGAAGGAGCTGGACACGAAAGCGCTCGCGCAGGCGGCAGGTGGATACAACTCCACTGCGTGCTTCAACGACGTCTCGACCGGCGTGGTTCTGGGCATGGTCTTCGGCTTCGCTGGCGGCGCCTACTTCGGCGGCCCCTGGGGCGCGGGCATCGGCATGGTCGGTGGGGGCGCTGCGGGCGGCCTCTACGAATACGAGTACTCGCCCAACTGCCAATCGGACGGGTAGGCAGGAGTTGTAGCAGTCGCTTCGAGCCGGGTGTATCATGCCGCCCATGCGTGCGCTTACATTCGGCTTTTTCATGCTGGCGGCAGTCAGCGGCGCGAGCTGTGGCGACGAGACCAAGCCCCCGGTGGACGCCTCGGCCGAGCACATCATTCCAGGCGATCTGGGTCAGTCGTGCCCGGATCCGCCCGCGGGCTGCTACCTGGTCTCCAATAAATTGGGAGGCGCATGCCAGGAACGCTGTGTCTCGCTCGGGCAATGGCCCGCCATCTGTACGACCAAGTGTCTGACTGATCGGGACTGCGGGCCCGGCGCACCCCACTGCACCCCTGGCCTTGGCACCGAGAGCGTGTGCATGCTGATGACCGGCGATCCCAATACCGGCTGCGTGCGCCCGGACGCCAACTTCATGCCCGACGCCCGTCCGCCCGACGCCGAGTTCTAATCCGCGCCGCCCGCGTGCCCTGGCGCGCCCCTGGCCTTCCTGGGATAATGCGTCGTGCGTCGGTGCCCACGCTGCCATAACACCTATGATCTGGCGGCCCGGTTCTGCCCGGTCGACGGCAGCGCCACCGTCGCAGCGGGTCCACAGCCCACCGAGGTCATCGATCCGCTGATTGGCGCGACGCTGGGCGGCCGCTATCGCCTCGTGAAAAAGCTCGGGCAGGGCGGCATGGGGGCAGTCTATCGCAGCGAGCACATCGGGCTCGGCAAGGCGGTTGCGGTCAAGGTGCTGCTCGAGCGCTTTTCCTACCAGCGCGACACGCTGGCGCGCTTTCACAAGGAGGCGCGCGCGGCCAGCCAGATCGCGCACGAGAACATCGTCGACGTGATCGACGTGGGTGAAGAGGACGGGCGCGCGTATATCGTCATGGAGCTGCTCGAGGGGCGCGACCTGGGACGGGTACTGCACGAGGAAGGCGCGCTGCCACCACCGCGCGCGCTCATGATTCTGCGCCAGATCTGTCGCGGGCTCGCGGCCGCCCATCAGAAAGGGATCATCCACCGCGACATGAAGCCCGAGAACGTGTGCCTGGCCGAGCGCGCGGGCGCGGGCGACGTGGTCAAGCTGATGGATTTTGGCATCTCGAAAGTGCGGCAGGCTCACGAGCAGAGCGCGCGCCTGACCGAGACCGGGGCGGTCATCGGAACGCCCATGTACATGGCGCCCGAGCAGGCGCGCGGCGAGACCGATATCGATCACCGGGTCGATGTGTACGCGGTGGGCGTTCTCGCTTACGAGCTGCTGGTCGGCCAGCCGCCGTTCAATCACCCGAGCTACCTGCAGCTTCTGGCCGCGCACATGAACGAAAAGCCGCCGCCGCCGCGCAAGCGCAACCCGACCCTGTCGGTGGAGCTGGAGCGGATCCTTCTGCGCGCGCTCGAGAAGGAGCCGCGCGCGCGCTTTCAGAGCATCTCGGAGCTGGAGGAGGCGCTGGCGCGAGTGGCCGATGGCCGGCCGACCCTGGGCGAGCGGCCGACCGGACGGCAGCCCAGCCCGGCCGGGAGGCCAAGGTTGTGGCCGCTCGGCGTGGGCCTGGGCGTGCTCGGGCTTGCGGCTGCGGCCTGGCTGGCGCTCCCGCGCTACGTCGGGCAGCCCGAGGGTGGCGCGATGCCGGTCGCGGTCCGGGTGTCGCAGCACGCTGCGCCGGTCCAACCGTCGGCCGCGTCGGCACCTGCGCCCGCCTCCGCTCCCGCGCCTGCGTCTGCGGCTGCGCCCGCGCCCGCGCCACCGCCCCCGCCGCAGCCCGCGCTCGCGCATGTGACCCTGATCACTGACCCGCCGGGCGCAAAGGCCTACATCGACCGCGTGCCCGTCGGAACCACCCCCCTCTCGCGCGAGCTGCCAGCGGGCGAGCATGCCTTCATGTTCGAGCTGGCGGGCTTCGAGCTGCACCAGGTCAAGCACACGCTCGAGCCCGGCGACAAGCTCACGGTCGATGCGCCGCTGGCCCGCGAGAGCACGCCGCCTGCGCCGGCATCCGGCCCCAAGAAGAAGCGGAGTCGTCCGGCCAGCCCGCCTGCGACCCTGCCGTCCGACGAAAGCCACAAGGCGAATCCGTATCAATGAGCCGGTTGGCGCTCGTGGTGGCCCTGCTGTGCGCGTCGGTCGCGCGCGCGGACGATCCGGTCGCGAGCGCGCGCAGGCACTTCCAGGCCGCCGAGGCAGCCGAGCAGCGGGGCGAGCTTCAGACGGCGGCCCGCGAGTACAAGGCCGCCTATGACGCCAAGCCCCATCCGGCCGTGCTCTATAACCTGGCCAGCGTGTACGAACGCTTGGGCGACCTGGCCGAGGCGGTCGGCTACTACGAACGGTATGTGGCCGAAAAGCCGGACGCGGCCGACCTCGCGCGCGTGCGTGCGCACGTTCGCGACCTGCGGGCCCGGCCCTCGCGCGTGACCGTCGACTCCCAGCCACCGGGGGCGCACATCCTCGTGGACGCCAAGCCGCAGTGCGACGCGCCCTGCAGCTTCACGGTGGCGGGCGGCGAGCACGATCTGGATGCCGAGCTGGAGGGCTACGAGCGCGCGCGCAAGCACATCCGCGTCGAGCTCGGCCGGCCCCTGCCGGTCGCCATCGTGCTGCGGACACGCATGGGCCGACTGATCGTCTACACCCGGCCCGACGGCGCCGAGGTCAGCCTGGACGGCGTCATCGTGGGCACGACTCCGCTCGACCAGCCGGCTCCAGCCGGGCCCCATCGGCTCGAGGTGCGTCGGTATGGCTTCGCGGCCGTGCGGCGCGAGATCGTGCTCCCGGCGGGTCAGACGCTGGAGGTGCCGCTGGCGCTGACGACGCTGGGGCCGTCCGTGGGCGCGGTCGAGGTGCGGCCGCCGCGCCCGCTGCCCCCTCCCGTGCCCGACGAGCGGCGCAAAGTTCCCAACGCGCAGAGCTTCCATTTCTTGTTCGGTGGCGCCGGTGGCTTCAACGCCGCGCGCGCCGATCGGAGCTGGGGCGGCGGCCCGGTGCTGGGCCTGCAGTCGCCCGGCCAGGCGGTCGACGTCGAGCTGGCGGTGCTGCTGCCGGTCCCCACCTTCCAGTTCGATTTGCGCTGGTACCTCTCGGTGTCGAGCACGCTGCGGCCGTTTCTGATCACCGGCACCGCGATCGTGGTCGAGGGCACCGACTCGTCCAGCACTTCTTCGGGCAGTATGACCAAGGGCACCTTCTACAGCTACAACATCGGCGCCGGGCTCGCGCTCGACTTCGGAGTGATTTCTTTGTACGCGCAGGCGCTCTACAATTACGCGTTTTCGAGCGCGGGCAGCGGCTCCTCGGCACCCATCCTGACCGGGATGTATCTTCGGTTGTGAGCCCGCGCGCGCTGATCGGTTCCCTTGTGTGCGTGGTCGCCGCGTGCAACGAGTCGCCGTTCGGCAGCTTCAAGAACCCGCCCGGCACGAGCGACGTGATTGGCAAGTTCGTGCCCGCCGATTCGCCGTACTGTTACGACACCTCGGCGCTCGGCATTCAGCAGCCGGTCGGGATCGGCAACGGCGCCACCTATTTCTACTTTGCGGACGCAGCTTCGTCGGCGCGCAAGCTGTTCGCGCTGGCCGTGCCCAGCCGGGGCATGCTGCAGGTGGCTGCCTCCCGGATGCTGAGCTCGACTCCTGCCGATGTCGCGGTCGCCGACGGCTTTTGCCCCTACGTTGCGTCGGACACTTCGATCGATCCGGTTTCCTTTACGGACTCGACCTATGGCTCTTGCAGCAGCTCGGATCCGCCCTACGCACTTGCGCACAGCCTGATCACGTTCGATCTCGGCGACCTCTTGCGCGCCGGCAAGAGCGACCTCCTGCTCGAGCGCTACGTTCCTGCAGCGCCGCTCACGCACCAGGAATCGGTCATGCTCTCGGTCACGCCCGAGCGCATCACAGTGTTCGAGCCAACCAGCAAGCTTTTGATTGCGTACAAGACCGGGTCGGGCTGGGAGATGCTGGCCTACGATCGGCGGCCGTTTCGATTGCGCGGTCGCGTGCAGTTTCCGTGGCCGTCGTACCGGGAGCTGGTCGGTCTGTCAGGACCTTACGATCCGGGCGACCAGCATTTGTATGCGCTCAGCGACCACCAGGAGTTCTGCGTATACTCCTATGTGCCGGGCGGATAGACCCCGCACGTGACGACCGTGCCCGCGCGCGGCGCCGCTTGCGCGATGCCGGTCAGGCGCGCGGCCAGAAGCGCAGCGCACAGATCCTCGCGCGAGACGGCCGAGCGCGCGCCCAGGAGCCCGCCGTCGATGCGGTCGACCAGCACCAGGCGTCCCTCCGGCGCCAGCGGTGCCAACCACGATCGAATCCGCTCGGCGGCCAGGGCGGCATCCTCAGCGGCGCCCCGCAGCTCGACGCCCCGTCCCTGCATGACCACGACCGCGACGCTACGCGATTGCAGCGGCAGCGCGTCGGCGGAAGCCCGCACCAGCACATAGTCGGGGCGCGGCCGCACGCGACGCGAGCCGGCCGAGAGCACGACCCGGAAGCCCTTCTGCGCGAGCTCGCGCGCAATGGCCACGTCAGCCAGCACGAGCGCCCGGCCCGGCGCCCCCGCTGCCGCCACCACCGCGCGCGCGATCGAGCCGCTGCCGAGGTCGGCAAGGAACGGGCTCAGCACGCTTCTATCATACACCCGCGCGCGCTTGCTCATAGACGGGCGCGTGCTTGCTCGCCGGAGCGAGCGGGGATAGTGTAAGCCGGTGGCAGCGCGCGACGTGGTTCTGTCAGCAATGGTCGCAGCCGGAGTCGCGGCTGGTATCACGTACCTGCTCGTGCGCGGCGGGTCGGGCGAATCGGTTGACGTTCCGCCGCTGGTCGGGCTACGACCCGAGCAGGCGCGCGCGCTGGTGGAGGCGCGTGGCCTCCTGCTCGTGATCAACGAGGAGAAGGAAGATCCGCGCGTGCAGCCGGGCCAGATCGCGGAGCAGCGGCCGCTCGAAGGCTCGCGCGTGCACAAGGGCGAGTCGATCACGGCCGCGCTGGCCAAGGCGGCCTCATCGGTCAAGGTGCCCGACGTCACCGGCCTGCCGGTGGCCGAGGCGCGGGCCCGCATGGAGGCGGCCAAGCTCGCGGTTGGTCGCACCAGCGAGCAATCCCACTCGACGGTTCCGGTCGGAAGCGTGATCTCGCAAAGCGCGCCCCCGGGAACCGATGCCCACGCCGGTGCGGCCGTCGATCTTGTGGTGTCCAAGGGGCCCGAGACCGCGGTCGTACCCAACGTGGTCGGGCGCGGCTCCAGCAAGGCCAAGGAGCTGATCACGCAAGGCGGCTTCGTGGTTGGCCAGACCCGCTACAAGTCCGACGAGGATCGCATGGACGGCGTGGTGCTCGAGCAGACCCCGGCCGGCGGGCTGCCGGCCCCCAAGGGCTCGAAGGTGGACCTGGTGGTCAACCAGGTCGACTGA
>Ga0126376_10002053_pt1 | contig 11259 bp, 6 predicted proteins | sample PanSoiMetPlot_15_FD_92760 | JGI IMG/M metagenome (GOLD analysis project Ga0126376, IMG submission 92760) | Tropical forest soil microbial communities from Panama - MetaG Plot_15 | ecosystem: Environmental > Terrestrial > Soil > Tropical forest > Bulk soil | place: Panama | collected 2016-02-17
AACCATTGTAGCGACAGGTTTCGCAGTGCAGCTCGTGGCTAACGGCGCTTCGCGCCGAATTGACGTGCCAACAGCGCCGGCGACCTGTCCGATTCTGTAAGTACGTCGCGGGTGAGCAGAAACTGAAGGCAAGTAAGCTGGAGTCTACATGGCTCCGATTAAGGCTTGGACTGAGGGCTTTCGCTTACATCGCAGTCCGGTCCTGTGGCACTGAGGCGGTAGGGAAAATCCGGGAGCCAGACGGAACGTATTCCCAGGTCAGGACAACGTTCCGTTTGTCTTCATGTTTCTCAGAACTGTTCCATGAACGCCCGAAAACTAACTCTGGTCACTGGAGTATCCACGAGGCTGACGTTTGACAATCCAGGCGAGGCTACCAGCAGCTCCGAGATCATAGGCGAGACAAAAGGCCGGCCACCACACTGGTACGCCGGCGTCTTCCACCAACTTGCGGTGAACGGCATCGAAAACGCCGTGACCAGCAAGGGCAGCAACGACGATCCATGCACTGAACTTGAATCCGGCAACCGCCGCGATCACGAACACAGTCATTGCGGTTGACTCGAAGAGTACCGTGTGAACCGACTCGCTCATCGCCGCGAATAGTACGTAGTACGACGCAATTACCATCAGCACCGTCGGATAGAACGCCCGATCGCGATCGAAACCAACCCACCTCGCAAACAACGCAACGCTCACCGACAAAATGATTCCTATAACGTACGGCACAGAAACTCCTTGAGCTGATGCAACACCGACGCAGAGTGTAGAACAGGGACAATCTGTCCCCTTTTTGGTCCCGGGCTTAACCGGAAATCCCTCCCGCTGATGTCATTTTCTTTCTGACATTCTCGATTACGAGAGCAGAACTCTTAAAGAGATCGATTTTGACCCTCAGGAGGGGTGTGTGAACTGTATATTGACCCGCTCTCATATGAGCCGGGTAACTCGCTTTTTCGTTCAGATTGGTTACCGGATCGCCATTGCAGCGATCCCTTTGCTCATGCTGGGCTCCGCGCAGATAGCAGCGGCCCAGACCACGATTCAGGTGACAACCACGCAGCAAGGAGTCACCGACGTCACCCACTGCTCGCTCCAGGAAGCGATCTATGCTGCGGAATTTGCCAGCAACACCGCGGTGAATGCGACCGATCCCGACAGCTTTTATACGACGGGCTGCATATTACAGGGCAATAGCGGACCGTTCACGATCGTGTTGCAGAAGTCCGCGTACGACTTCAGCACTTTCTGGGATCGCGATGCGCATAACCCCTTCGGGCTGACCGCGACGCCGATCATCTTCGCGGATATTACTATCCAGGGAAATGGCGCAACACTGGAATGGACGGGAAAAGACAACTCCCGATTGTTTGCTGTGGGCACTGCGTCCATTTTCGACACTTTGGACAATAAGACCGTTTCGGGAACAGGAGCGTTGACGCTGCAAAACGTCTACATCAAGGGATTCACGGTAAAAGGTGGAGACGGAATCTGCGGCGGAGCAGGAGGTCTGGGAGCTGGTGGAGCAGTGTACGTCGGCAAGGTTGCAGACGGCGTGCCCAGTCTCACTGTCGAAAACAGCACCTTCGATTCCAACTTTGTCGTCGGCGGCAATGGTAGTGCTCATGACATCGGATGCGGGGGATTTCTCAACAATACGCCAGGCGGCGGTGGCGGTGGGCTCTCTGGGAATGGGGCGGCCAGCTCCGATGGTGGCGGCGGCGGTGGCGGCGGCTCACGCGGGAATGGTGGCGCAGGAAATAGAGGAGGCGGCGGCGGTGGCGGAACTATCTTCGATGGTGGAGACGATCCCGTCGACACGAACAACGGCGGCAGCGGCGCGTTCCTCTGCGGTGGCTCAGGCGGCGACAGAAAAAGTGATGGTCATGGTGGGGCCTGCCCGGGCGGCGGAGGTGGTGGCGGCGGAGAGTCGAGCTTCTTGGGGGGCGGCGGATCCGACGGAGGAAATGGTGCCTATGGAGGCGGAGGTGGTGGTGGCGGCAGAGACGACGATGACTCGTCTGGCAGCGGGAGCGGTGGCAGCGGTGGTTTTGGCGGTGGCGGTGGCGCCTCAGGAACCAGCCGGTCCATCTTAAGTGGCAGCAGCGGAGGAAATGGTGGATTTGGCGGCGGCGGCGGTTTCGGCGTCGGCACCGACATTGATAGCCACGGCGCGCCCGGATCGGGAGGCGCGTTCGGAGGAAGAGGCAACGGCAGTTGCTGCGGCGGAGGAGGCGGAGCTCTCGGCGGCGCCATCTTCAATGACAGCGGTACGGTCATCGTCCGCAACAGCACGTTCACCAATAATGACGTTGACAGGGGCGAAGGCGGACACACCGATACCGACAAGGCGGACAACGGCGGCGATGCCGGCGGGGCAATCTTCTCGCTGAATGGCTCCCTCACTCTGCAGAATGCGACCATAAGCGGGAACCTTGTCACCGGCTCTGACAACCAGGCCGGAGGCGGTGTCGTGGTCATGAACTCCGGACCGGGAGCATCGCTGAACCTGTTTAACACGATTCTTTCCCGAAACGGGTCGAATGATTGCTTACTGAAGGGAAATGTTGACGTTAAAGGCAGCGGCAATTTGGTCCTGAATAACAATGCTTGCCCTGGTGTCGCGGTGACTGCTGATCCGCATCTGGCGGCGTTGGCAGTGGACCGGCGGAGCAAGACAGGCACACCAACGTTCGCCCTGCCGTCTGACAGTCCTGCGGTCGATGCCGGCGATGATGACCATATCCTTGCAACCGATCAGAGGGGAATCACGCGTCCTCAAGGCCCACACGGTGACATCGGAGCCTTCGAAGTAGCTCCGAAGTCTGCCAATTTGGCTCTGACCAGCCAAACGTCGGCAGCGCAGGTTGTGGCTGGCGATTCATTTACTTACACCATTCAGTTGACCAACGCCGGACCAGACGACGCTCAAGACGTGGTCTTCAGCGATCTTCCACCGGCTGGCGTAACTTTCAACTCCTGCAGCTCGACGGTGGGCGACTGCACGGTCTCCGGCGGAGGAGCCAACCTTAACCTGGCAACTCTTCCCGATGGTGCAACTGTCACGATCACGATTCAGGCCACGTTGAGCGCTACTGTTACCGACGGCACGACTCTAGCAAACACTCCATCGGTAACTTCTAGCACGTCCGACCCGGATCCCAGCAATAACTCCGGATCGGCGAGCGGCGCCAGCATCACCGTGGAGAACAAGTCCGACCTGTTCGTGACCGCGCAAGCCAACCTCAGCGCAGTAAAGTCTGCGGACAACCTGGTCTACACAGTGACTGTGACGAACCTGGGCCCATTCCGGGCATCGGCGGTCACTTTAGTGGATCCAGTTCCCGCGGCGTCCACGTTTGTTTCGATGAGTCCGGGTGGGGCGTCCTGTACGACTCCGGCGGTCGGGCAGGTCGGAACGATTACTTGCAACGTTGGAAACATGGCCGCTGGAGCCTCGGCGACTGTGACCATCACGGTGAAAATTTCGGGATCAGCGAACAAGACGTCGATCACGAACACCGCAGTGGCCAGTTCGCCCAACTTCGATCCAAACCCGGCCAACAACTCTGCAACTGTGACTACGCAGATCTTCGGCAACAAAAAATAATAAAGAATGAAGACACGGGCGGGGCCGCGTGCCCCGCCCTATTTTTTTTTTGCGTTCCCGTAATGAACCACAACGCCGGTGCCCTTCGATAAGAACGAAGACCGAAGGCACGGTGAATGAGCCAGTGTGGTTGCGGACCAGAACTCTGGAGCATCCACCCGGAATCACACCTAGGTGAAAACTAAGGCTGGCCACCCGCACTGCGGACGAGGTTAAGCGCTTTAATTTGACGCAGGTAGGCCCTTCATAGCAGCGCCAGCTTCGCGGTAGATAAGGAGAAAACCACTCTTGGCTGCGTCTCTCTGAACCTTTTGCAGACTGACTCTGGCAGCAGAAGCGTTTCCAGCGTCAGGTTCACGTTCACCAAGATGCAGACGCGCTGCGAGCTCGTAGCCGACGAAGCCATGATCGCCGGATTCTCTACGCAACTCTTGAAGAGTTCTGACAGCCTGCTCGAATTTGGTACTTTTGGCCTGCACTGTCGAAGCAGCAAGCATCGCATCGAAACGAGCCAGGCTATCGCCGCTTTTCTGCGAGAGTAGCAACGCGCGTGCGACTGCATCCTGGGCTTCGTTAATGTTTTCCTGAACAGCGAGTGCCCTGCCCAAAACTGCGTAGGACTGCGCTCCACTGGCTAGCGATTTTTGCTTATCGAAGGTTTCGGCCGAGAGTCGGGCAAGAGATTCTGCTTCACTTGTCTTCCCCTCTTCTAATGCGATCTCAGCTAGCCTGGTACGGCTTTCGGCGATTGCAGCTTCGTCCTTGATCTCTCTGCGAATGTCGATGGATTTCTCCTCGCTGATTCGAGCTTCCTGCAGGCGATCTTGGGCGATGGCAATTGCTGCTAAACCATGCATGCAATAGCCAATGTTTCTTTTGGAACCGATCTGCTGTGCAATCGTCATAGCCTGTTCGAATTTTTCTTTTGACGAGGACAGTTGGCCCTCGGCACGAAGCACCTCGGCCAAATTCAGCAGCGTTACAGATACCCCATATGGGTTGTTTACACTCCGAAAGATCTGGAGGGCTTCTTTCTTGTCCCGCTCCGCGCCCGCCAGATCCCCCAAACTCATCAATACATTTCCAATGTCATCGAGATCGCTAGCCACCCTGCGCTGATCATGGAGTTCCCGTTGAATGCGCAACGCTTCGTCTAGAGCCTTTTTCGCTTCAGGCAGATCGCCCTGGTAGTAGAGAAGTACTCCGTAATTGTGCGAGCAGGATCCTAAGTCACGCATTGCACCGATTCTGCGAAATTCGCGGAGCGCTTCTTCAAAGGATTCACGCGCAGCGATGAAGTTTCCCTTATCACGCTGCACTATGGCCACGCCGTGAAGCGCTGCAGCTGCTCCTCGGGCATTGCCGCCTCGCGTCCACAGTCCTCTCGCCTTCACATAACTTGCGAACGCTCGATCAAGATCACCGAGTTCAAACGACGACCTCGCTTCGTGAACCACAGCGGTCGCGAGCAGAAAATAACTTCCCTGCGCTTCCGCCTTTCTCTCTGCTCTGCTTGCAGCTTCGAGACCGTGCTTGAAATCGCTCAGGGTCTCGGCCGCCGACGCTTCCGCAATGTCGACGCGAATGTCTTCGTTGATCGGCGCCGGCAATTGGCGCATTAAAGAGATTGTTTGCAGAGCATCTTTTCCGGAAGTAGCGTTGACCTGGGCGGTCGCGAGGCGAAGGGCGTAGTTTATGTCGTCGGGAAAAAAGTTCCTCAGCGTACGGTAGATTTCGATCGCGGAAGGAAGATCATGGGAAAGCTCTCGGTATCGCCCCTCAATAGATAACCGTTCCTCGCGCGAGAGGTCAGTTGAAAGCTCAAAGGCTTTCTTTGCCTCCTCCTGAGCCTTTGCTTCGTAACCCAACCCAGAGTAACTCTCCGCAAGAACAGAATGGGAAGGAGCGTGCTTCGGATCTATGGCGATTGCCTTTTCCAGAATGTCGCGAGCGGCAAGCGCATCGTAGGTCTGCAGCTTTTGGAGTCCTTCTGCGTAGAGCCGTGCTGCCTCCGGACTGGACGGAACGGAAGCGACAACTTGCCGCGCATCGGCAGCGGCGACATCGCTGATACGCAGTTTTTGCCGCAAGTCCGCGCCGCCATCTGCAACAAGTTCAGCGAGATTAGTCTCTGTCCCTTGTCGCGATACGACTCCGAGGGTTTCTCCTGTGCGGGCATCCTGGAGGTGCAAATCGATGCGAACTTTTCCAGTCGCATCTTTGCCTATATCCAGATAGGAGCCAAGCACTACGATATCGCCGTTGAGATGACCCCGTATCTTTTTCAGAGTATCCGGACTGTAGCTTTCTGCAACGGGAAGGGCTAGATCGAGCTTCATGCGCGCCACTTCCTCGCTTGAAATAACACGCAGCTGCTGACCAGCAGCGAGTTCCGCCGAAACCATTTCGGAAAGAGCAGTAGCGATCCAGGCTTTGTCATTGTTGCCTGAGAGATTTTTGAACCCTATAACCGCGACGGAAGGTCGGGGCTTGACTTGCTCCATCGACTCCGCAGGAGCGCCACCGTGAGACAAACGCGACTTGATCCGGTTGAAGCTGAGCGCGAAAGCTACTAATGCGAGAAGGAGAAGAGCAAGCGCGACCCATTTGAGAACGCTTACATGCACTGTAACACTCTTCGCGCGATGGTTCAGTACCTCGAGATCGGTCCTGAGCGAGCTTGCATTTTGATAGCGGCGGTCTGCATTCTTTTCCAGACACTTACCGATGATGCGTTCCAACTCCGGCGGCAGCTCTGGATTGATCTGACGCGCAGGTGGCGGAGGCAAGTTCAACAAGGCGCTACGAATGTCAGCAACCGTTTTTCCTGAATAAGCTTGCCTCCCGGTTGCCATCTCATAGAGCACCAGGCCGAAAGAGAACAAATCTGTTCGGGCATCGAGCTTCTCACCGCGAATCTGTTCCGGGGAAAGATAAGACGGAGTGCCCATCGAAGCTCCAGTTCGAGTCAACTTAGAGTCCGACGAAGGGCGGGAAGTAGCTTCCCGGGTCCCAGAAGAGATGTTGCTGATTGCTTCCAATTCACCGGCATCGACGAATTTCGCTACGCCAAAGTCCAGTATTTTGGCTTGTCCCCGATTGGTAATGAAAATATTCGCAGGTTTGACGTCCCGATGGATGATGCCCTTTTCGTGAGCCGCTTCCAGCCCGTGCAGGATCTGAATGGCAAGGTCGAGCAATTGCTTCAGCCGCACCGGATCGTCCTGGCTTGGGGCTCTCTCAATCCACTCTCGTAGTGTTTGCCCTTCAAGCAACTGCAGGACGATGAACGGTTGGCCTTTGTGCTCGCCCAGCTGATAGATCGAACAGATATTTGGATGGTCGAGCGCAGACGCGGCACGCGCTTCTCGTTGTAGTCGCTCAAATGCGATGGGGTCACTTGCCAGCTCTTCAGGAAGCAATTTCAGTGCAACCTGGCGGCCGAGCTTGAGGTCTTCCGCCTTGTAAACGACTCCCATACCGCCACCGCCAAGAATCTGGAGAAGACGGTAGTGCGAAATCCGTGTTCCCGGAGCAGTTTCAGGTTGGGAAGGCACCTGAGCCGTAGCAGCTGGTTGAGAATCTCCCTGGATTGGAGCAACAAACCGGTAGCCCTTCCCGGTTACGGTCAGCACAAAACGAGGATTTTCGGGATCGTCCTTAAGGACCTGACGAATCTTACGGATGGCAGCGTTGATACTGTTGTCGGTATCGAGGAAGACATCCTTGCCCCAGACTCGCTCGATGATCCGTTCTCGGGTAACCAACTGCCCCCTGAACTCGATCAGGAGGAGGAGTACTTCCATGGGGATACGCTCGAGCTTAAGGGCATGACCTGATCGCCTCAGTTCATAAGCGCGCAAGTCAAGCTCGAAATCCTCGCCAAATCGGATGGGTTCTAAAGCCCGGACCGGCTCGAAAGCCACAACTGTTACCCCAACTGAGGGGCCAATTCTACCGCCGATTTGCTAACACCCAAATAGCTGAATATTCACAGCCAGTGGCATCTTCAGTTGAAATTAAGACAAGCTTCAGCCGTCCGCCATTGTCCCAAAGCAGGCATTGAGGCACCATCCAGCCGCACTTCTTCAAATCAATGGCCGGGAGGGCACGATGAAATCGCGCATAGCATGGGTCGTTGCGGTACTTGCATTAGGAGTCGGCATAACGGCCAGGTTGAAGGCGTCCGGAGACGCTCCAGCCATGCAACCATTTCCGGATTCTGCGGGCGCCATTGCTACCTTCACCTCAACAGGCACAATCAATTTCAGCAGCGCGTTCTTCCAGGACCTGGGAACGAACGGCCGCACCTGCGCCTCGTGCCACCAGCAAAGCGATGCCTGGAGCGTATCTGCGGAGCACATTCGCGACCGCTTCAATGCGACCCTTGGTTCAGATCCTATCTTCCGCCCAGTCGACGGAGCGGTTTGCCCTACAGCGGACGTTTCCACCGTGGGAGCAAGGCAGAAGGCTTATCGGCTTCTGATCAGCAAGGGCTTGATTCGTGTGGGAATTGGCATTCCTGGAAACGCGGAGTTTTCTCTCGTTTCTGTCGACGATCCATATCACTGCGCGACCGCGAGCAACCTCTCGCTCTATCGCCGTCCGCTGCCGGCAACAAACCTGCGCTTCCTCAGCGCAGTCATGTGGGACGGCCGAGAGACGGTCAAAGGTCAGCCAATTCCCTCCGATCTCTTGACGCAAGCCGCCGACGCCACGACTGGACACGCTCAAGGACAGCGTCCGACCGACGCTCAGCTTCAGGACATCGTGAACTTCGAGATGGATCTACACACCGCTCAGATCAGCGATCGGAATGCCGGAATGCTGAGCGACGGTGGAGCATCCGGTGGTCCAGAGTCGCTGGCAAGACAGCAGTTCTATCCTGGGATCAACGACGTCTTCGGAGCCGATCCCACGGCAACCCCGTTCAATCCTGAAGCATTCAGTCTGTACTCCGCATGGAAGAACGCCAATTCGGGAGATGACGAGGTCGATCAGGCCCGACGCGCCATTGCACGCGGTGAGGACCTCTTCAACACTCTGCCAATTCCCATTACGGGAGTAGCCGGAATCAACGATCATTTGAACCAGTCAGTCGTTATGGGGACCTGCACGACTTGCCACGATTCGCCGAACGTCGGCAATCATTCGCTTCCGGTTCCGCTGAATATCGGCGTCGCAGACGAAGAGAATCGCACGCCTGATCTGCCGCTTTACACCTTCCGGTGCAAGAACGGGGCCATCGTCAAGGTAAGCGATCCAGGACGAGCGCTCATCACCGGCAGTTGCTCCGATTTAGGAAAGTTCAAAGGCCCAATACTTCGTGGACTGGCCGCACGCGCTCCTTACTTCCACAACGGTATGGCCGCCGACCTGATGGACGCAGTCAACTTCTATGACGCGCGCTTCAATCTGCATCTGACCCAGCGTCAGAAGAAGGATCTAGTCGCATTCCTAAATACCCTGTAGTCAGGTATGGGGGGCGATTTCTCGCCCCGGCCGGAAACGACGAGCTGGAAGGAAGCAGTGAGAGATTCCAAACGAATACACGGCGTGGCGGCTGGTTCCCCTTAAAATCGTGCCGGGTGTCGCTATTGCCTGATTGATTCCCCACCTCTGAGACGGATCCGCGGCTCGCTATACTTCGCAACATGAATCGACGTGCGGCGCTTAAAGTCATAGGCTCGGCTACGGCCGCCGCACTGCTCGAAGGATGCGCGCGACGCGCTGCGCATGTCGCGGGTGTGAGCCCGGCTCCCGATCTGATCAAGTTGTCGCGCGTCGAGGTGCGTCCCGAGCTTGAGATTCGCACCGTAGTCGGTCTGCGTCCATTTCGTCCTTCTGGATTTGTTGTGAGGAGTGAAAAGCTCGGCGACAAGCTTATCGTCCACAATTACGGACACGGTGGCGGAGGCGTCAGTCTCTCCTGGGGCACGGGCGAGCTGGCTACGCGCATTGTGCGCGACGCGCAGCCGCAGGCGGGGACTCAGCGGGTTGCCGTGCTCGGATCAGGCGCCGTAGGACTGGCGACAGCGCGCCTGCTGCAAGAGCGCGGATACGAAGTCACGATCTATGCCAAAGATCTGCCGCCGAATACTACTTCCAACATCGCCGGCGCGCAGTGGTATCCATTTCTTATCTCCGACTCCGACCGCAGAACTCCTGAGTTCCTGCGGCAACTGGTGGAAGCAGCACGCATCGCACACCGCCGCTTTCAGCTCATGGTCGGCGATCGTTATGGCGTTCGCTGGATGCCCAATTACTACGCCCAATCTGAACCCTTCGACCCGAATGGACGGTTCGGCGCAGGCAATCCACTGCGGGAGTTCCTCGTCGATCTTACGGCAATCAAAGGGGCCGCTAATCCGTTTCCTTCGCCTTTTGTTGAGCGCGCGCAACAAATGATGATCGAGCCATCGGTGTATCTGCCGGCGGTCATGGACGACTTCCACATCGCCGGTGGCAGGATCGTCGTGCAGGAGTTTCATTCTACTGCCGAGATCGCTTCACTTCCCGAATCGGCAATCGTGAACTGTACCGGACTCGGAGCCAGGAGTCTTTTCGCCGACCAGGAGCTAACGCCGGTTAAAGGACAACTAACTGTGCTCCTGCCCCAACCTCAGGTGAATTATGCGGCCCTCTTCGGCGACTACTACATGTTTCCTCGCCGCGATGGAATCCTCCTCGGTGGTACTCACGAACACGACGTCTGGACACTCGATCCCAACCTTGAAGCCAAGCAGCGCATCATCAGCGAACACCAGAAGTTCTTTTCGGGAATGAAGGTCTAACCATTCAAGAGAGCCGCGAAGAGTGCCGCGTCATGTGAACGTAGTCGAAGAGCCTGCCCTGAGTAAACCAAACTTTCTCACTTTTAACGGACGGTTGGTCTGTCACTCCGCTCGGTGATGCAAGTCACAATTGCCGGATGAAATCGGTATTAAGGTGTTCTCGGAAGACTCCTCATGAACTCCACACCGGTCTTAGTCGAGCAGCCTGATACAGTAACCGCAATTCGACGGGCTGTACTCGCTAAAAACGCAGAAGCCCCAAGGAATGGCCACGAAGCCATAATGATCGTAGTGATTGCGATTGTGATCGCATTCACCTTCACTGTGTGTGTAATTGGGACAATTCTGATTTTGCTGGCGCTTCGCGGATCGGGCGTTATGGCCGCCCCGTGGATGCGGATTCCGCAGCTCGGCTAAGCACGGCGCGCGCCTCGTCACTTTGGATCGTAAACGCTGTTGCCGTATCCCAAACGTCGAGCTTCTTCCTGCATCTCCTCCAAATTCGCTTGTTCAGTTTTAAGTTGGGACTCGGCTCTTTCGTATTCGGCGGTGAGCCTCGGCGGCAGGTCACAAGTATTTTTTCCAGTACCGGCATACACAACGTGCGTGCAGTCGCTTGTTTTCCACTTGTCGAGTTTTTCCTGTACGTCTTTCATCAAGGCTTCAATCTCACTGATAAGGTGCTTCTGCTCCTTGATCCTTTCTTGCAGCTCCGCAGCCGACAGGGGGTTTGGATCACCGGATTCGCCAGTCGGCTGCGACAAATTCTTGTCCTTCTTCTGGTCGCTCGTAGCGGTCGACGGGGTTGAAGACCACGACTTCATGTCGTCATCTGTAAGCATGTACCGCGGCTTG
>Ga0126376_10002054_pt1 | contig 11258 bp, 9 predicted proteins | sample PanSoiMetPlot_15_FD_92760 | JGI IMG/M metagenome (GOLD analysis project Ga0126376, IMG submission 92760) | Tropical forest soil microbial communities from Panama - MetaG Plot_15 | ecosystem: Environmental > Terrestrial > Soil > Tropical forest > Bulk soil | place: Panama | collected 2016-02-17
CCCATAATACACAAGTCCGGCGGCGGGGGACGCCCTTACGGCCATTGGAAGCGCCTGCCATCGGTCCAACATGGCGGCGTAAGGAATGTCCTGGGCGGCTTCGATGGTGCCCTGGATCAAGCCGTTGTCCTGCTGCGGAAAGAAGCCCTTCGGAATGGCGGTGTAGAGGTAGACGGTGGCCACCATGGTGGCGCCCATCAGGCTCATGATGAACAGGCGATGGCACAGCGACCAGCGCAGGCTCGTCGCGTACCAGCCGAGCGTGACCTGAAATCCGCGTTCGAGCGCCGCTAGGATGCGGCTCTCCTTGTGGCCGCTCTGATGGGAACGCAGCAGCCACCCGCACATCATCGGACTTAGGGTCAGCGAGACCACGCCCGAAACGATGATGGCCACGCTCACCGTGACGGCGAATTCGCGAAACAGGCGCCCGATCAGGCCCCCCATCAGCAGCAGAGGGATGAAGACCGCGGTCAAGGAAAGCGTCATCGACACGATGGTGAAGCCGATTTCGCGCGACCCTGCCAACGCCGCTTGCAGCGGCCGTTCGCCCGCCTCGATGTGGCGCATGATGTTCTCGATCATCACGACCGCATCGTCGATGATGAAGCCGACCGCGATCGTGAGCGCCATCAACGACACATTGTCCAGCGTGTAGCCGGCAAGATACATCACGGCACAGGTGGTGAGCAGCGACACCGGGATGGTGACGCTCGGAATGAGTGTCGCCCAGAGGTGCCGCAGGAACAGGAACATCACCAGCACCACGAGACCGATGCTGATCGCCATGGTGATCTGCACGTCGACTACCGAGGCACGGATGGTCTGGGTGCGGTCGCCCATGATCTGCAGCGTGATCGATGGCGGCAGCGGACGCTGCAGGTCCGGCAGCACATCTTTGACGCGCTGAACCGTCTGATTGATGTTGTAGCCGGGCTGCTTGTGGACATCGATGATGACGGCGCGGCGGCCGCCAAGCCAGGCCGCTTCGCGGGTGCTCTCGACGCCGCTCACGGCCTTGCCGAGATCGCGAACACGCACCGGCGCACCATTGCGATAGGCCACGATCGCGTCGTCGAATGTGGTCGCGTCGAAGATCTGGTCGGTGGTGTCGAGCGTGAGCGATTGCTTTGGCCCGTCCAGCGTTCCTTTCGGTGAATTGACGGTTGCGGTGCCGAGCGCCGCGCGAACGTCTTCCAGCGTGATGCCGATCGCTGCCGCCGCGGCCGGGTTGATCTGGACGCGGATCGCGGGCTTTTGCTGGCCGTGGAAATCGACGAGGCCGACCCCGGTGATGCGGGAGATCTGCGGCGCCAGAAAATTCTCGACGTATTCGTCGACCTTGGCAATCGGCAGGTCGTCGGAGGTGACGGCGATCGACATCAGGAGAGCGTCGGCCGGATTGACCTTCTCGTAGGTCGGCGGGTTTGGCAGGTTCTTCGGCAACAGTCCGCCCGCGGCGCTGATCGCGGTCTGAACGTCCTGGGCCGCGCCTTCAATGCTGCGAGAAAGGTCGAATTCCACCTGGATCTGCGTCACGCCGAGCGAACTCGCGGAACTGATCGAGGTGACGCCCGCGATCAGGGACAATTGACCTTCGAGCGGCGTCGCCACGGATGTCGCCATCGTCTCCGCATTGGCGCCCGGCAGCTTTGCCTCGATGCGTATCGTCGGCACATCCACCTGCGGCACGCCGGCGATCGGCAGCACGAAATAGGAGACGATACCCAAAAGGGTGAGACCGATCGTCAGCAGGGTCGTGGCGATCGGCCGAATGATGAATGGCGCCGAAACGTTCATTGCGTCGCCTGTGATGCCGCGGAGCGGCCGGGCGCGTCCGCCGCATTGGCGAGGATGTCGACCGCGGTCCCTTTCTGGATGCGGTATTGGCCGTCGGTTACCACGATTTCGCCCGGTTGCAGTCCGGCATCCACGATGGCTGTGGTCTTATTCAACAGCCCGACCTTGATGGAGCGTTTGTCCACCACGCGCGTCGGCCCGACCACGAACACGAACGGTCCGTCCGGACCTTGCTGCACCGTCCTGACCGGCAGCGCGAGCACGTCGCGACGGACCTCGAGCTCGACCCGGACGTTGACGAATTGGCCGGGCCACAGCACCTCGTCGCCGTTGGCGAAAGTGGCCTTATAAGTGACGGTGCCGGTGGCGGCGTTAACCTGGTTGTCGATCACCGAGAGGGTGCCGGTCGCAAGGTCCACCAGGTTGCTGTCCTGGGCAGTCACCGGCACGTCGCCTTGCTTCAACCTCGCACGCACCGGCGGCAGCGAATCGGCCGGCAAGGCAAAGTTCACGAAGATCGGATTCAACTGATTGATGGTGACGATGCCGCCGGTGTCGGTGGTGCGGACCACATTGCCGACGTCGATCAGCCTGGTACCGGCGCGGCCGTCGATGGGCGAACGGATCTTGGTGTAGTCGAGCTGGGTCTGCGCCATGTCGATTGCGGCCTGGTCGGCTTTGACCGTCGCGTCGAGTTGACCGAGAAGTGCGCGGGCGGTGTCCAATTGCTGTTTGCTGACAGCATTGGTTTTGATGAGATTGCTCAATCGCTCAAAATCGAGGCGCGCATTTTCGAGCTGAGCCTCATCCTTGAGCTTGTTCGCCTGCGCCTGGCTCAGCGCCGCCTGGTACGGTCGGGGATCGATTTCCACCAGCACGTCGCCCGAGCGGACATCCTTACCTTCAGAAAAGTTGATCTTGACGATCTGGCCATCGACGCGCGACTTCACCAGCACGCTGTTGTAGGCCTGCACCGTGCCGAGGCCGGTCAGGTAGATCGGTACGTCTTGACGTTGCGCGACCGTGGCGGACACCGGTACCGGGATCGGCGGCGGCCGCGGCGTTGCAGCAGGCGTCAGGAACGGAATTGATCCGCGCGCGGTGCCCAAATAGAGCGCGACGCCGACGGCCAAGAGCAAAATAGCAATGACTGTCCAGTTGCGCATCAGCTCTCATGCAATCGCAATAACGAGGTTCTCACCTCGACCGGCAGGGGCGGCAGCCTGCAGTCCTGCGGAGATTTCGGCATCCGGCAATCTTGCATGTCGGTTGTCAATGCGCGCACACGACAATTATCGCAGCGAAAGACGGCCGCGACAATCGCCTGCCAGGTCGCACCACAGCCTGAATGAAGCTCAGCAAGATCGCGGTGACATCTCCCAAATACAACTCCTGTGGCACCGTGCGCCCATCTTTACCGCGGCAGATTTAGGCGAGAATTAGCTCGCGAAGTGACTTACAAAAGCGCAACTTTATCGGGGCCGGCGCGCACTCTCGGCGCCGTCGCCTGCGGAGCCGGCAACGAAGAGCGATGCGTATTCTGCTGATTGAAGACGACCCGATGATCGGCAAGGCCCTCCTGCGCGGCCTCAGCGATCAGGGGATGAACGTGGATTGGGTGCGCAACGGCGCCGAGGGGAGTGCTGCGCTCGCATGCGCGGAACATGCTCTTGCTCTCCTTGACATCGGTCTGCCGGAGATGTCGGGGATCGACGTCCTCAGAGCCGCGCGGGCCGCCGGTGCGCTGGTGCCGATTCTGGTCATCACCGCCTGTGACAGCCTCGACGATCGGATCGCCGGGCTCGACCTCGGCGCGGACGACTATATCGTCAAGCCGTTCGAGCTGCGTGAGCTCCTTGCCCGCATGCGGGCGGTGTTGCGGCGCCACAATGGTCAAGCCCAGTCGCTGATCGCGAGCGGCGAGATCACCCTCGATCTCGTCACCCATGAGGCGCGGTATCGCGGCACGGAACATATCCTTTCAGCGCGGGAATTCGCCCTCATGCACGCGCTCATGCAGCGGCCGGGAGCCATCCTTTCGCGCGCCCAGATCGAGCAGAGGATCTACGGCTGGGGGGAGGAGGTGGAAAGCAACGCCGTCGATTTTCTGATCCACGAGATCCGCAAGAAATTCGACAAGGACATCATCAGAAATGTGCGGGGCGCCGGCTGGATGGTGGTCAAGAGCGAGGCATGATGTCATTGCGCAAAGCGGTTCTCATCTGGGTTACGGCGCTGCTTGGCGTCGTCGGCGCCGGGGCCGTCGCCGTGTCCTATCATTTCGTGAGGGTTGAAGCCGATAGCCTGCTCGATACCCAGCTGCGCGAGATCGCTCTCAACGCCGGCGAAGGGCTGTCCGAAGATGCCGTTCCCCGCATGGCCCATGAGATCGAGGATGAAGTGGTCGTCCAAATCTGGAATGCGTCCGGAGAGGCACTCCTTCGAGCGCCTTCAGTCAACATACCTCGGCAGCCGAAACTGGGTTTCACGGACGTCGAGTTCGCTGGCAAGAGCTGGCGGGTCTATACGTCAAGCGACGGCATGCGCACGGCCCAGGTCGCGCAACGCTGGAGCGTCCGCGAGGAGCTCGCCGGGAAGGCTGCCCTCGGCGCGGCATTCCCAATTGTCGGAGCGGTCCCGGTTGCGTGGGTCGTCATCATCTGGGCGATCAATCGCCTGCTGCGCCGGCTCGGCGGCTTCGCCAAGGCGCTGGCCCGGCGCAGCGTCGACGCCAAAGATCCGATCGCCGCCGACAATGTCCCGCCCGAAATCGCACCGTTGAACGTCGCGCTCAATGTGCTCATCGGACGGCACCAGCGCGCTGTCGACCGGCAGCGGCGCTTCGTCTCCGACGCTGCCCACGAACTGCGAACGCCGCTCGCGGCCTTGCAGATCCAGGTCGATAACTTGAAGACGCACGCAAAGGGCGCGCAGAGAGAAGCCATTGACGAACTCAATGGCGGCGTGCGCCGCGCCAGTGCACTCGTCGAACAGTTGCTCAGGATGGCCCGCTTGGACGACGCCTCATCATCGCGCCGCCGCACCGACGTCGATCTCAAGGACCTGGTCGCGGCGGCGGTGGCCGATCACGTCGCCATTGCGATGAAAAAAGACGTCGATCTCGGCCTGTCTGACAATGAAACGTGTAATGTCCGCGTGTCGGCCCCGGACGTCGGTGTACTGCTTTCCAATCTGGTCGACAACGCCATTCGATATACGCCGAGCGGCGGGACTATCGATGTCGTTCTCAAACGCGACGGCACTAACGCCCTGGTGGAGGTCGTCGATTCCGGTTGCGGCATTCCCGCTCCGGCGCTGCCCCGCATATTCGACCGGTTCTTCCGCGCCGCGCCAGCCGAGATCGAGGGAACTGGGCTCGGCTTGGCGATCGCCAAGGCGATCGCCGACCGCAACGGCTTTCGCCTGACCATCCTCAACCGGCAGGACGCCCAGGGCGTGATCGCACAAGTACAGATTCCGATGTGAACCGAGCGAGCCCCGCTCATGGAAACTTCCCGATAGGCCGCTCGACGATACGCAGTGCGGGCTTCCAAAGCCAAACGCGCCCCCAGACGACGGGACCGGGCAGCGGCGACCGGTCCGCGCTACGCCCTGCTCACATCACCTTCGCCGAAGCCAGCAGCCGCTTGACGAAGCCGTCCATGGCGCCGCCGTCGATCCAGCGCGCGACGGCGACGAGATCGTGCTCAGGATCCACGAATATCATGTTGGTGCCGTTGCCGATATGCACGAAGGCGCTGGCCGGGGCGCTCGGCAGCAGCTGCCGGTTGGTGTTGAGAAACCAGTTCATGAAGCCGTAGGTCGGCTGCGCCGGCGTCGGGGTCAGCGCCCAGTCGACCCATTTATCGGACAGGAGCTGGCGGTCCTTCCACTTGCCGCGGCGCAGCGTGAGATAGCCAAACCGGCCCATGTCGTAGGCGTTGATGAACATGCCGCCGCCCCAGTGGCCGCCGCCGGACACCGATTGCATCACGCGGCCGTCGAGCACGACCCACGAGTTCTCGTAGCCGAACCAGCGCCAGGTGTTGGAGGCGCCGATCGGGTCCATGATGGTTTCCTTGAGCACCTGCGGCAGCGGGCGTCGCCACACATTGAGCGCTGCAAGGGCGAGCGCATTGACGCGGACGTCGTTGTATTTGTAGACGGCGCCGGGCTGGTGGCGAGGCCGCGTTGTCCATTGGCCAGCGTTCGGCTCCGGCCGATCCGCCCAGTCGGGCTTGCCCCACAGCGTGCCTTCCCAATCGCTGGTCTGGCGCAGCATATGATCCCAGGTGATGGTGCGGTTGTGGGGGGTATCGAACGGGGACAGGAGATCAGCGGCGCCAAGACGATCGGACTTGTTGCCCGGCACCAGCGGGCTGAAGACCTGGATCGGTGCCATGTAGTCGCGCACGATGTCGCTGATGTCACGGATCATTCCGCGGTCGTAGGCGACCCCGATTACGCTTGAGAGCATGCTCTTGGTGACGCTGTGGGCCATGTCGACGCGCAGCGGCTCCCCCCATTCGGCCACGATGTAGCCGTGGTGAATGATGAGGCCGGTCGGATCGCCGCGGTCCTTGATCGGACCGATGGCGTAACCGAATGGCTCGCGGCCGAATGTCTGGTAATGGTTCAAGACGAGATCGCGCGGGCTTCTGGTCTCGTTCGCGACGGCAAAGTCGGTGGCCTCCTTGAGCCGCGCCGGATCGAGCCCGGATTCCGCGGGCGTTTTGTGCTGCCACACCGCATCCGGATAATAGACCGGAGACCTGCCGTCGGGACGGTTCGATTGCGCTGCCGCCCAGGTTGGCGCGGCGATAAGCAGAAACACAACGATTGGCAGACGAGCGGACATGGGCTTCCTCCAGCGCAATACGCAATATTCACGCGGCAAATGGCTAATGCCAATATTCTTATGCTATTGTCGTTATGTCGATCCTGTTTCGTTCGGGGACCGCATCGACATCTGGACGCTCCGGCGGGAGGGACGGTCCCTGAGTGGACGGTATTCGGCACGAGAGGTCGGAGACATGGTGCAGCAGCTGGGCAATTGCATTCGAGCGATCGGCGTAATGCTTGTGGCCACGCCGATCGCGTTCGCCGGGGAGCTGCCGAAAGGCGTCATCTTGCACGAAACACCGCAGCCAGGTGCGGTGGTCCGCTTTGAGGATGATCAAGGTCAATCACGAAGCCTTCCCGACTTCCGGGGCAAGATCGTGCTGCTCAATATCTGGGCGACGTGGTGCGTACCGTGCATTAAGGAAATTCCCGCGCTCGACCATCTCGCCGCGGCCTTGAATGACGCGGACTTTGCAGTCGTCCCGGTATCCCTCGATCGCAAGGGAGTCGACGCGGTCCGGAAATTATTCGCCGTACTCGACGTGCAGAAGCTTCCGATTTACGTCGACCGTTCCGGCGAGGCGCTGAGGACAGTGCACGCGATCGGCCTGCCGACTTCGCTTCTCATCGATCGCGAAGGGCGGGAGTTTGGACGCGCGGTCGGCGCCGCCCCGTGGGACGATGCCGCGACGATCGCGTTCTTCCGAGACGTCCTCTCACACGCGAATGCAACCAGTGGCGGGTCCGATCGCACCTACGTCGACCCCAGGTGACCGTCACCGGTGTCTTGCTCAGCCCGGATCGGCGCTTGTCATTGCGCCCTCACGCCCGCACCAGCGGCGTATCGACCAGGTGTTCGACCAGGAACCAGGCCTGCAACTCGTTGGTTCGGATCACGTCGGAGACGATGAGATCATTTGTTCCATCGTCTCCCAGATCAGCCGTCCGTTTGGCAGCATCGTGTGCGTCGATGAGGATGAGTTCGTGGGCCTCGAGCAGCCTCGACAACATGGCGGGCACTTCTTCGCAGCCGTTCGGTGGCCGCGGCACCCGGGTGATTTCCGCCACATGACGCGGATCTCCGACCGCGATCCCGCCGAGCGTCTGGACCCGCTCGGCGATCTCATCGATCAGCTTGATCTGCTCGTCGGCGTGTTTGTCCAGCAGGAGGTGGAGCTGGTAGAAGGTCGGTCCTCGCATGAGCCAATGATGTTTCTTGTAGAGCGCATAGAGGATCTGTGAGTCCGAGAGGATCTGGTTCAGGCGCTCGCAGGACAGCAGTCGGGCGTTATAGCTAAGCCCCAGCGGGAACTGACGCACGGTGCCGAAGTTCTGGATTTCCCGACTGTGCTGATGAATCCACGGCTGGCTGCTGCGACGAACCTGTTCCGGAAGTGCCTCTCGCTTGGGCGTGGTCATTTCATGCTCCTATCGACTGTTAAAGGCGGCTGCCGCGCGGGAAGGCCCTGCGCAGAATCAATGCCGGCCGGCGACCATCGTTCCGCGCCCACCCGGAATGCCGCGGTGGTCGAGCCTCACGGCCGTCGAAGAACGGCGCCAGAGAAGACTTGTCTTATTGGAGGGGGGCCGAGTCTTCGACGACCGCGCGCGTCAAGTTTACGGGTCGACGTGATCTCAGCCTCACAACCCTCTCCATGGATCGGCACTGGGCGGAGGGCGGACTTTCGCCAAGGCTTGGCATATCCTGGTGGCATTACCCGCCGTTGGGTCACAATCATGAGCTACTTCTGGAGTTCAGTCGTCCACAGCCTGTCGCTATACCTGCCCGGTGACCAGGCCAAAGCCGGCCACGACCCGAGAGAGACGGGAGGCGGCTCAACATGCCGGGGGGCGCCGCTGACGACCGCAATTACGACGTGAGAACAGGCATGTCCGAAGGGTTGAAACGTATGAAGATCCTCTCATATCCAGGTCCTCTGGTCGCTGTCGCCCTCGTTGCTGTGACGGCCCTGGCATCTGGGCTCGCGCGGGCCGACCAGCGGGAGGATTTTCTCGCCGGCCGCGTCAAGGAATGCCCCGGCTGCGATCTGTCGGGCGCCAATTTCAAGCGCCGCGACCTCACCGGAGCCAATCTCGCAGGGGCCAATCTCAAAGATGCGAATTTTCACGATGCCCGGCTCATCGGCGCCAGGCTCGCCGGCGCCGACCTTTCGGGCGCCAATCTCAACAAGGCCAATTTAAGCCGCGGCGATCTCGCAGGCGCCAAGCTCAACGAGGCTATGCTCTATGGCGCGATCCTCGATGCCGCGAAGCTGGCAGGAGCCGATTTCAGTGAAGCCCTGATGGGCACGGCGCGCTTCCTGCGCTGCGATCTCACAAAGGCGACGCTGCGCAATGCGGACATGCGCAAGACCCGCCTCGACGACGCGGTGCTGACCGGTGCGGATCTCACCGGCGCCGCGCTCGACCAGGCCATGCTCCGCGATGCCGGGCTTGAGCGCGCAATGCTCGCCGAAACGCGCCTGATGGGCGCCGACCTGACCGGCGCGAAGCTCATCGGGGCCAACCTCATGGATGCCGATGCCCTGCATGCGAATTTGCGCGGCGCTGATCTCTCAGGCGCCAACTTGGCCAAAACCAATCTGCGCCAGGCCAATCTCTACGAGGCGAAGCTCGACGGTGCCATTTACCGCGCGACGATCATGCCGGATGGGACGACGGAGCCGTGATGCTTGATCCCACGTAGAAGGAACGTGTTGCGCCTCGTAGCCGGGTTTCGCTGACGCTCAACCCGGGCTACAGGCTACCGCGAAGCTCAGCGGTCGAGTTGGTAGATCTCCAGCCGCGCGGAACTTTCGAACTGGCCCTGCGTCAATTGGGTCGGCAACTGCGGATTGTAGCCGCTCTGGCCCGGCTTGCGGAACAGGTTGACGCGGACCACGATCCGCCGCCCGGCGGCGACGTCGTTGCGCTCGCAGACGCGCTTGACGAACAACGCGCCGACCGGGGTTTCGCCCTCCGCCGGAGGCAGTGCCTCGCAATCCTGCGCCGGATCAATGTTGAAACGCGAGGCCATGACAGTGCCGAGGGTGTATGCCTCCTCGCGCTTCTTGCGATTGGCTTCGGTGATATCATTGCGGTGCTCTGGCCGCGCATCCGTCACCATGCGAATGCCCTTGAGGATGCCGGCACCGTCGAACAGGGCGCTGGTGATCACCGGAAACGTGACTTCGTGGGTGCCGGCCCAGCGCGAGATTTCGCGGTCGTCGTCGTGGGCGCGGGCGATGTATTCGAGTTCATCGTCGTATTCGAAATAGACCTCGCGCAATCCGTCGGGCTCTGCCGAGCAGCGCTTGAAATCGGCCCAGCCGGTCAGCGGCGCCCGCGGCGGCCCGCCGTTGGAGCCGCAGGCGAAGCCGCGGAACTCGCTCGGGTCTGGCTGCCCGGCGATTGGGGCGCCAATCTTGAGGTCCCAGATCGTCGCGCGACGCAACTGCTGAGCGAGGGCCGGCGCCGCCATCCAAACCGCCATGCCGAGGATCAGGGGAATCCGGCATCGACCTGTCACAGCCATCTCCGCGAATGTTATTGATTATTCCATAGCATATTGAGATCGGATTGATTGATCCAGGATTGAGTGGGCACAGGCACGCGCATGCACATTAGTCAGAGGGCGCAAATGACCGGTATCTACCAGTGGAATCCAATGCCGCATATCGTCGACATCCGCTGCCCCGAATGTGGCGGACGTGCCGAATTTGAGTTCGCTGAAGTGGTCCGCATCCGGTTAAAGAAGGACGTAGACTTTTTCAAGAAAAGCAAGCTGTTCGAATACAGGTTCTTGAGAGACAGAGCTGGCACCGGGTGGCACGCCGCATTCTATTTTCTCAGGGTACACGGACGCTCGACCGACGTTCTTGACGATCTTCCAGCCGGATACTCTCCGGCCGATTGGAATCATTCACGGTGTCTTTACCGCTCTCACGGACACGACTGGGGAACCGTCGACTGTTTCGAATGTGACCTTCGGCGCAAGCATGTTCTTAGCTGGCCGGACGAGGCCTTCTACCAGATCGTATTCGGGCGCGAGGTCCTGTGGGCGTTTCATCGGGAGTCTGCAGTGGAGATTCGAGATTTTATTGTGTCTGTCGATCGAGACCCCGCGGCATTCAAATGGCGCACCCTGCTGGTGCATCTCCCCAAAGAGTTTCTCGCCGCAAAGGCGCGGGATGGGATCGTGAAGCGTCTCGACCGGCTGCTGGTGCCGGGGGTACGTTAGAGAAATAATTCTCAACGCAGGGGCGTGGGGGCCCGGTTGACCGATAGCGAAACCAGGTCTTCCCGACCGAGGCTTAGGGTGGGTTTCGCTGCGCCCAACCCACCCTACCATGTTCACGGCTTGGAATCCTTTTCCGCCAAGCAGTATGATGGACCCAATCGATCGATAGCGCTGGAGGAAATCGCGTGCCCCACCTGTGTCAACTGCCCCGCGCGCGAGGCGCGATGCTGACGTTCGCAGCAGTCGCTGGCGCGTTGTTGCTCGCCCCTGCGCATCTCGCCGCCCAAACCCTCGATGCCAGCGATATTGCCGAGGGCGCCCGGCTGTTCCGGCAGAAGGGCAACTGCCAGTCGTGCCATGGCTGGGCCGGCGACGG
>Ga0126376_10002057_pt1 | contig 11249 bp, 6 predicted proteins | sample PanSoiMetPlot_15_FD_92760 | JGI IMG/M metagenome (GOLD analysis project Ga0126376, IMG submission 92760) | Tropical forest soil microbial communities from Panama - MetaG Plot_15 | ecosystem: Environmental > Terrestrial > Soil > Tropical forest > Bulk soil | place: Panama | collected 2016-02-17
AGTTAAAGAACCAGAATTTACGGAAACAATCGAAACAACTGACAACGATCAACAACTGCAGATTCCGAGCGAGCTGCCGGTGCTGCCTTTGCGCGACATCGTGATCTATCCGTTCATGATCGTCCCGCTGTTTGTGTCGCGGGAGAAGTCGATCAGAGCGGTGGACGAAGCGCTCGCGGAGAACCGCATGATCCTGCTCGCGTCGCAGAAGGATCTCGATAAGGAAGAGCCAACGGCGGACGATCTCTATGCAGTCGGAACTGCCGCAGTGATCATGCGCATGTTGAAGTTGCCTGACGGTCGCATCCGTATTTTGGTCCAGGGACTTGCGCGCGCGCACGTTGAATCCGTCGACGTCACTGGCGAGTATCTGCGTTCGAAAATCACTGTGATGCAGGAAGTTCTGCCTCCGGAGAGATCGCTCGAAGTGGAGGCACTCGTGCGCAACGTACGCGCTTCGATGGAGAAAGCCATCAACCTCGGCAAAAACATCTCGCCCGAAGTGATGGCTATCATCGCTAATCTTGATGATGCCGGACGTCTTGCGGATCTATCTGCTTCCAACCTCGAGTTGAAAGTCGAAGATGCACAGTCAGTCCTCGATATTGCCGACACGACCGCGCGTCTGCGGCGCGTCAACGATCTACTCAACAAAGAGATCGAAGTTCTGACAGTCCAGCAGGAGATCAACACTCAGGCACGCGCCGACATCGATCGCTCGCAGCGTGAGTTTTACCTGCGCCAGCAACTCAAAGCGATTCAAAGCGAGCTCGGCGAAGGCAACGAGCTGGCGGAAGAGATTGCGCAGTTTCGCGAAAAGATCGAAGCCGCGAAGATGCCGAAGCCCGCTGAAGACGAAGCGCTGCGGCAACTGAAAAAGCTCGAGCGTATGCATCCCGACGCGGCGGAAACGGCCACGCTGCGAAACTGGATGGAGATCATGACCGACCTGCCGTGGTCCAGGTCTTCTGTCGACAACCTCGATCTGCAAAAGGCGGAACGAGTGCTTAACGAAGATCACTACGGCCTCGAGAAGGTGAAAGATCGAATTCTTGAAGCACTGGCAGTTCGCAAGCTAAAGGAAAAACCGAAAGGTCCCATCCTCTGTTTGGTTGGCCCGCCGGGAGTTGGTAAGACTTCACTCGGCCGCTCGATCGCGCGAGCCCTCGATCGAAAGTTCGTTCGGCTCTCGCTGGGTGGCGTGCATGACGAGGCCGAGATTCGCGGACATCGACGAACTTACGTCGGCGCCATGCCCGGCCGTTTGATTCAGGCAATCCAACAGGCGGGCACAAACAATCCGCTGATCATGCTCGACGAGATCGACAAAGTCGGCGCGGACTTCCGCGGCGATCCGTCGTCGGCACTGCTCGAAGTGCTCGATCCCGAGCAGAACAATTCGTTCCGCGACAACTATCTCGGCGTCACGTTCGATTTGTCGAACGTGATCTTCATGACGACGGCGAACATTCTCGACACCATTCAACCGGCGCTTCGAGATCGTATGGAAGTGATCCGCCTGGCCGGCTACACCGAAGAGGAGAAACGCGAGATTGCCATTCGTCACCTGATCCCGAAACAGATGGACGAAAACGGGATTACCGCGAAAGATCTCCACATCTCGCGGACCGCGCTTTCAACCATCATTCAGCAGTACACGCAGGAAGCGGGCTTGCGCCAGCTCGAGCGCGAGATCGGCCGCATCTGCCGCAAAGTAGCGCGCAAGATCGCCGAAGGTCACAAGGGCTCAATCCGAGTGTCGTTAAAGAACGTTCACGAATTTCTCGGAGCGCCAAAGATCATTCCTGAGGAAGCGTTGAAGAAAGATCAGATCGGCGTCGCGACTGGTCTCGCGTGGACTGCGGTTGGCGGTGACGTGCTCTTCATCGAGGCCTTGCGAATGAAAGGCAAAGGCAACCTCGTCCTGACCGGACAACTTGGCGACGTGATGCGTGAGTCAGCGCAGGCTGCATATTCATACGCAAAATCTCGAGCGAGGGATCTGGATATCGCCGAAGAAGATTTCAATAACTATGACCTTCATATTCACATTCCCGAAGGCGCGATCCCGAAGGATGGTCCGTCCGCCGGCATCACGCTCGCGACTGCGATGGTGTCAGCCTTGTCCAGCCGGCCGGTGCGTAAAGACGTCGCGATGACCGGCGAGATCACGCTGCGCGGGAACGTGTTGCCGATTGGTGGTGTAAAAGAGAAAGTGCTGGCGGCACGTCGAGCGCGAGTGACTACAATCCTCCTGCCGGCACAGAACCGGCGCGATTTGGACGAAGTGCCCAAAGAACCTTTCAAGGACATTCGTTTTGTGTTTGTTGAGAACATGCGACAGGTATTTCGAGAGGCGCTGGGCGAGAAAGTTGTGCCTCCGGCCCCGCCGGCGCCCAGGCCGCAGCGAATGCCGCAACCGGCTAACGCGCCCCGACCTGCCTGAAATTCATGCGGTCAAGCTTGTTATCGAAAGGGTACAACCATCAACTTTGGGAGTGAATCTTAGTCTCGGTTTTGGTAAGATTCTTCGCGAATCCCGGCAGTCGCAATAACCCAAAGTAAGGAGTTCTTGAGTGATTAAGAGCAATCGCAGCTATCTATCTGTACTATTCGCGGCTGTCGCACTAGTGCTTGCCTCATCAGTAACCGCCTTTTCCCAGGATTCAAACAAAGCAGACATTTCCAAAGTAAGCATCAAGAACTTCGGACAGATGGACGATCGGTTCTTTCGTGGGGGACAGCCTAAGCAAGATGAGTACCCGGAACTGGCCGCGCTCGGAGTCCGCACTGTGATCGACTTGCAGGACAAGCCAACATCGTATGAGAAGCAGAACGTCGAAGCGCTCGGAATGAAGTACATCAACATTCCGATGAGCGACTCGAGTTATCCGCAGAGCGCGAAGATCGAACAGTTTTTGAAGCTTGTGAACGATCCGTCAACCGGGAAGTTTTATGTACACTGCGCCGGCGGCCGGCATCGCACGGGCGTGATGGGCGCTGTTTACCGGTTCAATCACTACAACTGGAATTACGATCAGGTTTATGCGGAGATGAAGAAGTACGACTTCTACACTCGCTGGGGCCACGGCGACATGAAGAAATTCGTGCAGGACTACGCCGTCAGTTTCCATAACCACGCGCAGGTGACCGAGGGCGCGAACAAGTAAGACGGTTTCACGCAAAAGAAAATAGGTCCTATAAGACATATAGGACCTATTTTTATGTCTACTGATAAAGGTACGAATAGCTCTTCTTCTGATCCCACTCGATACCCTGAACATTCTCTCCGTCCATCGCCAAAATATCAGCGCTAATCTCATCCGTGCTGACCGTCGGGCTCACGTCCACTGAATACACGATACTGCCTGGTGAGTCCTCCGTCGCCTCACGATCCATGGCCCGCAGTTCCTTATCGAAGCCATGCGTCTTGAACACATCTGGCAGCGCCCCTGGCGCCACTCAGATACGCTCCGCTGTGCTGACTGCCAAACATTCGATCGATGAAACTATCATCGCCGGGATTCTGAGCCGCGGGTGTGCTGCGTTGGTCCGGCACACCCAAAACCGCGTCGGGCGGTGGCGACTGCTTCACCGTTTCAGGAGTTACACGCCGCGCGCCGCCGATTAAATAGACCATCAGCGCGCTCACCACGACCACGCCGATAAAGACCACCACGAGCGTTAAGAATTCCTGCTTTCGTCTCGAATTCGGCATGAAGTCTTTAGTAGCTTCTTCCAATCTGAACATTCGGACGCAAGCTCACGAGTTCATTCGTGCGCTCGCGCACTTCGCGCGTCAGCACGTCGATCTGACGAGGCGTGTAATTTGCTGCACGGAAAGCGTCGCGGACCTGCTGATCGCTCAGTTGGGACAACAAACCGGCAACCCACTGCGCGTCGTTCACGCGTATATCCTTCATTAGCCCTCGGTTCTTTCCACCGAAGTACAACACCACGCGATCGCCTTTCACCTTCTCGAAGAAGTTTGACTTCGCATACTTCTCGGGATTGTTTCTGCTTCGCGTGATGCGCCAGATGATCGGAATGGTGCCCGCGTGTCCGAAGGTAGCGCCGAGATCGCTGATCACGTAGCGGAGCTCGTTGTCGCCGCGTTCCTTGATGATGACATTGTTGGAATCTTTCAGGTCCCAGTTGTTCATCAGCGCCATCATGATCTTGAGACCCTGGAACTCCGGTGTTCCGGTGAACGGATTCTGTTTCCACTTCCATTCACCGCCTCGTTTCCAATTGTCGGGACGTGCTTCGAGTCTGACGTTCGTGAAAGTTCCCTTGCCGGGAATCGTGATGCGCGGTACCAGATAGTTGACCTCGGTGACGTAGCCCATGCCCCACAGCAATCGGACGGCCGACGTTTCCGATTGAGCTTCTTTGCCGATCTTTGCGACCCACTCGCGACCCGACCCATCGCGTATCCGATACTTTTTCGAGTAGCCGCCTTTTTCTTCCTTGATCAGAGTGATGCGCCGCAGATCCGGGCGCATGGCCATTCCGCCTGGGCCACGGAAAAGATCGCGCGATGAAATGTCCGTAGGTTGTTGCCAGAGAACTGGTGTTCCGGTTAGTGCTACTTCTTTCTTTTTCTTTTTCGCGCTGACTAGATCGGCATCAAGCGAGGCGAGGCTGAAGATCAAAACGAAAAGGATCAGCGCGCGTAGCTTTCTTGTGTAGTTCATTGCTTTCTCCGCGAATACGAAGTGGACGCCAGGGGGCTACAGGGGAAGCAATGACAAAGGGGAGAGATCTACGTCAGCTAATCACTACCGGGCCGATCGATAAAATACGTCTGACTGTTGAACGACTCGCTGCCGCGCCTGATGGGAGCGTATCTGCCATCCGGCTGTAGCTCACGAGCTTTCATGTTGTCGCTCAAGTATGCTTCGAGCAACACATCTCGTAGATAACGTTTCGCTTTTGGATCTGTGACTGGAGCCACGACCTCGATCCGGTTCCTCAAGTTACGTGACATCCAGTCGGAGCTGCCAATCAAAAGCTGCTCGTCACCGCCGTTTGAAAACCAGTACACGCGGCTGTGCTCGAGAAAACGACCGACGACACTGCGCACGCGAATGTTCTCTGATAGTCCCGGAATTCCCGCTCGCAACACGCAGATACCACGCACGATCAGATCCACTTTCACACCCGCGCGCGAGACCTCGTAAAGCTTCTCGATGACCTGGAGATCGGCGAGACGGTTGAATTTCGCAATGATTTGCGCCGGGCGCCCGGCGCGCTTGTGTTCGATCTCGCGATCGAAGAGCGCAGTCAACTGCTCGCGCAGGTTTACAGGCGCGACCATCAGTTTCCGATACTCGCTTTGCTGCGAGAAACCTGTCAGGTAGTTGAACAACTCCGTAGCGTCACGGCCGATCGCGTCATCGACGGTGAACAGTCCAAGATCCGTGTAAGTACACGAGGTGGTAGGATTGTAGTTACCGGATGCGATGTGGACGTAACGTCGCAACGTGTCGCCTTCACGCCTGACAACGAGCGTACACTTGCCGTGAGTCTTCAAACCGACAATGCCGTAAACCACGTGTACGCCTGCTTCGTCGAGCTTGCGAGCCCATTCGATGTTGTGCTCCTCATCGAAACGCGCCTTCAGTTCGATCAGTGCGGTCACCTGCTTTCCTTGTTCACTCGCGCGAATCAACGCCGGCGGAATCGGCGAATCCGGACCAGTGCGATAGAGACAGATCTTGATCGCCAGTACGTCCGGATCGTCTACCGCCTGGTTGATGAATCCGGTGACGCAGTCGTAAGTGTCGTACGGGTGATGAAGCAGGCGATCGCGCTCGCGAATCGCGTCGAAGATCGAGTCGTACTCTTCGTACCAGGCCGGAACCGACGGTTCAAAAGGAGCGTCTTTCAACTCAGGCCGGTCGATGTCATAGAGCGTCATCAGATCCTGAAGATGAAGTGGACCATCAAAAACGTAAACATCGTCCGGTCCAAGATCCAGCGAACTCGTCAGGTACTCGATCATTTCGGCAGACATGTCCGGAGAGACTTCCAAGCGGACCGGAGTGCCGAAACGTCGCCGGCGCAGCCCTTCCTGAATCTGGCTGAGTAAGTCTTGCGCCTCTTCCTCTCTGATTTCGATATCGGCATCACGCGTGACACGAAAAAGGTGACACGGACCAGACTTCATGCCAGGGAAGAGTTCCTGAATGTGTGCTTCGATGAGCTCTTCGAGCAGAACGAAGCGAGTCGTTGAAGTGCCGACCGGCACCAGGCGCGGCACGAGTGAAGGCACCTTGATTCTGACAAACCTCGACTCCGCTCCTTTGCCACGCCCTATGAACTTCACCTCGCTCGGCGCCTGCACCATCAAACCGATGTTGACGCTGAGCGGCGAGATGTAAGGAAACGGATGGCTCGGATCGACAGCCAGCGGCGTCAGAATCGGAAAGACTTTCTCCACGAAGTAGTCTTTCAGCTTTTCCTTTTCATGACGCGACAGCGATTCGTACGGAATCACCGACAAGCCGGCGACTTTCAGTTGCGGCAGGATCTCTTCACGTAAGTAACGCGCCTGCTCGTTAATGAGCACCAGAATGCGTTCTCTGGTTTTCGCTAACTGTTCTGCCGGCGTCATGCCGTCAGGCGAAATCACGTTCGTGTCTTCCAGTTCTTCTTTGAGACCGGAGACCCGGATCATGAAAAATTCGTCCAGATTGGAAGAGAAAATTGAGAGAAATTTAAGGCGCTCCAGCAATGGATTGCGCTCGTCGAGCGCCTCTTCCAGTACGCGCGCGTGAAATTCGAGCAGGCTCAGTTCGCGATTAAAGAAGAACTGGGGATGGGCAGGGATGGCTTCGATCTCAGCCGACTCAGCCAGCCTAGGGAACTCATGTACTCGGGTTTCTCTTTTTACAACTGTTGACATAGTTTCCTTTTTGGATATTTTTCTCGATATTTTGAGAGACTTCTCAATTTCGATTCAGGGAGAGCACACTCCACTCAAAGCGATTGGCAAGCAGTGTTCCATCGAAAGTACGAGGTTTTGAGCGGGATAAGAGTTGCTCTTAAAGAGTGTTGCGAAATAAATCCGAATTGTTGTGTACGGAATTGAGCCACGGATTAACACGGAACCAAATCCGGAATTTTTCGTGTTATCAGTGGTGCGCTGGTCTAACAACCTGAGGCCAACAGGCCGCATCAGTACACATGTTTTTAGTGGAAAAATTTACTGTTTGAGCGTGTGTTTCAGACCAGGGGTTTAATTGACACCCCAAAAAATCGTGTGGTAACCTCCAGTGTGATTTTGGCTCCTTTGAGTGAGTCCTGTAGTATCCAAATCATAGAGGAGCCATCAGATACCGCACAATTAAACGAATGCTGCCGCTTGTGACCTGGAGTCGCTCGAGGGTTCGCATATACCTTGAAGGAGTACGACGATTTTGATGTCCGCGAGCTTTCCTCGTTTGATCGCCGGTGTGGCTTTATTGACTATCGCCGTTTCACCGGTGACTAGTTTTGCGCAGATTCCTGTCGCTTCATCAGCGAGAACAATCCCAACTGAAGTTGAACAGTCCGAAGGACGAATCACACAGATCATCGCGCGCGCGGAAGATCACTTCCGCAAGGGCAAGCTCAATCTCGAAGACAACAAGCGCGAACAAGCGCGCGAGGAATTCGATCGCGCGGTCGACTCGATTCTTGAATCAGGCTTTGATGTCAGAGCCAGTCAACGACTCCAGACTTACTATCTCGAGTTAGTCGAACGCATCTATCGAGAAGAGGTACCGCTCCAGCAACCGACTGCTCCGGTCAGCACTCAATTAGTTGCACAGAACACTCAGACCCAGGATTCCACGCAAAAGCCTGCGCCACCGTCACAAATCGGTTTTCGCGATCAGAAATTTGAACCTTCGCCGCTCGATGAATTGAGCAAACTGGTTCTCACTCCTGATGAACAGAAAGTCGACGAAAAAGATCTACTCGCTTTAGAGCAGGCGCAGAAGAACGTTAATTTCACGTTCACTCTCAATCCGTTAATTCAGCAATTCATTAATTACTATCAGGGTCGTAATCGCGCCACGATGGAAAATGGCCTGCGTCGCTCCGGACAGTACATGAAGCTCGCGCGCAAGATCTTTGCTGAGGAAGGCGTACCGGTCGATGTCACGTGGTTGGGCCAGGTCGAAAGCGCGTGGAAACCGAAAGTGGTTTCCTGGGCTTCCGCTTCGGGATTGTGGCAGTTCATCCCCAGCACCGGCAGGACCTATGGTCTACGGCAGAATGCGTACATCGACGAGCGTAACAGTTTTGAACAAGCGACTCGTGCTTCAGCTCGTCACCTGAAAGATCTGTCGAAGCGTTACAACGGCAACTGGGAACTCGCGATGGCCGCGTACAACACCGGCGCCGGCAATATCGATCGCGCCATCTCGCGTGCAGGCACGGCAAACTTCTGGATGATCTATCCGTACATCGCCCAGGAAACTCGCAACTACGTGCCAAACATCCTCGCGGTGATCCTGATTGCGAAGAACCCTGAGAAGTATGGTTTCAAAGGCATCAAGGCAGACGCGCCGATGTCTTACGACGTGGTCCAGGTTCCGTCAGCTACTGGTTTGCAACTGGTCGCGGACGCTACCGACACCAATGTCGATTACATTCGCAGTTTGAATCCGGAGTTGAAGCGCGATATCACGCCGCGCGGCGACACCTACAATGTGCGCATTCCGGCTGGACGCGCGAAACAGTTTGCTTCTTTGATCCAGCGTATTCCGCCCGAGCGACGCGAGACAGCGCGGCTGATTTCTGTGGCGCCTGGTGAAGACTGGCAGAGTGTCGCGAATCGAACCGGTATCAACGTGTCGCAACTTCAGTCGTGGAACAGTGGCGTGGAGTTGAAAGGCGCGACCAAGCTTGTAGCTCCGAACAGCAGCGTCAAACTCACGAAGTGGGTGAGAGCTACTCCCGCGGAGACTACTGCTACGCCCGCCGCCGGACTCGACAAAGTCCGTGCTCGCAAGGGCGACACGATTGCGAGTATTGCTGCTGCGCGTAAGCTCGACCCGAACGACGTGGCGCGGTTGAATGGTATTTCAGTTGACACCGAGCTTCGCGCCGGTCAGGAAATAAAGATTCCGTCAGGAACGACTGCACCCTCGCGGCGTCGTTAATTGCTTAAAGTTTTTAGCCGCGGATGACACGGATCTTTCTGTGTCATCCGTGAACTTCACTCTAAAGTCAGGAGCCACCTCACATGCTCTTTCGAACACTCTCAGCAGCCGTCTATGGCATAGACGCTGATCTCGTAGATATCGAAGTCAATCTAACTCCGGTTCGTAGCGAGGGTGATAATTCGCCTCCGCCCGTTACGATTGTCGGATTGCCGGACGCCGCCGTGCGCGAATCGCGTGAACGCATTCGCGCGGCCATTCAGAACTGCGGCCACTTCTTTCCGTTCCAAAAGACCACCATCAATCTCGCTCCGGCCGACGTGCGCAAGGAAGGCGCGAGTTTCGATCTGCCGATTGCACTCGGAATTCTCGGCGCCAACGGCCAACTTGCCGAGCAACACAATCTGATTCACGTTCTCTGTGTCGGTGAGCTCTCGCTCGATGGACGCGTCAGAGCCATCAAAGGTGCTCTGCCGATTGCGATACTCGCGCGTGAAGGCTCGATTCCTCATCTGATACTGCCGGAAGAGAATGCGAAGGAAGCTGCCGTGGTTTCGGGAGTGAATGTTTATCCCGTTGCTGACTTGCGCAGCGCCGTGCAACTCATCGCTGCCTTGCGTTCCGAAACACCTCCCGAGCCGATGAAAGTTGACGTGACGGAAATCCTGCGACAAACGGGACACTACACTGTCGACTTCAAGGAAGTCCGCGGGCAGATGTCGGCCAAGCGGGCTCTGGAGATCGCGATTGCCGGTGGTCACAACATCCTGCTCATCGGTCCACCGGGGTCAGGCAAGACGATGCTCGCAAAACGCCTGCCGACGATCATGCCGCCGCTCGAATTCGACGCGGCGCTCGAGTTGACGAAAATTCATTCAGTCGCCGGATTGACTGGACGCGCAGGGCTCGTGACGGAGCGCCCGTTTCGTTCGCCGCATCACACGATCAGTGATGCGGGTCTGATTGGCGGTGGTACGTTGCCGAGACCCGGAGAAGTCTCGCTGGCCCATCACGGCGTGCTGTTTCTTGATGAGCTTCCGGAGTTTGATCGTAGTGTGCTGGAAGTCTTGCGGCAACCACTCGAGGATCAGCAAGTCACCATCAGCCGCGCGTCCATGTCTTTGACGTTTCCTGCGTCGTTTGTTTTAGCCGCCGCAATGAATCCCTGTCCATGTGGCTTCTGGAACGATCCGACACGCGAGTGTCGTTGTTCGCCGGCACAGATCGAACGCTATGTAGGCCGAATCTCTGGTCCACTGTTGGACCGCATTGATATTCATATCGACGTGCCGGCAGTAAAGTTTCGTGAGCTTCGCGGCGACGCGCCGCCGGAGACGGACAGCTCTGCAGTGATTCGCGAGCGTGTAATCAACGCGCGCGAACGACAACATCATCGTTTCACTAAGGAGAAGATCTTTTCGAACGCCGCGATGACACCGCGCATGATCCGTGCTTACTGCCAGATCGACGCGAATAGCGAGAAGATGCTGGAGAATGCAATGCGACGACTCGGTCTATCCGCGCGTGCTTACGATCGAATTCTGAAAGTCAGCCGGACCATCGCAGATCTCGAAGGTGTGGAAACGATCAACTCGAACCACGTCTCGGAAGCAGTCGGCTATCGCTCATTGGACCGAACCTACTGGACGTAAGTAAAAAAAATACTCACCTGATCCGAAAAATATTTTGCTTGCACAAATTTCTGCAAAGTGATATCTAATGCGCGCTTTCGTGAACACTCCTCGATCACGAATCTCGTAGCCTCGCGCTCGACCGTAGGATGTTGGTTGTAAATTAGCGGCGCTAGGAAACTCCCCTCCAGCTAGGAATCACTAGTCAATTTTCAAGCTCGGTCGCCGTTTAGCGGCCTAAGAATAACTCTGTAGACCTTCACGGAGGTGAGGACCCGTACACCTGCGACAAGAGAGGGAAAAAATGAGCATCAATAATCAAACTATCAACACCAAAGTCTCATCACGGTGCGGCTTGATGGCCCTCACGCTAATCGTCACGTTAGGTTGCTTTGCGAAGGTGGGCGCTCAATGGACCACACCCGATGCGAGCCAGAATATCAACAACACCAACACCGGCAAT
>Ga0126376_10002058_pt1 | contig 11248 bp, 5 predicted proteins | sample PanSoiMetPlot_15_FD_92760 | JGI IMG/M metagenome (GOLD analysis project Ga0126376, IMG submission 92760) | Tropical forest soil microbial communities from Panama - MetaG Plot_15 | ecosystem: Environmental > Terrestrial > Soil > Tropical forest > Bulk soil | place: Panama | collected 2016-02-17
CGCGCAGCCGCACGTGACCGGTTGGCACCAGCCCCCCGGCGCAAGCTGGTGCGCGCACTTCACGCGCTGGGCCGGCGGGCCGCCGCGCAGAAGGCGCTCGACGAGTACCTGGATCTGGTCGGCCGGGCCTCGCCGCAAGCCCGCGCGCTGCTCGAGGAGCTGGGCCGGACGCGCTAAGCTTCCTTACGCCCGCAGGGCGAGCTGTCCAGCGGGGGCTGGAGCAGGGCTACCCCGGCGGCGAGCTGGCAGAGCTCGAGCGCGCGGCCTGCCGCAGCACCGCGGCGCTCTCGGCGACCCCCTCCTTCCAACCCACCTCGGCCGCCAGCTCACGCGCTTCCTGCACCTGCGACAGGGTCGTGCGCCGCACCCGACCGCTCTTTAGCTGGGTCTTGACCTCGGCCAGAAGCAGCTCGGCCGTCGACTTGCGATCGCCCAGCTTTCGGATCAGCTCGAGCCCGCGCTGCCGGTGCGCGGCGGCCTGGTCGGGCTGCTCGGCCTCGTCATACAATTCGCCGAGCAGCGTGGACAGGCGCGCCTCACCGATCACGCTGCCCACCCGGATGGCGTGCCGGAGCGCGTGCCCGGCCACCTCGACTGCACCGTCGACGTCACCGGATTGCCGCAGCGCCTCCGCGTGCCGACCCACCAGCCGCCACAAGACCTCCGGGCCTGCGTTCGCGGTTGCGCCCTCGCCGCCCGTGCACAGGGTGACGCCCTCGGTCAGCTCGGCCACCGCGGCATCCAGGCTGCCGCGCTTCATCCACACATTGCCCGACTCCAGGTACAGCTCGGCCAAAAGCGTCGGGTCACCAGCCCCGAAGCCGGCGCGCAGCCCGGCCCGGAGCTCACGCTCCGCCTGCTCGAGCTGGTCGCGCGCCGAAGCCAGCCGCGCCAGCGCCAACCGCACCCGGGCCTCCCTGATCGGGTGGCCTTGCGCGTAGCGCAGCGCCTCCGCCAGCACGCCGGCGGCTCCCACCATGTCGCCGGTCCAATACAGGGCCTCGCCCAGCTTGACCGACAGCCGGACGTAGGTCTCCTCGGCTTCCATGATGCCTTCCATCATGGCCCACCGCTGCAGCTCCAAGGCATGCCGGTAGTGGGTGGCCGCACCGCGGTCGTCGAACTCGCGTTGCGCTCGCTCGCCCGCCCGCTCGAGCAGGGGCACGGCCCGCCGCTCGCGGGTCTCGTAGGCGTGGCGCGCCATCACCATCGGCGATGCATTCTTGTCCTCGAGCACCGCCCACAGCCGCTCGTGCTGCGAGCGCCGCACCTGATCGGGCATGCCTTCGTAGGCCACCTCGACGAACAGCTGATGCATGACGCGCACGCGCTCGGGGGTTGCGGTCACGAAGCCGCGCGCCTGCAAGAGAGCGATCGCGGGCGAGGCCGGCTCCACGCCCAGCGAGGCCACGAGCGCATGGCTGACGTCGCCACCGGCCAACGCCACCGTCTGCAGCGCCATGCGCGCGTCCTGGGGCAGCCGTGCGATGCGCTGACCGATGGTGTCGGCCAACGTGGGAGGAGGCTCGCTGCCTCCTTCGGCCACGTAGCGCAGAAGCTGATCGACATGCAGGGGCAGGCCGTGCGAGGCATCCAGGATGGCCTCGAGCAGGGTGTCCTCGATTCCGCCCAGCGCGCGGCGCGCGAGCTCGCGCACCTCGGCCGGGGCCAGACGCGCCAGCTCGAGCTCCAGAAAGCCGGTCGGCCCGGCGGCGTGGCCGTTTTTCTGCTTGCGCGTGGCCAGCACCACCAGCGAGCCCTCGCCCGGGTCCTCGAGCAGCCGGTCGATGAGCGAGCGCGAGGGCGCGTCGTAGGCGTCGACGTCGTCGAACGCGAGCAGAAGCGGCCGCTGCTTGGCTGCATTCCAGACCAGCCGCAGCAAGCTGGCCCGACACTCGCGGCGCCGGGCCGCATACTCGAGCCCCGAGAAGTCGCCGACCAGCCCGAACAGCTCGGCCAGGCCGGTCAGGTCGGCCGCGTGCAGCCCCACCCGGTCGAGCGCCGCCTCCAGCATCGGCAGGGTGGGCTTGCCGGCCAGGCCGAGCAGCTCGCGTGCCAGCTGCCGCACCGGGAACCACGGCCGCGCGACCCCGGTCGGATCGGGCGCCGTGCGGAAGCAGGTCCGACCCTGCGACTCGGCCGTGCGCAGGGCGTACTCGAGCAGCGCGGTCTTGCCGGCTCCGTCGGCCCCCGCCAGCGCCAGCCCGCGCCCGCCCGCCGCGGGTGCAGAGAGCGCGGCCAGCTTGGCCCAGGCGGGCCGCGGCAGGTGCGGCAGCGGGAACTCGCCGCGCGCATCCAGCACGCCCGGCGCGGGCGTGGGCACCCGGGCGCGGGTCGAGCGGCCACCTGGCAGCGGGGTCTTGCGTTGCGCGCGCGTTTCCACGAGCAGCGCCGCGTGAAGCGCTGCCTTCATGGCGGCCGCCGACGGGTAGCGCGCGCCGCGCTCCTTCTCGAGCGCCTTCAGGATCACGGCCTCGATGCTGGCATCAATCGGGAGGTCGGGCCGCGCCTGGCGCGGCGGCACCGGAAGCCGCTCGATCTGCTTCTGCATGATCTCGATCGAGGAACCGCCTGTGAACGGCGAGATGCCGGTCAGCATCTCGTAGAGCACGATGCCGAGGGCGTACAGGTCGGCGCGCCCGTCGATGTCGTCCTCGCCGCGCACCTGCTCGGGCGGCATGTACTCGGGTGTGCCGCAGGGGCCACGGAAGGTTTCGAAAGGCTCCTCGCGCTTCAGCTTGGCAATGCCGAAGTCGAGCACCTTGACGAAGTCGCCGCCCGCGCGCAGCGACTCGATGAAGATGTTCTCGGTTTTGAGGTCGCGATGAATCACGCGCGCCGCGTGCGCCTCCGCCAGGGCGTCGAGCACCTGAGCCAGGATGCCGACCGCACGCGCGCTGGGCAGGGGCGCCTCGTCCGCGATCAGGCGCGCCAGGGTCCGCCCCGGTAGATACTCCATCACGATATAGAGCACCCCGGACTCGGTCTGGCCGAAGTCGAGGATGGAGACGATGTTGGGATGGTTGAGCCGGCTGACCGAACGCGCCTCGTCGTAGAAGCGGCGTACCATCTCGCTGTCGGCCGCCAGGGTGGGGTTCATAATCTTGACCGCCACCGTGCGACCAAGATTTGTCTGCTCGGCCCGGTAGACCGCGCCCATCGCGCCCTCGCCGAGCAGCTCCTCCAGCTTGAATTTTCCACCGACGCTGGCGCCGACCAGGGGGTCGGGCCCCTGGCTCTTGGCGTTGGCGAGGTCAACGCCACAAGCCGGGCAATGCTTGTGCATATCCCAGCATGTGGCGCCGCAACCTGGACACTGTTTCAAGCAACCCCCCAGACAGCTACCGTGTAGAGAAACATACGTCGCGCTACCCCCAATTGTCAACTCTGTTACAGAAAAATTAGGGAGTGTAAGGACTTAGGCAGCGGACAAGATTTTGTCCGACGAGGCGGTCAGTCAGGCTGCCGCGCAGGCATTCTGGCAAGTGCTTGTCGCACCAAAAATATGCACAGAATCGCGAACATAGCCAGACCGATCAGGTCGCCGCCCAGGCCCAACCGGTTGTAGTAGCCGTGCCCCACGTTCAGTAGCTGGTTGAGCCCCTGTTTGAGCTTGTCGCCAAAGCCCACCAGGAGAGCGATTGCGATGCCGGCCAGCGAGCCGCCCGCGACCAGGCCGGTGGCGTACAGCATGCCGGGACCCACCTCGCCCTCCTCGGCCTTGTGGCGCATCCGGTCGGCCAGGCGCTTCATGAGACCGCCAATCCAGATGGGCGATGTGGTCGAGATCGGAAGATACGCGCCGACCGCCCAGGAGAGGGCATGGGCGCCCGCCAGCTGGGCCATGAAGGCCGCGAAGACACCGACCAAAACCGGTCCCCAGGGCAGCTTCTGGGCCAGCAGGCCCTTGATGACCGTGGCCATGAGCGTGCCTTGCGGTGCCGGCAGCGCCGACGAGCCGATACCGTGCACCTCACCCGGCACCGAGCGATCGAGCAGCAGGAGCGTGCCGCCGATGACCGCAACCGAGACCAGAACGCCAATCACGAGGCCGATCTGCTGGCGGATGGGGGTGGCGCCCACCAGGAAACCGGTCTTCAAATCTTGCGAGGTCGCGCCCGCGTTGGCGGCCGCGATGCACACGATGGCGCCGACCATGAGCGCCACCGCCTGGTAGGCATCGCCGGTCCAGCGCAGGGCCACGAAGATGAGGCAGGTGCCCATGATGGTCGCCACCGTCATGCCCGAGATGGGATTGGACGAGCTGCCGATGATGCCCACGATGCGGCTCGACACGGTGACAAAAAAGAACCCGAACACGACCACCAGCAGCGCCATCACGAGCGAGCCCGGAAAGGTACCCGGCAGCTGGGGCAGAAGCGCCAGGATGAGCACGAGCGCAAGCGTTCCCAGGAGCACGACCGTAAGCGGGATGTCGCGCTCGGTGCGCTTGCGGCTGCCGCTCGCGGCCGTGCCGCTGCGCAGATCGCGCAGCGAGTCGCGGAACGAGCTCACGATGGTGGGCAGGGACTTGATGAGCGTCATCACGCCCGCGCACACGACCGCGCCCGCACCGATGTACCGAATGTAGGCCCGATAGATCTGCTCGGACACCGTGTTGGCTGCGATCCAGGCGTCGGTGTAGCCGAGCGCGTGCAGATCCGCCATCCGGCGCGCCTCGGGTACGAACAGCGAGACCAGCGGGATCAGGACCAGCCACGACAGCACGCCGCCCGAGAACATCTCGGCCGCGATGCGGGGGCCGATGATGTAGCCCACGCCCAGGTACTCGGGCGTGATGGCAAAGTCGAGCGTGGCGTTCGGGTATTGCGAGTCTTTGCCGGTGCGCAGACCGGGCTGCTGCTGCCAGAGCCCGAACACCATCATCAAGAGCTTGTAGATGATGGCGGTGTAGACCCCCGCAAAGACGCGCTTGGCCAGGTTGCCGCCTTTTTCGCCTACGATCAGCACATCGGCGCACGCGGTGCCCTCGGGGTAGGGCAGATTGCCGTGCTCCTTGACGATGAGGCTGCGCCGGAGCGGAATCATGAACAGCACGCCCAGGATGCCGCCCACCGCGGCCAGCGTCATGACCTGGAAATAGCGGAAGTACTGATCGCCGCCCGAAAGGAACAGCAAGGCGGGCAGCGTGAACACCACCCCAGCCGCAATCGACTCACCGGCCGAGCCGATGGTCTGCACGATGTTGTTTTCGAGGATCGTGCTCTTGCCGAGCTTCTTGAACACCGCAATCGAGAGCACGGCGATGGGGATGGAAGCGGAGACGGTGAGGCCGGCCTTGAGCGCCAGATACACGGTGGCGGCACCGAAGATGATGCCAAAAATCGAGCCCAGGATGATGGCCTTGAGCGTGAACTCGGGCACCTCCTGCTCGGGTGCCACGTAGGGCTTGAACGCAGGTTCCTCGACGGCTTTCGGCGCGGATTGGGCCTGGGCTTTAGAACTCATAGCTTGCGCAACATACCACAGAATCAGCGGGCGGCTGCGCGCGCCAGCCGGCTATGACGCTTGCTGTATGCGAAGTAGATCACGAGCCCGGCTGCGAGCCACACCAGAAAGCGAATCCAGGTGATGCGGGGCAAAGGGATCATGAGCGCGACGCAGCAGATGATGGATAGGATGGGAACGATCGGCACCAGCGGGCAGCGGAACGGCCGCGGCCGCTCGGGGTCGGTCCTGCGCAGCACGATCACGCCCGCCGAGACCAGCGCGAACGCGAACAGCGTGCCGATGTTGGTGAACTGGATGGCGTCGTTGATGTCGACGAACATGGCGACGCCGCCGACCGCGACGCCGGTGATGATGGTGGTCACGTGCGGCGTGCGAAAGCGCGGGTGCACCTTGGCCGCCCACGACGGCAAGAGGCCGTCGCGCGCCATCGATAGGAAGATGCGCGGCTGCCCGAGCTGGAAGACCAGGAGCACGGCTGTCATCGCGATGACTGCGCCGAAGGAGAGCACGCCCGCCATCCAGTTCAGGCCCGCGTCGTGCAGCGCCACCGCGAGCGGGTCATCGACGCCCAGCTTGGACCAATGCGTCATGCCGGTCAGCACGGCGGTCACGGCCACGTAGATGACGGTGCAGATGAGCAGCGAGGCGATCATGCCGATGGGCAGGTCGCGCTGCGGGTTGCGCGCTTCCTCGGCCGTGGTCGAGATGGCGTCGAAGCCGATGTACGAGAAGAAGATGATCGAGGCACCGGTCATGACGCCCGTGAAGCCGTGGGGCGCGAAGGGGTGCCAGTTGGCCGGCTGCACATAAAAGGCTCCCACCGCCACGAATCCAAGCACCAGCACGATCTTGAGCCCGACCATGACCGAGTTCAGGCGCGCGCTCTCCTTGACGCCAATCACGAGCAGCACGGTCAAGAGGGCCACGATCGCGAGCGCCGGGAAATTGAGCACGATCGGGATGCCGAAAACATGGGGCGCGCTGGCGAGCAGGCCCGGCGTGTCGCGCGCATGGTTGATGGTGGTGGCCATCCAGGCCGGCAAATGCAAGCCGAAGCCGCCCAGAAAATCGCGAAAATAGCCCGACCAGCTCACGGCCACCGCGATGTTGCCGACCGCATACTCGAGGATCAGGTCCCAGCCGATGATCCAGGCCAGAAACTCGCCCAGCGTCACGTAGGAGTAGGTGTAGGCGCTGCCCGCGATCGGGATCATCGAGGCCAGCTCGGCGTAGCACAGGGCCGCGAAGCCGCACGCGATCGCGGTCAGCGCATAGGAGGCCATGAGCGCGGGCCCGGCCCCGATGTGATCGGCGCCGCCAGCGGCCGCCGTGCCGGTCGAAGAGAAGATGCCGGCGCCGATGATGGCGCCGATCCCGAGCGCGGTCAGATCGATCGGGCCCAGCGTGCGCTTGAGCCTCTGCTCGGGCGCCTCGGCGTCGGAGGTGGCCTCGTCCACGCCCTTGCGTCGGAACAGCTGAGCGGGCATGGCCGCGCGTGTTACGTGAAATGAGTCGAAAAGTCAAAGAGTCGAAGAAAGTCAAAGAGTCGAAGAGTCGAAAAGTCTGAAAAAGTCTGTATGATGCGCAGGATGGCGGAGCCGAAACCGGCGGGTCTGGACCGAAGCCTGGGCGTGTTCTCGGCCACGACCATCATCGTGGGCTCCATGATCGGGTCGGGGATCTTCCTGGCGCCCTCGATCATGGCGGGGCTGGTGGCCACGCCCGGCGTCTACCTCGGGCTGTGGCTGATCGGCGGCGCGCTCACGCTCCTGGGCGCGCTGGCCTACGGCGAGCTGTGCGCCATGATGCCGCACGCGGGCGGCCAGTATGTGTTCCTGCGCGAGGCCTTTGGACCGGCGGTCGGGTTCCTGTACGGCTGGACGGTTTTTCTGGTCATCCAGACCGGGTTCAACGCCGCGGTCTCGATCGCGTTCGCGAAGTTTCTGGGCGGCGTCGGGCTGCGCGTGGGCGAGAACGACATCATCTTCCAGCTGGGCCGGTTCGCGCTGTCGCGCGCACAAGTGGTCGCGGTCGCTGTGATTGCGGTTCTGACCTATGTCAACTGCCGCGGCGTGCGCGAGGGCGCGTTCGTGCAGAACCTGTTCACGGTCCTCAAGCTGGGCGCAATCGCGCTTCTGGTCGGGATCGGGTTCCTCTCCGGCAAGGGCTCATTCGATCACTTTCGGCCGCTGGTCGGCACGCGCCTGGGGCCGAGCGCGCTCCAGATGACCTTCCTCGCCGCCATGGGGGCGGCCATGTCCAAGGCTCTGTTCGCCTATGACGCCTGGAACACGGTCACCTTCGCCGCGGGCGAAATTCGCGAGCCGCAGAAGAACCTGCCGCGCGCCCTGGTTGCCGGCACCATCGTGACGACGCTGGCTTACACGACCGCAGCAGCCGTTTACCTGTACGTCCTTCCCATCGATCGGATGGCGGTCGTGGCCGAGAACCGGGTCGCGTCGGACGTCGCTGGCGTCCTGATGGGGCATGCGGGCGTCACCCTGATCTCCGTGGCCATCCTCGTCTCCACGTTTGGTTGCGTGAACGGTCTCATCTTAGGGGGCGGGCGGGTGCTCTACGCGATGGCGCGCGACGGTTTGTTCTTCCGCAGCTGCGCCAAAGTGCACCCGAGGTATCACACTCCAGCGGCCGCGCTCATCTTGCAGGGAGCCTGGTCGGCCGTGCTGGCGCTCACAGGCAGCTACGACAAGCTGCTCAGCTACGTCGTCTTCGCGTCCTTAAGCTTCAACGCTTTGACGGTCGTGGGACTGCTCGTCCTGCGGCACCAGCAACCAGCCGCGGAGCGGCCCTACCGAACCTGGGGTTATCCAGTCACACCGGTCGCTTATCTCCTGGGCGCGGTCTTTTTCGTTATCTACACCTTTGCCGGCGAGACCCAAGCCGCGCTGGCGGGCCTGGGTCTGGTGCTGCTCGGCGTGCCCGCCTATCTGCTGTTCCGCCGGCGCGCGCAGGCTCCGGCGTAGCCTTTTTGACGGGCATCGTGTAAAAGGTCGGGGTCACGGAAAGGGGAGGCGGCATGTCGCTCTTTCGCACGAAGAACGTCGATGACATCAAGGCGGACGCGGAGGGCGGCGAGAACAGGCTGGCGCGCAAGCTGACCGCTTTCGACCTGATGATGCTGGGCGTGGGCGCCATCATCGGCGCCGGCATCTTCGTCCTGACCGGTACGGCGGCGGCGACCAAGGCCGGCCCCGCCATCGTGCTGTCCTTTGTCCTGTCCGGCATCGGCTGCGCGTTTGCCGGCTTCTGCTATGCCGAGATGGCCTCGACGATCCCGGTGGCCGGCAGCGCATACACCTATGCCTACGCAACCATGGGCGAGCTGTTCGCCTGGATCATCGGCTGGGATCTCATCCTCGAGTACGCGGTCGGGGCGATCACGGTGTCGATCGGCTGGTCGGGGTACTTCGTCAAGCTGCTCGAGGGCTATGGCATCCACCTGCCCGCGGCCTGGACGCACGGCACCTTCGATGGAGGCATCCTGAACGTGCCGGCGGTGGCGCTGGTCGCCGCCATCACGACCCTGCTCGTCATCGGGGTCAAGGAATCGGCGCGCGTCACCAGCATCGTGGTGGTCGTGAAAGTGGCGATCGTTCTCTTGTTCCTCGCGCTCGGGTTCAAATGGGTGCGGCCCGAGAACTGGACCCCGTTCATGCCCTATGGCGTGACCGGCATCGCAGCCGGGGCCGGGGTCATCTTCTTTGCCTATATCGGCTTCGACGCCCTGACCACGACCTCGGAAGAAGTGGTGCGGCCCCAGCGCGACCTGCCCATCGGCATCCTGGGCTCGCTCGCGATCTGCACGATCCTTTACATCGCGGTCGCGGCCGTGCTGACCGGGATGGTGCCCTTCAAGCTGCTCGACGACCCGGCGCCGGTCGCGCTGGCGCTGGGACGGGTCGGCATCACCTGGGGCATGAAGCTGGTCTCGCTGGGCGCGGTGTTCGGGCTGGCGTCGGTGGTGCTGGTGATGATGATGGGCCAGCCGCGCGTGTTTTTCGCGATGAGCCGCGACGGCCTGGTGTCGCCCTGGATCTCGCGCGTGCACCCGCGCTTCAAGACCCCGTACCGATCGACCATCATCACCGGCATCTTCGTCGCCGTGTTTGCGGGCACGATTCCGATTCACATCGCGGGCGAGCTGACCAGCATCGGAACGCTGTTTGCGTTCGTGCTGGTGTGTATCGGCGTGGTGGTTCTGCGCTACACGCGTCCGGACCTTCCGCGCGCGTTCCGCGCGCCCGGCAGCCCGGTCCTGCCCGTGCTGGGCGCCGCGTGCTGCCTGCTCATGATGGTCTTCCTCGACAAGTGGACCTGGCTGCGGTTTGTGGTGTGGCTGGTGGTGGGCCTGGTTCTGTATTTCACCTACGGCCGGATCAACTCGCGTCTGGCCGCCGAGCGGCGCGAAGCCGGTCAGCCGGTGACGCAGCCTACGCAGCCGTAGCCGGGGCCGCGCGGCCGGGCGCGGCCGCCCACTTGCGTAGCGCATCGGCCAGGATCACGAGCGCGCACACCATGAGGACGCCGGTCACGAGCGCGCTCATGTAGCCGAGCGCGGCCTTGCCTGGCTTCTGCGCCAGCGGCAGGAAGTTGGCGGTGATGTTGAGCCAGCCCGACCACAGCGTCATGGTGGCCACGAACGAAAGCGGCAGCAGCGTGACCCACGCATAGCGCGCGCGGCCCCGGTTGATGATGACGCTGGTCCCGACCACGAGCGCCACCGCCGCCAGGAGCTGATTGGCCACCCCGAGCAGCGGCCACAGCGTGCTCACATTGCCGGTGTATAAGAACCAGCCCCAACCGAACACCACGATCGAGGTCGCGCAAAGATTGCCAAATAGCCAGTCGGTGCGCGCAAACGGCCGCCAGGCCCGCCCCAGGAACTCCTGCACCACGAACCGCCCGATGCGCGTGCCCGCGTCGATGGTCGTGAGCACGAACAGCGCCTCGAACATGATCGCGAAGTGATACCAGTAGCTGAGCAGGTGGCCGAGCCCGCGAATGCCCGCGAAGATGACCGCCATGCCGACCGCCAGCGAGACCGAGCCACCGGTGCGACCGGCCAGCTTCTCACCGACCGCGACCGAGATGTGGTCGAGATCGACCGGCTGCATGCCCAGAGCCGCAAATTTGTCGATGGGCAGGTTGATGGCGTAGTAGTCGCCCGGCTGCAGCGACGATGCCGCGATCAGCGCCACCACCGCCACCAGGGCCTCGCACAACATGGCGCCGTAGCCGATGGTGCGGCAGTGGGTCTCGTTGTCGATCATCTTGGGCGTGGTGCCGCTGCCGACCAGCGCATGGAAGCCCGAGATGGCGCCGCACGCGATCGTGATGAACACGAACGGGAGCACTCGGCCCGGCACGATGGGCCCACCGCCGGCCGCGAAGTGCGAAAACGCGGGTGCGTGTAGCTGCGGGTTGACCAGCAGCACGCCCACCACCAGAACCCCGATCGTGCCCAGCTTCATGAACGCGGATAGGTAGTCGCGCGGCGTGAGCAGCAGCCACACCGGGAGCGCCGAGGCCAGAAAGCCGTACCCGCACAGCAGCAGCACGATGGTGGGCTTGGAGAGCGTGAGCGCGGCCGCCCATGACGACTGCGCAACCGCGCGCCCGGCCACCACCCCAAAAAGGAGCGCGACCACGCCAAACACGGTCATGGGGAGGATGCCCCGGTGGCCCAGCTTCTGCAGCCCCAGCCCCATCACGATCGCGATAGGAATGGTCAGGCCAATCGTGAAGATGCCCCACG
>Ga0126376_10002059_pt1 | contig 11246 bp, 15 predicted proteins | sample PanSoiMetPlot_15_FD_92760 | JGI IMG/M metagenome (GOLD analysis project Ga0126376, IMG submission 92760) | Tropical forest soil microbial communities from Panama - MetaG Plot_15 | ecosystem: Environmental > Terrestrial > Soil > Tropical forest > Bulk soil | place: Panama | collected 2016-02-17
AAGTTGCCATTCGCGGTTGCGCACCCGGATCCATGAACTCGGCTGTTAGCATGCTGCGATGCAGCGAGTTCTGGATAGGCGTTTCTAAAGTCGCGCGATCTGAGAAAACGGGTCGAGATGCGCTTTGCACACCTGAAGACCCATCGCGGCTTCGAGCGCATGCGCCTGCGCGGCCTGTCCGGCGCAAGAGATGAGTTCCACCTCGCTGCGATCGTGCAGAACCTCAAGACGCTGGCCCTACGCCTCATCCGGCCGCCACCACAGCCCACCCGGGCGTGAGTTGCGTTGCATCGATTGGTGGCGTGAGCGTCGAGGCCGAGCCCCCGCAAGGGCGAGGCCAGAAACACCGGTCAGTCCTGCACTTATCAGATCGAGCAAACAGGAAAGCTCGACGCCGACTTTTTCGACCGCATCGACCCGAGCAGACACGCTAGACAGCCATGAAGAGGGCAAAATACCGCTATTAGGCGAAGAGGCTTTGCGAATGTATCCGACTTACAACAATCGGTTCCTTGGCAAGAGCCATGCACTCAACTAGCGTCCGACTGAGATTCTTTTTTTGGAGGGGGCAATGCAGTCCATGAAATTCGGCTTGGTGGTGGTGGCGGCAATGGTCTGCGCACTTTCGGCGACGGCTCAGGCCGCCGATTGCAGGACGGTTACAGCCCTCGGCGAAACTTTGACCCACGATACCGCCGTGCTCTTCTCGACAAACGCTCTTAAAAATACGCTCGCTGGGCAAGGTCGCGTGGGGAAGGGGCCAGTGCACACGACCTGCAAAACAGGCTCGGTGATGACGACGTGTTACTCCTCGCAGATGGCCTGCATAGGCGCAACACCCAAGACCTGCTTGGGCCCTTGGCTGTGCCTCTGACCCAGCCGCTGGGCGCCAACTCGTTCTAAAGTTGGCCTCACAGCGATAGGCGACGCTGGTTAGTCGACTGGACGCCGCTCATGCGAGCTCCTGGCACTTCACGGACCCAGCCGCCTGCAAGCCGTTGTGGCCGCTCGTGGGGGTATCACCGACATCGGCCTGCTGCTCTGACAGTCGCCGAGATCGCCTTCGGACCTAAGCCAGGCGCAGCCGCGCGACGATGGCGTGATGGCAATTAAAATCCCGGGCAATGGACCTTGCCGACTCCCCGGTCTCGAGCCGCCGGCGGCCCTCCGCCAGCTGATGCTGGGTCCGAACTGGACACCGCGCGCCCTGGCGGCCTTCCTCCCATCCTGCGCCCGCTTTACGATCCGCTCGCGCTCATCCAGGGCGAGCGCACTTAGGAACGCCAAGATGCCCTGACCCATGGTGCTGGTCAGGTCCAGGTGCGGCTTGTCGAGCACCTTTACCAGGGCTCCACGGGCAGCGACGCGCTGAATGATTTGGATACCGTCGAGCATAGATCGCGTCGCCCGATCCCATTCTGGCAGCACCAGCACGTCGCCGGTGCCCAGCGCCACGATCGCCTTCTCAAGCTGCGGCCGGCCCAACGTGCTCCTACCGGACGCCTTCTCCTGAAAGATGGGCGCGCAGCCTTCAGTGACGAGCACTCCGAGTTGTCGATCCAAGTTTTGGTGCTGGGAGACGCGCGCGTAGCCGATTTTACGCATGAGAACCCCCGGACTTTCGAAACGGACTTTCTGACCACGGAGATGGTAGGATTCCCTGGTGCTTTTCAAGTGGTCACTCAGTCCTGGTTTTGTGACCACTCGATCCACTGCTCCTCATCGCAAACCGAAGGACCATATGGCTCGAGCCCAACGCCTTGGCAAGATAACGCCAGCTCACGAGGCGATCCAAGCCCGCGCCGCGTTGCGCCCTAGAAAAGCACCGACGGGCCGAGTGGTCTTCGCGTTTTGTGACGTGTGTCGGCGGAATCTTGAGGGACTATTGTCTTTTTCGCATATTGGGCCGTTAGGACGCGGACGATCTACCCCACTGGCCCGATTTCAGTCCCTGCTGCAATTTTGATTTCCACGAGGCAGCCCCGCAAGAATTGTCATTGAGGCCAACGGAACTTAGGTGTCTGTTAAGGGTTGGTTTTGCGGCAACATGCACACAACGGTGTATCTCATGGCTCGTCATTCGATGTATGTTTGCGCTGCGGCATTGGCCGCAGTGATCTCCTTTGCTGGCACCTCCGGCGTCAAGGCGCTCACAATGCAGGAGTGCAGCGCGAAATATAAGGCTGCAAAGTCGGGCGGCACGCTTGGCGGGAAGTCTTGGAACCAATTCCGGAAGGAAGAATGTGGCTCGACTACCGCCGCCAACCCGCCTGCCACTCCGTCAAAAAGTCCTCCACCAAAAGCAGAGGCGCCTCAGGCCAAAGGCAACGCAGTATTCCCAACGGCCATCTCGCCTACATATTCCAAGGAGTCGGCTGGCAAGGCGAGGATGCACACCTGCCTTGACCAGTATAGGGCCAACAAATCAACCGGAGCCAATGGCGGCCTCACCTGGATCCAAAAAGGTGGCGGCTACTACAGCGAGTGCAACAACCGACTAAAGAGCTAGCGCCCCTGTGCCCGTCCAAGGCATGGGTGAAGCTCAAGTGTCCAATCAGGACGTCACAAGATTTTTGAAAACGCCGCGCGCTAGTCCAGCCCTACGGGTCAAGAATGAGTTGTCGAGTGACCGGACCACCCGATGCTTCGAAGAGCGGTTCTATGGCTCCTCCTAGATCGCTTATCTTCAACGGTCCCAGTGCATGTCGACTAACTTGCAACCTGCCTCAATCAAGACCGCGTCCTCGCTAGGGAACCTCGCCTCCAATACCTCCGCTAGAGAATGCAACAATTCATAGCGCCTTGCCGGTTTGGGGGAGGATTCCCCGCAATTGATTTGGCGAAAGCGGATAGTTTCCTGGGCAATCTTCACGGCCGTGTGAAATGCTGTACTACAGTCTTCCTGTGGCAAACCTAGACAACACTTCCGCTTCAGCAAACGCATCTCCGCGCGCTGGAGATCTGTACCCAAATCTCCCCAATCATTAACCAGCCTAATCGCGGCATCCCAAGCACCGTTGAGCATTCGAAATCGTTTGTAAACTGGCGGAGGCACCCCTGGAACTTTCATTGCCCACTGTGCCCATTCATCAACCAGACTGTTGCCGGTCGGCAGAATTTCTCCTTCAGTGGCTTTAAGAACTCTAAAAGCTCCCTATCAGAGCCTTCCAGGACAGGCGTGCGAACCGTCCACCATTGATCGAAGGCTGCGCCGCTCACGTGGTCAGTGCCAAGCCACTTCCGTGCATCCTCATCGGATGCGAATGGGAGGTATTCCCTAATTCTCGACAGATAGAGCAGCTTAACCTGAAGAGCGTGGTCCTCGGGCTGCCAAGCTGAGCGGCCGCCCTCCTCACTGCTGATCAACACCGGCTCCAACAGAATGTCTGCGAGGTCTGGATCGCCCAGCCCGCTGAGGCGAGAAGCTGCGTCGGGGCGTGGTTCGATCACGTAGTAAACAACGTGGCGCATCGACTCTACCAGAGGTTCAACGTTGGTCATGGCTCGGCGACCTTCGGGCAGACGGCGTTGGCTCGCCAAGCAAGCATCATACCGTAAACTTTGGCGAACGCTTGCGGCGCACCGGGAACCCGAACACTATTCCAAACGCCCAAACTCCAGCAGTGGACTTCGGAATGCCTCACTGACAGCGTTTGTAAAATCGTGTGAAGGTAGGAGGTGCTTGTTTTCGATAAATTTCGGCAGATCCTTGTTGCAGTCGAGCACTAGCGCACCCCTGAAGAAACCGGCGTAATCTTGCCAGCCAATGTGTTTCTCAAGCGCAGGCTCAATCGTTATTTTTATAATGGGGTGTTTGGTTGCTACATCGGCTGGATAAGCGGTACCAAACATGGCAAGTGGGACATCGTAAAAATATGACTCGATAGCTGTTCCGAGCTGTGTTGGCGGTTGCAGAACCTGCGCAAAGTTGAGATCCATACAGATTGAGTGAACACGAATGTCGTCTCCGACGATAACCGAAATTTGGTCGATATAGCGTTCAGTCGGGCCTACGGACGGATAGATGCTTGGTCCAAAGATTTTTTCGACCATAGCACCGCCTACCTTTGGATAGACCAGCGCGAGGCCCGCTCCTGGCGCCACGACGGGGACTGGACGACGATGCTCTTCGGATGTTTCGTATTCCCTTTTCTTGGACAGATCATCATAGATCTCTGGGTCTACAGTGACCAACGACCAATGGCGCAGCACTGCATCAATCCGCACCGCGGTGTCCGGTTGAGGCAGCCAATCCGGATCTTTGACCACCAGAGTGTGACGGTACTCAATACCCATCGAAGTTCCTCCAAATGGCGCAATTAAAATCGCGGATCGTTGCCGCGAAAGACGATCCCTCACCCTTCAACGTTGCTGTACTTCGGCCCGTTCTGCAGGTCGCCGCTGACACTGATCGAGTGATCGCCGAACAAATCGGTGTCATTGAACCAAAATTCGAATTCCCCGCCCTCATAGATCGTGATGTCGGTGAGGCGCATACGAGCGACGAAATCGGCGGCTGTTAGCGGCGCCTCTCCATCTTCGAGCCCGTAGTCGTTTTTCTCAGGCAATAGCCGCTCGACGGCGTGAACGACGATCTTTTGGTGCCAAGCCTCCTGAGCGTCCCAAAGGGCGTGGGCGGTCGCCAATGCAGCCGCGAACTCATCAGCTCGGCTCCCGCTCAGAGCCAGATTGACGGGCGTCCTGCCCCATTTCGTCTTCCCCTCGAACCAGTTGATGCGCCTGTTGAGAACAAATTGGCCGAACCGGTCGTCACGCAAGATGACAGGTTCGCGGAGCTTGCGCGCAAGGCGCTCCAACTCAGGATCATAAGGACGGTCAGGCGAGATTTCGACCAGCAGGCCTTGCGGGTTGCCGGTGCGCGGCGGATCATCATCGATGATCCAATGCTCGACGAGACGGACCTTCGCTTGCAGCAGATCATAAGGCCTGACGCGCTTGAAGGCGGCATTGAGCTCCGCTCGCGACACTGCCTTGCGCAACGTCAGCTTGCTTTCGCGGACTTCCCCGCCGGCAGGACGCCAATAAGCGAGACTGATCGTCATTTGCCATTCTGCGGTGTCTTCGCGAGGCGCACGTGCGCTACCGAGGGCCGGGAATGTCACTTCAGCAATACTCCCGTCCGATCCGCGCGTCATCCGGCCCCCGCTCGGGCCAGATGGACCTACGACCCCGGTAATCACAACGATCTCGGCCTCGCGGAGCTCCGCCCGGAGCTTTTCCATGCGAATTTCAATCTTCAAATTGACATCTGCTGCCCGTTTATCGGAGGAAACCATTGTTCATACCTTCCAAATCGTTATCCATATACCGGCACAATATGTTGCGCCTTTGACGGCACATAGCGCGCGCTGCAGCACGGTCGAGCGCGAATGCGGGAAAGCGGGGATAAGCCGGCCGCAGTCGGCGCCCACCCCACCAATGCCGTATTGCATCTGACTGAGGTAACCGACCGCATGCACCCCTTGCGCATGGATCGCACCGACGCGCTCATGGGTTGCACCGGAACAGCCCATAGGAGAGCGTGCTGGCGGCCCTGAGCGACGTGATCAACGCCTATGAACGCCAGGGATGGCCGCTGGGCCGCATCAGTAGGCAAGGGTGAGCGGCGAGCACCCAGGAGGTCCCATGTCGATGCGCGTGCTCAAGATCATCCCAACCGATCAACATTAAGTCCCCAGCGCGGGGCAGCAAGCGAACGCGCTTAACTTGTTCCGAGATCGTTACGGCGAAATCGAGGCAACGGTCTATGAGGACCTGGAGTTCATCGACGCGGGCCAATATTCCGAAGCTGTCTTGTGTCCATCGTGCGGCAATCGCGTCAACGTTACGCCCTTCGGGGGTACGATCTCGCACTGGATTGGTATCGCAACTTAGATGAAGCAATAACAGCAGGAACGACTCCGATCCGCCAATTCCAGACGACAATGCCTTGCCGTTGCGCGAGGGTGTCCCTTACCTCGCTGCAATTCGATATGCCGGCCGGCATTTCTCGCTTTGAGCTCTGTGCCGTAGATCCAGATATTGAAAGCGATGTCAAAGGGGGTATGACCACTCTGAATACGGAGCAACTCAGCAAACTCGAGGCCGCACTGGGTTGCAAGCTTAATCAGTTCGAAGCACTCTACTGACATGGCCGAGCCACTTGCAGCCCCTGGGTACATCTTTCCGAATGACAGCCCGCCCCCATTTTGTGCAAGCTGTGGTCTGCTCCCGGGGGCGGAAGGGGATTTATTAGCCCTCCTACATTCGAAACGATGTGTACTGGGTTGTCATCCATTTCAGATAGGGTTGGGCCATGACCTTCAGAGACATGGAAGGCTTTCGAAGGGGCCCTTGGAAATGAATGAAGCGGGCTCTGGGCTTGCATCGAGCGGAATCTAGGGAATGCAGACGCCGTGGCGGCTGAATTGAAGAGCCTGCCGGCGACCGAAAAGATGTGATCACCACTCGACGATGCCGATCAGCTCGACGATCCGCGCGGCGACAAAAACAGCGCCTGCGCCGTTCCGGCCACTTGGTCGGCAAACAGGAAGGTTCACGCCGCGAACCTTGCTTAGTCATATCGGGCAGCACGGCCTGATTTTATGGAGAGGCAAAGCATGATATGGCTAATCACCGTGCTGTTATCGGTCGTCTTAAGTGCCCGAGCGCAAGAACCGAAAGACGCGACATCACCTTTGCACGAGGATGAGAAGGTCTACTTTGCGATACACGGTAATCCCTTCATGGGGTATTACTCCGGGAAAAATGTCGGTTTCAGAGCATTTCGCGAGCACCACCCACTCGCCGATGTTGTGGACGCCTGGAAGAACGTGACCAAACAGAACAGCGATGTTCCGGGGGTTACGCCAGCTGGGCAGCACATCATCGTGGCGATCGGCAATATCGAACTACCGGCAGAGCAGTATGGTGCGCGAACGTTCGAGATAGCTGGGAAAGCTATGACGCGCTAATTTGGTCCTCTCCCAAACTTAATCTGCAAAACTTGAAGCGCGAACCGCTTAACCTTCCACCCCTTGACCAAAGCATTATACAACATGAGGCCGTCGCTCGCGCACTTGAGTACAAGGTGGCGGAGGAAAGGCGTCGAGATGCACCTAGATTTGTTCACCCCGATGGGGGGGACGGCATACGGATAACAACGTTCGGGTTAAAGGATTTCGAGATAGTCGTTGCAGAGGTTGCGCTCTTTATTGCTACTGATCACGGCAAAGAGGAACATCCTCAACAGATTGTGCTCTTTTATTCTCGGGATCGCCGACAGATCGAAGGACGACTCTACGCCGATGCAAACTACTGGTTCTTCCGAGTCGAGGGGGATCATGGCTTGTATATCGTGTATGACGCAGCGGAGGATTGCGATGGGGCAACCGTAGCGTCGGTCACGTCATTATTCACAAATTTGGGGCGCCACATAGATCCGGCTGATCTCAATTCGATGTCCGTTTGGTGCTATTGACGCCACACCAGCCAATACCCACCAACTTTGATCACGCCCGGTTCGCTTCCCCCAATGCTCGGTCCACTGAATGCGAGAAATCACGGGTGCGCCAATCTCTGACGTTCGGAATGCGACACGCTGCCGTAGACGCGTTTCAATGCATCGAAGTAGCACCTGCTCGATGCAATCCGCACCGTAGCGCACCCGTGCGGTGACTGGCATCATCGCTAGGTTGCCGCAATTGTCTCGTAGCTCGCCCTCGTGAGCAAGGTCACACTGGACGGAACGTTATGATCGGCGCAGCTACGGGTGCGGGCTTGGTTCAGGACAATGCAGGCATCTTCTTCTACAGCCAGCCTCCGTCTCCTGAGCAGATTATCGCAGCTGCAATGGGCGCAAGCACGGAAACGCAGCTCGAAAGTAAGCACACCCGGGTCACGGCCACGTGGCCGGACGTCACATTGGTGATCACCATCGATCCTACTTGGAACCGCGACCTGCAGCTGAAAGGTATGCGAAACTGGATCGGCAAGTTTGACGCCGCATTCACCGATACCCCGGCGACGAAGGAATTGCTCGCTCATCTGGATCGCACAACTACGGGCTACGGCTCTATGATCACGCCAGCCTACGATCCTGAAGGAAAGGTCGCTGCCACGCTGTTGCGTTTGGTGGAGCCGACAGGTGGCTTCTTCTTCTCGCATCAGTCATTCTACGACTCTCGGGGCCGCAGGATCATAGGCCTGCCGGGCGATCCGCAGCAGCTGGGCCCACGTGGACGTCAGACGCATGAAAATTTCATGAGGCCAGTCCGTGCATCTCAATGGCCGGCGGGCTATCGCGTGTTCACGACCAAGTTCGATGTCGAGTTGCGAGCAGAACGCCTGTCGGAAGTGATCGGGCTGCGCGAGAGCTCGGCGTTTGTCGATTACGTAACTCAATTTGAACGGGCGATGGCGCATTGGCATGCGGTGGCGCAGCCCGTAGCGACCCAGTTCGTCAATGGTGTAAAGGCGGGAAATGAAGGGCCTGATCTGGGCGATACGATTGCGTGCCTCCTAATCGATCATTCCGGCTCCATGCGCGGGCAGCCCTCGATATTGGCAGCAAGCCTGGCGAGCATCGTCGCCGACTGTTGGCACAAGCTGGGCATACGCTATGAGATTCTTGGCTTCACGACCCAGTCTTGGAAGGGAGGGCGCCCCAGGCGACTCTGGCTCCAGGCTGGTCGGCCCGCTAATCCTGGACGTCTGTGCGAACTCCTGCACATTGTCTATCGGTCGGCAGACGATACCTGTCCAGGAGCGCCCGACTCAATCCGCAATTTGATGCGGGAAGACCTTCTGAAGGAGAACGTCGACGGTGAGGCGGTGATATGGGCCGCAGAGCGGCTGCGGAAGCGCCCCGAGACCCGCAAGCTCCTCGTCATCGTCTCCGATGGGGCCCCGGTCGATGACTCGACGCTGTCCGTCAATCACGGCGGCATCCTTGATCGTCACCTCAAAGAGGTGGTCGCGGCGCTCCGGCACGCGTCGGATATCCGCGTCGGAGCGATCGGACTAGGATACGACGTCTCCAGATACTACGCGGAAGGGATTGTCATCAGCTCGCCAGATGACCTGACGGATTGCGTGCTTGCCTTCCTGGCAGGGCTCTTCAAGGATCCGGCCGGAAGCGCTTCGCCGCGGCGCAACGTTTCTTGACGAATCTCACCGCTACTGCTCCCAAACACGTGCTCACGCGAGAATGGACCGAAGTTTAGCGGCAAGGAAATTAGGCATCGGCAGACAACAAGGCGACTCCACCTTGGGTTCACGTTGTCGAAAAGGGGTTGTGGAACGAGCCGAACACTGATTGCTGCTGATCGAGGGCAGCCGTAGGGCAGCAATGATGGGCGGCAGGATCGCAACCAATGTTCAGCTGTCCCAGCTGTTTCGGTGTCAACCGCTCTCTTGATAAACGCAGCCTCCAAGAACTTTGCAGTACGCGGTGGGCTGATGGCTGCCTTGCGATACCCACGTGAATGATGATGAGTGCTCCATCGTGAGAAGCGGCGCCGCGTGCTGCAATCATTGAGGAGCGCATTGACTATAACCTTTACGACCTGCCCGCTTGAAGTCATCGCCGGCGACAAAGCTGGGATTGTGATCGAGGATCGCAAGACTGGGCGATCCTGGCGGTTCTCGAACGATCAGGGGCGCGAGTTTGGGCGCTTGATTGGTCGCCGTCGCAGACTCGCTGAGCAGCTCGAAGCGGACGAATGCGACGACGGCGTCGAGATCGAGCGCGTGGTCATGGCCGACTGGATGGGCCATCTCGCTTGGTGGATCGCGCCGCTGGTCGAGATGACCGGCGCCCATGTCATGAGCGCGCCGGTCATTCATGCCGATGACACGCCGATCAAGGTTCTGGCTCCCGGGAAAGGCCGTACGGCCACCGGTCGGCTTTGGATCTATGCCGTTGACGAGCAACCCAGGGCGGGCGAGCGTGCTCCGGCAGCCTTCTACCGCTGTAGCCCTGATCGGAAGGGCGAGCGCCCGGCGGAGCACCTCGCCGGCTTCTCCAGCTTTCTGCAAGCTGATGCCTATGCCGGCTGCGCGCTGCCTGGCATCACGCACGTGAGGCGCTCGCGCGCTATGCCAGCGACCACGGTTTTCACTTAGCGTCCCCCCAATTCCTGCACTGACAGGTCCGGCCACGCATGGCGGCGCAATGTTGCGGCATTATTGGAGCCTAACCGAGAAAGCCAATCACCGACACCCAACTAAAATCCATTTGCCCTCTAGCCGCCGGAACGAAAGGCTACGGCAATACCTGCCGCGTCTCATTCGTACGGCCTCTAGGCTCCGATGCAACTGTTGATCGATGAGCCTCACCAGGACTTCGCCGCGACGATTCTCGACCCAGTCTAGGACGCACTCATTGGGCTCCAACCGCTCATTGACCAGGGCTTCGATTGCTGGATCGATCTTGCTCATGTCTTCTGCCGCCCCGAGATGTCCAGGCGGCGGGAGTGCCCAGGCGCGGCTCCCGGCGTCATATAACGTGTCTTCCCATGGTTCTAACGGAAGCTCCATCTTATAGTCTCGGTCTATGTAGCTTCTCAGCCATTGAGCCGCGCGTTGCTCGGCATATTTTTCATTAAGCACGTTGCCATCATCATCAACTTCTAGAACATTCACGAATATCGCATAAAGCAACTGCATTGCGCTTGGCTCTGTCATCAGAACAGGGCGGTAATCAATGCCTTCGAGAATCGGCAGCCCAACTGTGCCGTTGGCGACCCAAAATGAGAATTGGCCCAATGCTCCGCTGACCGATATATTTACTCTCGCCATAAATCTCTCCTTTCCTACGACGAGTTCACCGCGAATGGGGCTGTTCGACTCGGGCCCAGCAGGCCACCCAACGCTGTTCGTACACTGGATCCAGCTGCCTTCGCTTCACCATCTCATACACCAGTTCACGCAAACCTCTGAAAACATCATGTGCAAAGAATCGTCATGGCAAAAACCGAGGACAATGCTGGCACTAAGGCAGCAGCGAAGGCAAAAAGCGCGAGCGCCAAAGCCAAGAAGACGTAGGCCGCCAAGGACGCCACTGCCGTTAAGGCGGTGCGCGATGCGGAGGCCCAGCGCGAGGTGGACGAGAATGCGGCCGGCGACGCCGAAATTCGTCCAGAGGTCGAGGCAGCGCCGGTAGATCAGGCACCCGAGGTGGATGAGCCGGCGCCGAAGAAGCGCAAGCAGGGTCGCGAAAAGGGCTACAACACGCCGAAGGCCGA
>Ga0126376_10002060_pt1 | contig 11245 bp, 8 predicted proteins | sample PanSoiMetPlot_15_FD_92760 | JGI IMG/M metagenome (GOLD analysis project Ga0126376, IMG submission 92760) | Tropical forest soil microbial communities from Panama - MetaG Plot_15 | ecosystem: Environmental > Terrestrial > Soil > Tropical forest > Bulk soil | place: Panama | collected 2016-02-17
AATCTGGGTCGGCGATGATTCGCGGCACCTCCCCTTGCGCATTACTGCCGTTACTGAGTTGGGCGCGATGCGTGCTGACCTGATTGTCGTCCCCACCAATCGTTAAGTCCGGGTTCTTGAACGCAGCTGGACAACCCATCAGCGGCCCCCCCTGTTCCGAAATTGACAATCATTTTCAATTTGAGGCATACTCCGGGAGCGCAAACAGACTTTGGTCTGTAATTGTCGTTCCTGAATTATGCTGCAGTCCTTCATCATTATTCTACGCGAAGGCTTCGAGTCTTTTCTGCTCGTAGCCGTCATCTTCTCTTACTTGCGCAAGTCCGGCCGCAAACAATTGACGTCCGCAGTTTATTCGGGCATCGGCGTCGCTCTCGCACTCAGCGGCGGACTCGGTTATCTGCTCTTCAAAATGCAGACGGGCGGGGCCGACTCGGTGGAAAAATATTTTGGTTCGAGCGTCGCCGGTTTCTTAGGCAACGAAGCATTGCGAGAGGCCCTGCTTGGAGTGATTGCCATTGTCATGGTTGCGTCGCTCGTTATTTACATGTGGCGGCATGGCGCCTCGCTGAAGACCCGAATGGAAGGCAGGCTGAGCCAGGTCTCATCAAAACCCGCAGGCTGGGCGGCGTTTGTCGGAATTTTTCTCTTCACTGCCCTCACGATTACTCGCGAAGGGATGGAGACCGCGCTTATGCTCCTGCAAGTGCGCAGTCCCCGTCTCGTTTGGGGTGCGCTGTTCGGTTTGCTCGCGGCAGTGGGTCTGGCCTGGGCCTGGGCACATTTCGGCCATCTGATTAATGTGAAACGCTTCTTTCAGGTCACCGGAATTTTTCTGCTGCTCTTTATGGCCCAGGTCGCAATATACACTTTCCATGAATTCTCAGAAGCCGGGTTGCTACCAAACAGCGAAGCACTTCACGCGGCGACAGAGAAGTTCTCACCTGAAGGTCTGTACGGCCAATGGTTTTCGGTGGTGATGGTAGGCATATGCGCAGCATGGCTGATTGGTTCGTGGATCGCCGACCGTCTCCGTCACGCGCCGATCTCAGATTTTAATCACGCGGAAGGCGCGTAAGGTCTCAGAACCGCGCACGTCGAATCCAAATTCATTAATCCGGTGAGGATGAATACACGCGCGCCAGCTCGCGCTTAAGGAGTTTTCCCGTCGGGCCCTTCGGAATGTCCTTCACAAATCGAATCGTCTTGGGACACTTGTAATCGGCAAGCTGCGACTGGCAGTGCGCAATCAATTCCTCTTCAGTTAGGTTCACCTGATCCTTCAACACGATAAAAGCGGCGACCTCTTCGCCATACAATGCGTCGGGAATTCCGATAGTGGCAGCAGCAGCCACCGCCGGATGTTGATAAAGAACTTCATCAATCTCTCGCGGATAAATGTTTTCGCCGCCTCGAATGATCATATCGGTCTTGCGATCTACGATGTAAAAGAAGCCATCCTTGTCGCGATAGCCGACATCGCCGGTATGAAACCAGCCGCCCCGAAAGGCGCGCTCGGTAGCCTCCTGATTCTTGAAGTAGCCCTTCAAAATATTTTCGCCGCGCAAAACGATCTCGCCCAGTTCGCCATCTGGAACCTCGTGATCGTTGTCGTCGACTACTTTCATCTCATTGCCGATTGGCAGACCGCACGAGCCCGGCCGGCGTGTTTCATCCGATGGATTAAAGGTTGAGCGACAGGTGGATTCCGAAAGACCGTAGCCTTCAATCACGGGACAATTGAAAGTTTCTTCAAACTTCCTCATCACTTCTGCCGGCACTGGGGCTGAGCCGCACATCGCGAAGCGCAACTGATCGGTCTTCAAAACAGCAGGCACACCGTCGGGATAAGCATTCAAAAGTATCGACAACATCGTGGCGACCGAACCAAATGACGTGATTTGATAGTTCGAAATGACCTCCCAAAACTTTGAGGCGGAAAACTTCGGGCTCACGACCGTCGACCCGCCCGCGTACAACGCCGACATTGTTGTCACCGAAACCGCGTTCATGTGAAACAGCGGCATGATTGTCAGCAGGCGATCGTTTTCAGTGAACCGCAGCCACTCGCTAATCTGTCGTGCGTTGGCAATGACATTGCCGTGTGTCAGCAAACAGCCTTTTGGCTTTCCCGTCGTGCCGGAGGTATAGATGATGATGGCGTCGTCATCGGGTACAAGGTTTGGGGTGTCAGAAGCGCGCGCGTTAGCAAGGGCTTGGTGCGCTTCGAAGCGCCCTCCCTCACGGCCGAGCATCTGACACGACGCGGCATGGTCCCTCGTAGCTTCGGACTCGTCGTCGAACGTTATGAGTACGTGGAGGTGCGGCAACTTCTCTTTAATGCCTTCAACTCGGTCCCGAAACTCCGAGCCGACAAGGATTGCTTTCGCCTCCGAGTTATTCATCACAAACTCGATTTCATGCTCTTTCAAAAGCGAGTTCACCGGCCCCGCCAACGCACCCAACTTCCAGCAAGCAAAATAGCCAATGATGTATTCTGCGCTGTTTGGCATCAGCAGGCTTACCACGTCGCCTTTCGCGATTCCGTGCGAAGCCAACATCGCCGCGGCGCGATTGACGGCAGCAGAAAAATCAGAATACGTAAACCGTCGTCCATCGACCTCAGAGAAAACAAATAATTTCTCCGGCGCGGACGCTGTACGCCATTCGAGAAGAGCGTTGATGCTATTTAGCGATGGAGCCAGGTCGTTCATCAATGAGCGTAAACCCTACCTTAAGTTACTGCCGTCTCTCAAATAGGGAAACGTTCGTGATATATTCGGCGGGCAACCTAACCGATCCAGCTACCGGAACTATGAACACCTATCGAAATTTTATCGGAGGCAAATGGGTCGAATCGACCTCCTCGAAAACGGTTAACAACATCAATCCCGCCAACACTGGTGACATTATCGGCATGAATCGACAGGCTACGCGGGAGGAAGCTCGCGCTGCAGTAGAAGCTGCCGCCGAGGCTTTTCACGGATGGCGCGCCACGCCGGCGCCGGCTCGCGGAAAGATCATCGCGAAGGCGGCGCGTTTGATGGAGGAAGCCAAAGAAGAACTTGCGCAGATTTTGACGCGTGAAGAAGGCAAGACAATTTCAGAATCGCGTGGCGAGCTGCAGCGTTCGATTAATGTTGCCGAGTTTTGCGCCGGAGAATCACGGCGCATGAACGGCGAAACGATTTTTTCTGAATTGCCCTCGAATTTCGTCTACACGATTAAACAGCCCCTGGGTGTCGTCGCGTGCGTGACACCATGGAACTTCCCGGTTGCAATTCCGACCTGGAAGATCGCGCCCGCCTTAGTCGCCGGTAACACAGTTATTTTTAAGCCCGCGACTCTAACTCCCGGAACTGCTGTTCGCATCGTTGAGATATTTGAAGCAGCCGGAATTCCGGCTGGAGTCTTGAATCTCATTCTCGGTTCTGGTTCCGATGCCGGCGATGAAATCATCAATCATCCGGCAGTGAAAGCGGTCTCGTTCACTGGCTCGAATCCTGTTGGCATCCGTTTGTACGAACAAGTGTCACGACGCGGCGCCAAGTGCCAGTGCGAGATGGGCGGTAAGAACCCGGTCGTGATTATGGACGACTGCGATCTGGATCTGGCAGTCGAAAACACAGCGCAAGGCGCGTTTTTCTCCACCGGGCAGCGGTGCACCGCCACCAGCCGCGCTATCGTCATTAACAAGATCGCCGATGAGTTTGTCGAGCGAATTGTGAAACGCGCGCAATCAATACGCATCGGAGACGGGATGAATCCGCAGACCGAAATGGGACCGAGCGTCGATGAAAATCAATTCAAGACCGTGCTGGAATATCTGAACATCGGTCGCGAAGATGGGGCGACATTGTTATGCGGCGGTGAACGCGCCAGCGGTAACGGATTGGACATGGGATATTTTGTGAAACCAACCGTGTTTGATCGCGTAACGCCGGACATGCGCATCGCCCGCGAAGAAATCTTTGGACCCGTTCTGAGCGTAATGCGCGTCAAGGACTTTGACGAGGCCATGCAGGTGGCGAACGACACTGAATTCGGCTTGTCCTCGTCGATTTTTACGAACGATGCCACCACCATCTTCCGGTTCGTTGATGAGATCGAAACGGGCATGACGCACGTTAACTCTCCTACGACCGGTGGCGAAGCTCATATTCCGTTCGGCGGTATCAAGGGCACTGGGATAGGCGAGCGCGAGCAGGGCTCAACCGCCCTCGACTTCTACACCGAGTTGAAGGTGGTTTACATCGATTACACTGGACGCAAGCGCGAAGGTAATCTTTATTAGATTCCTGACTGCGCCGTTCAAAAATTTTCAAGCCGCCGTGGGGCATTCGGTTCCCGGCCGTGCAAAGGCAGTCTTAATTGATCCTCCATTCGAGGTAATGAACACATGAGCGCAACCGAGCCAGCAGCTGGCCAATCCGAAACTGTTCGCAAACACAAAGAATTTCTTTTCCCCGCAGTCGCGACTTATTACCAGGAGCCTCTGGCGCTGGTTAAAGGCGAAGGCTTTCATGTCTGGGACGACAAAGGTGACAAGTATCTCGATTGTTTTGGCGGCGTCTTGACCGTCAGCGTTGGCCACGCGAACCCGCGAGTTAATGACGCGATCACGAAGCAAATTGATTCGATCACGCATACTTCGACACTCTATACCAACAAGCCACAGTCGGATTTGGCTGAGAAGCTGGCGCAAATCACGCCGGGGCGTCTCAAGAAATCATTCTTCACTAACAGCGGCAGCGAAGCCGATGACACGGCTGTGCATGCGGCCAAGCTTGCAACCGGTCGCCATGAGATCGTCGTCCTGCGTCACGCCTACAGCGGACGTTCGGCAACTTCACTTTCGGCGATGGGCCATGCGCCTTGGCGGCCTTTGCCGGCCCAGGTCAGCGGCTTTGTGCATGCGCCCGCGCCGTATTGCTATCGCTGCCCATTCAAACTTACGTATCCGGAATGCGGCCTTGCCTGCGCCAACGACATTGAAGAATTGATCATGACCACCACCACCGGCGAAATTGCGGCATTCATGGCAGAGCCACTCCTCGGCGTCGGCGGCTTCATCGTGCCTCCGCCTGGCTATTTTGAGCGAGCGCTCGAAATCACACGAAAGCACGGTGGCTTGTTCATCGCAGATGAAGTGCAGACTGCCTGGGGCCGCACCGGCGAGAAATGGTTCGGAATCGAGAACTGGAATGTAGAACCCGACATCATCACGTCGGCGAAGGGTCTCGCCAACGGCGTGCCTATTGGCATTACGATCGCAACTCCGGAAGTTGCTGATAAATTTCCGGGACTTACGTTCTCGACGTTCGGTGGCAACCCGATGGCCTGCACGGCCGCTCTGGCAGTGCTCAAGGTCATCGAAGACGATGATTTGAAGAAGAACTCGGCGGTCGTGGGCGGTTACTTTCGAGAGAAGCTCGAAGCCTTAAAAGAAAAATATCCGGTGATTGGCGATGTCCGCGGGATGGGATTAATGCAGGCCATGGAACTCGTGAAAGATCGGCAAACCAAAGAGCCAGATCCTCAATCTGTCCTGCGAATCATGGAAGAAACGAAGAAGCATCGCGTGCTCGTAGGAAAGGGCGGACTCTATGGCAACGTGATCCGCACAGGAATGATGCTCAATTCAACGAAGGATCACGTTGATGAACTCATCGCCGCATTGGATGCCAGTTTTGCCGCGCTGTAACGCAAACTGTTAGTTTGCGCGGTTGTGATACTCGCCGACCATCGCAGAGTCAAAAGCTCCCTTCCTAAATCGTTTACGGTGAAAGTGCCACCTGACTCGTACCCAGACAAGCATTGACAAACAATGCTGTCTTGCATAAATTGGCGACCCACGATAACCCGTAATTGCTGAGCGGCCTGCTTAACCAAGCTGCGCGAAGGCGCAAACTCAAATTTGTTTGATCCGACTAGAACATTAGGGCGCGCTGAGTCTTGATTCTCCAAAAGCCTGCCAGAACCGGGTCACCTATTCATTTAAAGTCGCATCAGTCTCAGTCTTAGTCTCAGTCGCAGTCCCTAATTTTGGTCTCGGTTTTGAATTGAGCAGTCAATTCCGAAAGGAGAAAATCAATGAATAAGTTGATCAACAAACCCTGGAAACGTGAGACGCTTGGTTTCGGCATCCTTGCGGTCTTTGTGATTGCTGTTGCCGTAACGATCGTCAGCAGCACCCCCGGTTCCGCCGCAGCCAAACCGAAGCTGGCCACTCCCGCCATTTCCTGTGCGGGTTCGGGCGAGACCTACATTGACGTCAATGTGACGGGCGGGCCCATTACCGGTGCGCCTGCCGGATTCACCATTCAGTGGCAGACAACCGGCGATTACAATCACTTTGGTTGGCCAGCCAATTCCAGCTGTCCACCCGACGCAGAAGGCGTCCCAACTTGCGGTGAATCTTTCTGCACGGCGTCGTTCTCAGGCAACGCCAACAACTCGAACTACAATCTTGCTTCCGGCCAAACCGTTACCGTGCGAATAGGAAATTTCCCCGTCCAAAACGGAGTGTCCACCAGTTGTCCCGGTGTGACACTTTTATGCGGTCACAACTATGTATTTCGTGTCTTTGCTCATGCCACCAGTAGCTTCCAGCGGAGTGATTACACACAGAATTTGACGTGCTCGACCACGGACTGTCCTGTCACCTGCGATTCCAATGTTAAGGATTTGAACTTCTGGGCCGCGAATTTTGAATCCTGGCCGTCGAGCATTGCGGAAGGCGGGCTCGACATCGGCTGCACCCACTACGACGCCGCGCAATTGGAAGCGATTCTTCTGACGACGCCGGGCGAGGGCGATTGCAATACCGCGCTGCTGCAACAGGTTATCGTGGCAAATCTGAATATTGCGAACGGCGCCAGCGAGGAATATTCAGCCTTGAATCTAGAGCCCCTGGCCGCGGCAGATGAACTTCTCTGTGGCAGTGAGGGAGATTGCCAAAGCCTCGTGAATACGCTCAACGGTTTCGTGGTCGGGTTCGAGTGCCCGCCGGAAGAATAAGGCAAACTCTGGTTTCGGCGTTGCTGTCCTCGCTAAGAAAAGGCAGCACGACAAGATCTCAGATATCGGATTCTCAGCCGGAATCTTAGATTTTCATTGCTGCCTTTTGATTTTGCCCCGGCCGACTGCACTAGAAAAAACGAAACAAGTTCTTCGGAATTGCGTACAATCTGGTTAACCCGAGTGACGTTCATCAATCAACAAAGGAAGAGGTTTTTATGAAGCATACGAATCTTTCTCGTTCGCGAGTCATTTCGCTACTATTTGCAGGCCTTTGTGCGGTGCTCACGATCGCGATTGCTCCGATCGGGAGTCGGGCGCAGACAGGCAACCAGCCTCCGGTAATCGACCGTGAACTCTTTTTTGGCGATCCGGAAATCGCGGGCGCGCAGATCTCACCCGACGGCAAATTCATCGCCTTCATGAAACCGCTCAAAGGCACGCGCAACATTTGGGTGAAGCGCACCGAAGAACCCTTCGACAAGGCGAAGCCCATCACTAACGACACGGCGCGGCCGATTCCCGCTTACTTCTGGAGCCGTGACGGCAAATACATCTTGTTCGTCCAGGACAAAGCCGGCGATGAGAACTACCTGGTTTACGCCGTGAATCCGGCAGATGCGCCAGCCGCTGGGCAGGAAGTTCCGGCAGCGCGCAATCTGACCGACGTAAAAGGCGTGCGCGCGGAAATCTACGCTGTGCCCCGAACGGATCCCGGTCTGATCTATGTGGGGCTAAATGATCGTGATAAAGCCTGGCATGATCTATACAAAATCAAAATCTCCACGGGCGAGCGCACGCTGGTCCGTCAGAATACCGAACGCATCGTCGGCTGGACCTTCGACCTTAAAGATCAACTGCGGCTGGCGGGACGCGTAACAGACGATGGCACCACCGAGGTTCTGCGGGTTGATGATAAGGGATTCACCAAGGTCTATTCGTGTAGCGTGTTTGAGGATTGCGGACCAATTCGGTATCACAAAGACGGCCAGCGCGTTTACTTCGGCACGAACAAGGGCAACATCGATCTGAAGCGGCTGGAACTTTTTGATCCAACCACCGGCAAGGAAGAAGTCGTCGAATCCGATCCGCTGAATCGCGTGGATTTCGGCAATGCAGTTTTTTCTGAAGTTACGGACGATCTGGTTGTGACTAGTTACGATGACGAGCGCGAACGCCTCTATTGGAAAGACAAGTCATTCGAAGCAGATTACAAACTGCTGCAAAAGAAGTTGCCCGGCAAAGAGATCGATCTCGCATCTTCAACCAAGGACGAACGGTTGTGGCTCATTGCAGCCCACAGTGATACAGAGCCCGGCGAGCGTTATTTGTTTGACCGCAATACCAAAAGCCTGACTTTTCAGTACCGTTCACGTGAAAAACTAAACCGTGCCTACCTGGCCTCAATGCGACCGGTAAAATACAAGTCTAGTGATGGTCTCGAGATTCCTGCTTACCTCACCTTGCCAAAGGGCGGCGCTGAGAAAGGGTTGCCGCTGGTTGTCTTTCCACACGGCGGACCCTGGGCGCGTGATAACTGGGGCTACAACACGTTTGCGCAGTTCTGGGCCAATCGCGGTTATGCGGTGCTCCAGCCGAACTTCCGCGGCTCGACCGGCTACGGCAAAAAGTTCCTCGATGCCGGTAACAAACAGTGGGGCGACAAGATGCAGGACGATATCACCTGGGGCGTGAAGTATCTGGTTGATCAGGGTATCGCTGATCCCAAGCGCGTCGGCATTATGGGCGGATCGTATGGAGGATATGCGACGCTGGCAGGGGTCACATTCACACCCGACTTGTACGCGGCTGCTGTGGATTACGTTGGCCCGTCAAATTTGATTACGTTGCTCGAATCGGTTCCGCCTTACTGGGAGGCTTTTCGTCAGGTTTTCTACAAGCGTATGGGCGATCCATCTACAGCTGAAGGAAAAGCGCAACTCGATCGCCAGTCACCGCTGAATTCGGCCAACAAGATCAAGACGCCTTTGCTGGTGGTGCAAGGCGCGAACGATCCGCGGGTGAACAAACGTGAGGCGGATCAGATCGTGATCGCTTTGCGCGATCGCGGGTTTCCCGTCGAGTACATTGTCGCGCCGGATGAGGGTCACGGTTTTGCCCGCCCGGTAAACAATATGGCGATGTTTTCGCAGGCGGAAAAGTTCTTTGCCAAGTATCTCGGCGGACGATATCAGGATGGCTCCACGCCTGAAGTGACCGCGCGTCTGAAAGAGATCACCATTGACGTCAAGTCCGTGACGTTGCCGAAGAAAGTTGAAGTCGCCACCTCGGTTCCCAAACCAGCCGGGGATTTGACTCCGGGCGTGTCAAATTACAAGGCTTCGATTGCGCTCGGCGGACAGTCGATCCCCTTAACCGTGAAAACAGAAATCAAGGAGAATGGCGGTGATTGGCAGGTCACCGAAACGGCCGAGACGCCGCAGGGCCCGGTTGTCGACGTTTCGACAATCGAAAAGGGAACGCTGCAACTGAAGCACCGGTCGATTAACCAGGGCCCGGTCGCCATCGAGCTGGATTTCAAAGATAAGAAAGCGACTGGAACGATGAGTATGAATGGCCAGCCAAAGCCAATCCTGGTAGATGTTGGCGGAGTAATCTTTGCCGACGGCGCCGGAGCCTTCAATGTACTGGCAATGTTGCCGTTGGCTACCGACTACAGCGCCACGTTCCTTAATTTCGATGTGCAAAAACAGAAGCCGCAGACGAAACATTTGAAGGTCGTCGGATCTGAAAGCGTCACCGTTCCAGCCGGGACATTCGAAGCCTTCAAAGTTGAGCTGGTCGCTGCCGACAACGAAGCCGACAAGCAAACTATCTGGATCGCCAAAGAGTCGCACAAGGTCGTGAAGATCACGGCGACGCTGCCAAGCCTCGGCGGCGCGGTGTTAACAAGTGAGTTGGTGCCATAGCAACTTTCTTCGTGCCGTTAGGCACGAAATGTTTATAGAGACAAGAACTATCCCTTGATTGCGCCCCATTCGGGGCGCAATTTTTATCAGCGCTGCTGAATCCAACATCTACGAACGCATTGGAAACTGAAATATCCAATTGGTTGAACCACGCAGAACTCGTTGCTATAAACCTCTGCTCTTGGAGGTGAGTTCATGGCGAATACCTTCTCCCAAATCTATATTCAGACTGTCTTTGCGGTTAGCGAAAGACAATCATTAATCAAGCATGACTTCAAAGAGGAACTATACAAATACATAACAGGGATTGTTAGAAACCAAGGTCAGAAACTAATAACAATCAACGGCATGCCTGATCACATTCATATCCTGATTGGATTACGACCAGCGATGGCCTTAGCTGATCTGGTTAAAGAGATCAAAACCGACTCAACAAAGTTCGTTAACAAACGAAGGTTCGTTCGCGGTCGATTTAGTTGGCAGGAGGGTTACGGTGCGTTCTCGTATGGACATTCTCAACTCGACACGATCATTCGCTATATTCAAAACCAGGAGCGACATCACCAGCGCCAATCATTCAGAGATGAATACATGACGTTGCTGCGAAAGTTTGACATCGCGTTTGAGGAGAAATATGTCTTCAAATTCATTCAGTAGTAATCGCGTGGATGGCGCGCTTGCTTGAATTCGCGAGATAGTTCGCAAGCCCCGTAGGGGCGCAATGTTTATAGTCCACGCATCTCTCCAATTCAGCCCAAGCTCCTTTAGGAGCGCAATGTGAATACAATCGATATTGTGCTCCTAAAGGAGCTTGATTGACTTGGGGGCCTTGGGTGCTATAAACATTTCGCTCCTAACGGAGCGAACACTCAACACTGCCAAATTCGCCTCAAAGCGCCGCTAGGCGCACAATGTTTATAGAGCCCGATGCTTTCAAAAAAGATCCAGCTCCTTTAGGAGTGCCATGTAGAATTGACTGCATTACGCTCCTAAAGGAGCTGGTTGATTCATTTCGATCGTGGGTGCTATAAACATTCCGCTCCTAACGGCGCGGTTCTATAAACGAATTCGCTCTGAACCAAACGATGCGAACGGAAAATGAATTCTAATTTAGTATGAAGACGCTAATCAGCAACGGCCAAATCATCACCGCCATCGACAATTACACTGCCGACATTTTCATCGACGGCGAAACTATCGCCACGATAGGCAAAGAACTCAGGATTGAAGCGGACCTGACGATTGACGCGAGCGGTAAATTTGTCATTCCCGGTGGCATCGATCCGCACACGCAC
>Ga0126376_10002061_pt1 | contig 11242 bp, 10 predicted proteins | sample PanSoiMetPlot_15_FD_92760 | JGI IMG/M metagenome (GOLD analysis project Ga0126376, IMG submission 92760) | Tropical forest soil microbial communities from Panama - MetaG Plot_15 | ecosystem: Environmental > Terrestrial > Soil > Tropical forest > Bulk soil | place: Panama | collected 2016-02-17
AATGTCCCGTCGATAGACAAGCGCGAGGCGCGCACCACGGTCGAGCTGCGTGACGGCCAGAGCTTCTCGATCGCCGGCCTGCTGCAGGCTGACAATCGGCGCAACATCTCGCAGCTTCCCTGGATCGGCTCGGTGCCGGTCCTCGGCGCGCTGTTTGGCAGCAAGCAATTCCAGGAGTTGGAGACGGACTTGGTGGTCGTCGTTACGCCCCATCTCGTCGCTCCGGCCGTGCCTGGGCAGGAATTGGCAAGTCCTCTCGATAATCACCTTCCCACCAATGACGTCGATTTTTTCCTGATGGGTCAGATGGAGCAGCGAAAGACCTTCAGGGATTACATCACCAGCGGCGGCAACATCCAGGGCCCATATGGTCATATCATTGGCCAGCAGGTCTTGGGCCAGCAGGGCGCGGCCGTGCTCTCGACGAAGAATTGAGGTTAGAATGATGGGAACCAGACACATTATCGCCTTCGCGGTCCTGGTTGGTGGCAGTTTTGCAGGCTCCGGCGCCCTGGCCTGGGACCAGGATCCTTTCGCGATGTACTTCCAACGCACCGACAAAATCACCCTAGGGGCCGGCGACGCGAAGGCAGTGAACGCCGCTACCCACGTCATCGACCCGTGGCCGCGCTATGTTGGCAACCGGCGGATTCCGGGGAACGGCGACCGACTGTCGCGCGCGGTCGAGCGCTACCGCCAAGGATCGTACAGGCAGCCAGCGCCGCCGATCGCGCCGTATCCGGCGGGCGGCTACGCTGTGGGCGGTGGCGGCGGCGGTGGTTTTGGCGGCGGCGGCTTTGGCGGCGGCGGTTTTGGCAGCGGCGGAGGCGGTGCGGCGGGCGGTGGTGGTGCGGGGGGCGGTGGTGGTCCGCCACAATGAAGCCAAGCCGATTTGCCGCCCGCGCTTTGATCCTAAGATGATGATGAATCGCGGAAACGATAGGCCACAAATTGAGGAGAAGTTCGAGGGGCACCGTCACGACGTTTGATCGGGAGTGACATGCCCACGCCGAACGGCTCAATCAGCGCGCCGCCAGATTGTGCCTCTCAGATTCCAGGGCGCTTGGGATTTAGCAATATTGCGATACGGGGTATGACCACGGCCATAACACGGCCATAACCGGCAAGGCGCCGAGCCGCCTATGACCCCTAAACGTCAGCTCTGATGCAAATCTATTTTTTTACCGCCGGCACCGACTCCAGCGAGTTGAACGAGTTGGAAAGCCGAATCAGAAGCACTGTGCCGAGTTTGCAGAAGCTCGCAAACCTCAACGAGGTAACCCGAGGGCGCGCTCAGAACGCCGCGAGTGCCAACCCCGACCAAATTTACATCATCTTTCCGGTGCTGGCTAATACATCATTCGACCGCATAGCGAACATCGCGGAGCGGGAACATCGCGCTATCTTCTTCATTTTCATCAGCAAAGAGATCTCGGCTAGCGACTACAAGAGATTAGTGCGCAGCGGACGCGCCGACTGGGTATCGATAGAAGGCGCTCCGCAGGAGATCCTGGACATCATTTCTCGCGCGAGCGGGAAAGAGGTCGGTTCCGGCCGGGATGAACAGGTTCGACCTGCGATCGTGGCATTCGTGCCGAGCAGCGGTGGGGTCGGCAATGCCACGCTTGCGATCGAAACCGCCGTGCAGATTAAGCGCAACAAGCAAACGCGCAGTTGGCGGGTTTGCTTGTTGGATCTCGATTTGCAGGCCAGTCATATCTGCGATTATCTCGACATCGAGCCACGGTTCCACGTCGGGGAGATCGTCGACAACCCCGATCGCCTCGATGCGCAACTGTTCGGTCTTTTTGTCAGCCGTCACGCGGCGAGCGGTGTCGAGGTGCTCGCAATGCCACGAAACAGAAGAGTTTCGATTGAGCTGAACATGGTTGCGCTTGATGCTCTCTTTCGACGCATTTCGGAGGAATACGATCTCGTGATCGTCAATGTGCCACCGGCATGGTTTGATTGGACGGATCAAATCCTAGCGGTCAGCGATCTGGCCATCGTCACCGGGTTGAATAACGTTCCTGGGCTGCGTCAGATTGCCGAAACTCTTCAAGAGGTGAAGAGTGCAGAGCGCGTTCCGCCCCAGATCGTTGTTGTCCTTAATCGATGCGAATCCGGTCTGGTTGGTGGGATCGCGCGCCGGCGACATGCAAATCTGGCTCTGGGAAACCAAACGGTTGTCTATGTTCGCGAGGATGCCGCCGCCGCCAATCACAGCCTCAACACCGGCGTTCCCATTTCGATGACAAGCCGCTCAAGCAAGATTACAAAAGATGTGCGCGCCCTGGCATCGCTGGTGTCTGGATTGAGACCTGCCCAGCATCCTCGAATAGAACATTTAAGCCGTTAGCCACAGCCGGCTTGAGTGACACCAGGGCCAAGCGCTTGTAGACTAAACGAGCGGATACGACACTAGTGGGAGAGATACGAAACCAGTGGAACATGAGCAGAAAATGAGCTTTTTCTCCAATGTTTCGACGCGAACGCGGGCACAGCCGGTCGCGGAGGCTACACGCGAGCCTGCCTCGGCTGCAAAAGAGCACATCTATAGCGAGCTGATTGCGCAACGGCCTGCCTTGCTCGACGAGAAGCTCAAGCTGCACGAGCGGATCATTGACGAGTTCAATCTCGTCTCGCTGGAAAAGCTCCCGCGCGAGGACCTAGTCCGCGAGGTTCGCGCGTATCTCGGCGAATATGTCCGGACGGAGCGGCTCTCCCTCAATCAGAGGGAGCTGCAAGCTTTCGCGGAGGAAGTCGTCGACGAGATGACGGGCTTCGGGCCAATCGAGCCCCTGCTCAAGGATCCGACCGTCAACGACATCCTGATCAACACGCACAAAAAATGCTTTGTGGAGCGCTTCGGAAAGCTCGAAGAGACCAGCGTCCATTTCAAAGATGAAGCCCATCTCATGCGCATTGTGCAAAAGATCGTTGCACATGTTGGGCGCCGGGTCGACGAATCCTCCCCGACCGTCGACGCTCGATTGCCCGACGGATCGCGCGTCAATGTCGCGATCCGGCCGGTGGCGCTGGATGGACCGCTGGTTTCGATCCGGAAGTTCTCAAAAAAACCCTTTTCGATAGATCGCCTTATTGAGCTCAACGCACTGCGACCTCCGATGGCAGATTTGCTGAAGGCGGCCGTAAAAGGAAAAATATCCTTTATCATTTCGGGCGGCACCGGCAGCGGCAAGACGACCCTGCTGAATGCTTTGTCGAGTTATGTTCCCCCCGAAGAAAGGCTTATTACTATCGAAGACGCTGCCGAATTGCAGCTTCAGCTTCCGCATGTTGGGCGAATGGAGACCCGGCCGCCGAACGCCGAAGGCAAAGGCGAGATCCGGCAACGCGAGCTCGTGAAGAACGCCCTTCGGATGCGTCCCGATCGTATCATCATCGGCGAGTGTCGAGGTGAGGAAGCATTCGACATGCTTCAGGCCATGAACACCGGCCACGAAGGGTCGATGACCACCGTGCACGCGAATTCACCGCGTGATGCGATCAAGCGGCTGGAGCAGATGGTGGGCATGGCCGGGATGTCCATCAGCCCCGCGAGCATTCGAAGCCAGATCGCGTCTGCGATCCGCTTGCTGATTCAGCTACAGCGCCTCCCCGATGGGCAGCGCAGGGTGGTCAGCATCGGGGAGATCACTGGGATGGAAGGGGACGTTGTTCAGATGCATGAAATCTTTCGGTTCGTCAAAGAACGCACGGACGAGCAAGGCAACATCTATGGAACGTTCAGAGCAACCGGAATACGGCCGACTTTCCTGGTCGACCTAAAGCATATGGGATTGGATCTTCCGCAAACCCACTTCGATCCCAACCGCGCTTTATGACAGCGATGATCGCGAACGAACTTTGGCTCATCTATGCGCTCGTCTTCGGGGCGGTATTGCTGGGTATCCAAGGTGTCTATTGGGTGCTGTTCAAGGAGCGCCGGGAGCAGCAGACGATCAACCGACGCCTAGCGCTGACCGCCGAACTCGCAAATCCCAAGGAAGTCTTACAGATTTTGCGCAAGGAGAGGGGTGTCGATGTCCTTGACCACATTCCATGGCTGCAGAGCTTTAAAGAACTGGTCGTTCAAAGCGGCGTGCGGTTTAGCGCCGGAAAATTGCTTCTGATGGCCGGCACCCCGGCTATGCTATTTTTCCTCTTCCTCAGATTTGCGACCGGGTCAAATCTTCTTGCGGTTGCGCTTGCGCTTCTGCTCGCGGCCGCTTTGCTCTATGCGTTCTTGGTATTGGCCCGACGGCGTCGGATCGCCGCATTCAGCGAGCAATTCCCCGATGCGTTGGACGTGATCGCGCGCGGTTTGCGAGCCGGCCATCCATTCAGGGTCGCCCTTGGCCTGGTCGCCCGTGAGATGCCTGATCCGGTAGGATCCGAATTCGGCATTGTCGTGGATGAGATCATGTTTGGTCTTGAGCAGTCTACTGCAGTGGACAACCTTGGTCGCCGGGTCGGGCACAATGACCTTTCGTTCTTTTCAACCGCGGTGAACATTCAGCATCAGACCGGCGGCAATCTCGCGGAGATCCTGAGCCGGCTTTCGACGATGCTGCGCAGCCGCTCGAAGTTGCGCTTGAAGATACGGGCATTGAGCGCCGAAGGGCGCCTGTCGGCAGTTGCGTTGTCGCTAACACCGTTTGTGCTATTCGCACTTATCACCCTGATATCTCCGGACTACTTTTTGGGAGTCAAGGATCATCCGATCGCCATTCTGGCGCTAATCGTCGGTGGACTCTTGTTGGTCATCGGGAATGTCACCCTGTATCGAATGGTAAACTTCAAGTACTAGATGTCGCAAGAACTCTTAATCCTGTTAATCACGATTCTCGCCTTCGGCGCGGTCGCGATCGGGGTGTTCGCGATCGGGCAGTTCATCGCCGTTCAGATTCGCGTGCACCAGCGGGTTACAGCGCAGGGGCGGGATGTTGAGACTGCACCGGGTTTGGCATCGGGGTTCGATGCGCTGGTCTCGACATTTTTTGATGAGAGGCATTTTGGTGTAGAAGGCTCGGTGCGGACGAAGTTGCGACGCGAACTGATACGCGCAGGATTTTTTCATGTTGATGCCATCAAATACTACATCTTTGCACGAATTACGACCGTCGTCGTTTTGGTGATCGTGGCCCTTCTCGCCGTACAATTCTTGGTCAATAGCGGATGGTATCTAAAGCTCGCTCTGGTGGCTATTATCATGCTCCTAGCGGTGGTGGGGCCTGATGCCTACATCGCGCGCCGCAAAAGGAAATTGCATCAGGGATATCGGATCGCCTTTCCTGACATGCTCGATCTCCTGGTCGTGTGTATCGACGCTGGCCTTAGCCTCGAAGGGGCATTGGACCGCGTCGGTGGCGAGATCACGCGTCAAAACCGCCATCTCGGCGCCAACTTGCAGATCTTAGGTGCCGAGAGGCGCGCCGGGCGCAGCACGATCGATGCCCTCGCTTCGCTTGCGGACCGGATGGGACTGGACGAGGCGCGCTCCCTGACCGCCATGTTGCGTCAATCTATTGAGCTCGGCACCGACGTGGGGGATGCTTTGCGCGCCTTCAGCGACGACATGCGCGACCGCAGGCTGATGCGAGCTGAGGAGCGTGCCAACCAGCTTCCTGTGAAAATGGTCGGCCCGCTGGGCCTGTTCATATTTCCGGTTATTCTCGGTCTTGCGATGGTGCCGGTGATCATCCGGCTACTTGCGGTGCTGAGATAGCGGTCGCCCGACGACATCAAACACAGTCGCGGGCGATACCTTGGTGACAAACGCAGCGGCTTGAGCCGTCGGACTGACGACCTCCGTTGCTTGACCGGCGCAGCGCGCTGCCAGGAGAAGGCGGGGGAAGCGCTAAGCCTCGCGCGTCTGTATGCTGCGGGTCGAGGAGTAGCTCTTTCCAGGATTGCGAGCGCTCCCAATGCCGTCACTAACTTTCGCCTTTGTTTAGTCTTTAAACTCTTGAAACTCTTGCTTTCGACGCATTTTTCACGCGCGTGACCTTTAGGAATTGATTACGCTACCATTAGGCGACCATGTGACATGCGCATGGGTGTCGAGCCGAGGGAAGAGATTACAAAATGGGGCTCCTTCTCAAGATCCTCGCCTGCGGCGCCCTGCTATTCATGGTTGCAGGTTGCAATGCGACAACAACATGTGCAGCCAATAATTGCGAGACTCAGCTTGCACCGGCCGTTGTGGCCGACGTGGGCCCATCTACGACGGCCAAGGTGGAGGATCCCGACGACGTTAAGTATTACCGCTCCGACGAGCCCTTGCGCATGGGAATCGAGCACTTCAATCGGGGCAATTTCGGAATTGCCGAGCGTTACTTCCGCGACGCGACCGAAAAGGCTCCGAAGGATCCAACCGCCTGGATTGGCCTGGCGGCGGCCTATGACCGTCTTGCACGCTTCGATCTTGCCGACCGTGCCTATGTTTACGCTATCAGGCTCGTGGGGGAGACCACGGAGATTTTGAACAACCAGGGCTATTCGTACATGCTACGTGGCGACCTGGCGAACGCGCGTAGGAAATTCCTCAAAGCCTTGGAACGCGAGCCCAATAATTCGACCATTGCCAATAATCTTCTACTGTTGAACTCGAGCTCCAGGTTCATTCAGCGGTCTCCTGCGCAATAAAAACCTGATGGCGTTCTCAGCGCCACTGTCCCATGTCGTGCTGGTGATTACCGCCGCAGTCCTGTTCTATGTCGGGCTGAATGATTTCAAACACTTCAAGATCCGCAACGAACTCATCCTCGTTCTCGCCGGGCTGTTCGTCGCCCATGCGCTCTTGTCCGGTCGCTGGGCGAGCGCACATTGGAACTTGGCATTCGCCGCCCTCATGTTCGGCGTCATGTTGTATTTCTATGCGCAGAACTTGATGGGTGGCGGTGACGTCAAGATACTGACGGTCGGCTTCCTCTGGGTCGGCTTTCCTTGTGCATTCCCCTTCGCGGCCCTGCTCGCGATCTTTTCAGCGGCGCACGTCGTTGCCGCCAAGTTTGGCTGGGCCGAGGTCCAACAGGTCGGCGATAAGAAGCGCATCCCACTGGCACCTTCGGTCGCGGCGGCACTGATCCTATGCTTTGTTTTGGGCTGCCTGCAGCCGATATTACATTGAGCTTGCTTTCGCGCGGGGCCGGCTCCGCCACCAGTTAAGAACCTAGCTGGCTCGATGACCTAGTTGGCCCCGCTCGTGCGCCTGCCATTGGTGACGTCACTCCGCAGCACCGAGTACTCCTTGGTTTCCCCATTTCGCACAATGGTGATCTTCACCGTATTCGACGGCACTACGGGGGCTGCGGGGGGCGGAGCTGGCGGGGGAGGCGTCGGGGGCCGCACAGGCTCCGGAATTGTCCGGCCGATATCCTTCTCGCTGACGCGGCGATTTGGATCCGGGTTTGATTCTAGCGGCCGAGCGAGGATTAAGGACAGCTTGCCGATGTTCGTCGCCAGCAGAATCTTCTGCGCCTGCTCCTTGGTGACTTCGACTGTTACCGCCTTGGCGACTGTTGGCTGTCCTTCCCCTTCGCTTGCGACCTGATCAATCGCGAGGACCTTTACATGCTCCAGCAAAATGTCTGAATAGCTTTGACGTTTGGTTGATCCGTCGTCGGCGATTAGAACGATGTCCACGAAATCACCCGGCAACACGAAACCCGCAACCCCACGCACGTCATCGACCGACACCGTCACGGCGCGTTTTCCTTCGTCCAGTAGCGAAGCAAGCGAGGCGCGCTGGCCGGGTCCCGTGATTTTTGAACGCAAGACCGCTTCGCCGCGTTTCAACGGGGAGAGCACAACGCGGCGACCGCCGTTGAGCAGATCATCCTTGACCGCAAAAGCACCCTCGGGCAGCGTGTTTGAAAACCAGGGGATCTCGACGACATTGTCGGGTGTCATGGTAGTGCCGTACGCGAGGGATTCTGCCGCTACCACAATCGTACCGACCGGCTGAACGGCGGATGAAGCTCTCGTCTGATCCTTAAGCCAACTGCGCGTCAGATACGCGGCGCTCCCTCCCATTAAGAGCGCGACAACGAGAATGATGACGCTGCTTTTTCGCATTGTTTGTCTCCTCCCGGCCTGCTGCTGAGTGCTCTCGCAGGCAGTTCTGGTCCGACGTGGCCGTTCTAGTCTCCGACTTGGTCATTGAGCTTGTGGACTCCCGTTATTTTGCTGGATTTCACCAACATGCAAAGAAGCTTAGCGGATTTTGATACTCTGTGCGACGTATCGTTCGAGCCATTGCCCTAGAACGGTTCCTAAATACCCCCTCGCATATGGCGATTGGGGACGTGGCCGCGAACGACCGAACACGGTCACCGCAGTCTGTGAGCTGTTTGTTCATGGACTTCCATTCAACGTTGCTTGCGGCGAGTTGGAGCAACCCTTTCTCATTGTTGGAGCGCACGAGTAAAGATCTTCGCCCGCCATCGTTGTTGTTGCGCCCGGAATCTGAATGTTGCGGAAGCCCAATAGGTCTCCGAGAAAGAAGAACCGGAACGGCATGTTCTGGAGCGAGATCTTAATCGTGGGTACCGGGCCGCCCGGACGGCCCGCAAAGCCGAGCCCCGCTGGTGCGGCAGGCTGTGTATAGACGATCCGGACATTGGCCGGCGTAATCCTGGCAAAGATGTCGCACATTCCGGCGGTGTAAAGCGACGTCGCATCGCCACAGGCCATGCTGCCGCGTCCAAAGACGATTGTCTGCATGGCGGTGGCGTTGTAGCCACCTACCCCTTTGCAAGCGCCCTGGCAGTTGCAGATGGCAGTACCACCATCACAGGTCACCGTGAACGACGGCATCGCGCTTCCGGGCCGCAACGAGGCGCTGACCACACCTGCGCTGAGACCGTTTAGACCCTTTGCAACTGGGTCAGAAACCGCAGCAATTCGAACGCCTACCTGAACGGCCTTGGTCGCTGCGTTCCACTGGTAAAAGGCAAACAAGAAGTCGATCGATCCGAGCACGAGCACGAACATGATCGTGATCATGATCGTCGCTTCGACGAGCACGCCGCCATTATTGTCGCGAGTGAAACGCAACAACATCATCGCGATATTTGTCCGGGTCCGATGACGCGCTCCTGATGCGATACGGTCAGGACTGGGGGCTTAACACCCAGGAAACCGAAAAAACCGAGTGAGGGCACGGTGAAGGTGGTGGATACGGTTACCCTTTGAATCACGGCACCGCCACGAAAGAGGGTCAATCCGTCGGTATCTACTTCGTTTTTAACGGAGGCGTACGTAATGTTGACATCGCGCGCCGTCCAGCCCCTGACACGGGCGGTGTTTCCGTTGATCGCGCCCGTGGTCGCTAGATTCTTCGCGGCCCGTTGGATCGTTAGGTCGTTAGGGTTGGCGGATCGCGCGATATAGCGCGCTGCGTCGTGGATGCCGGTTGAGATCAAGTGTTGCTGGTCGATCAACCACGAAAATTCAAACACGCCGAGCACGAGAACTAATAGGAACGGCACGATGATCGCACCCTCGATAAGCGCCGACCCCTCGCTGTTGCGCCACAGTGATTGCAGTGTTGGTTCGGACATGGGGAGTCATCCAAATGAAATTTACCGGTGCAGTTGAACCATGTCATGATTGACCTTGTCGGTCGGCTTGATGAGACCCAGGAACTCGGCATATAGGCCTGTGCCGTCCGCGGCAGGTACAGTGAGAAAAAACTTGCCGAACCCGGCAACAGGAACATCACGCGCGTAACGTGTCACCGCCACAGGGCTACTGCTGCAATTGATGATTGCCGCGTTAAGAATGCGGCGGTTTCTAATCCCCAGAGGATTACACCGAGGCGCCCCAATCTCCGCTCCGGGCGACCGGTCGCTGATGTAGTTCATCTCATATTGATAGACGCTATATCGGCTGATCGTGGCGGTACTGGTGCAGCCCGGGGGAGCAGAATGATTCCCAGGTCCCGCAAAATGGGCCACGCTCCAATAGCCGGCACAGTCCCAAACCCCGTTCCCGACCGCGACGCTCTTAGCGACGACCTGGGTTTGATCACCATCTTCGCTGGCGACCATCATGTTTTGGTCAAGCGGGAATGCTGCTGCATGGGCATCAGCAATCGGCCAATTCGGTCCCGAGGGTCGAGCGTTGCACCAATTGACATTTCCTAACGTGGTGTATCCCTTTCGAACATTCGCATCGGCTACGTAATTCGCTTTACAAGGTTCAAATCCATTCGCGTAGATATCGAACCGGGTGTTTAGGCCATCCATGGCCACCTGATCGTTAGCCGGCTGGAGATCAACTCCGCTCAACCGCAGGCAGGTCGGCGGTCGCGATGCAGCCGTGGCCTGGCCTATCCCAGCCCCCGCAATGGGGCCGCAGGCATGCGTTGGCAAAGACCCCGTCGTCGGCATGACGTATCCAAAATCCCCTCGGCCGAATGCTCCGATCTTTTGCTGAGTTGCGGTAAGCCGGATGAGTTTGCGTCGGCCCCCCCGATCATTGCTGGCGCTGACCAGGTCCTCGGTCGCCTCCCTGTAGCTCATTCCTCCCGTTTCGAAGGGATTACAGATAAAAATCGGCGTGAAATCGCACACCACCTGATCGAATCCAGCGATCGCTTGCGCTCCCGCCGTCAGAACATTCGAGCCCCCGAAGATTGACGCCGGCAGAATTGTTCGCAGCGCGATCGGCTCGACCATGACCTCGACGAAGGCAGCCAACGTCGGATCGTTCGTCCTATTCCCCGGCAAAATCGGGTCGCTGTCACGTGGCGGCAAGGAGCGCAAGAAATTGATACGCGCGACCCGCACGTTCCGATCGGATCCGCTCCCCAACAAAGACGAATTGGTGACCAAGCGATTGATCGCGCGGGTAGCACGCTCGATCGCCGTCGGGGTGCGGTCGAGCTCGGCTGCACCCGCGAGCGCCAACGCATCGGCCCCGTTCTGGAGCTGCGTCTGCAGGCTCATGTATCGGGAGCCGTCGAGCGCAAGGACGGAAACGCCGATGATGACGACCAGCATCAGCGTCACATAGGGAAGAATGACGCCGTCCGTGTCGCCCCAGAAACCTTTGATCGATTGTGCGATCTTTGCGGCCACCGTACCCGCAGCGGTGGCACTGATCCTCGAATCGCATTGGGCAAACGCGGTCATCACACGTTGCAGCGCGCTGCCGAACGCCAAACGTCTACGCGTCGCGGCTGCAATTGGCCGCGACGCGTGAGAGCTCTGACGAGGGCCGTTAGCACTTA
>Ga0126376_10002062_pt1 | contig 11238 bp, 14 predicted proteins | sample PanSoiMetPlot_15_FD_92760 | JGI IMG/M metagenome (GOLD analysis project Ga0126376, IMG submission 92760) | Tropical forest soil microbial communities from Panama - MetaG Plot_15 | ecosystem: Environmental > Terrestrial > Soil > Tropical forest > Bulk soil | place: Panama | collected 2016-02-17
CGCTTTGCGCTGGACTAGCCTAAGCTCGCAGTGTAGCAGACCGGGGAGCTCGCGTTGCTCGCGCCGGCCGCTGAACGCGAGCCTTTTGCTGCGCGACTAATCTCGCAACAAGCGATGTCGGCCTCCGCTTCAATAACTGGGACCGGGTGCGAGTCGAGCGCATTCCCCTGATGCTCGTGTATGCCGCCGCGTGTGGCATCACCGCGTGCATATTTCTACTCGTCCTGTCCGGACGCCTCGTCTATCGAGGGGAGAGACACCTGTGAAGGCGCACAGTAAGAGCATTCACGCGACCGCCCAGGGCGGCGCCGTGGGCCCGCCTCCGCGGTCGATCCTCGACGTCTCATGCGGCATCGGTACTCAAGCCCTTGGTCTCGCTGCGCTCCGGCATGCGGTCACGGCTTCCGATCTATCAACGATGGCCGTGGAGTGCGCTGACATCCCGAACCGCGGAAGGCCGTCTGGACAGGGCCGGTCCCGCGTCGATATCCTGTTTGGGAACTATCAGGGAGGTCGGTGGTCCATGGAGAAAGGAGCGATGGGATATTTCGAAGAAGCCCGGAAGAGAGCAAGTCGGCGGAGGAGCGCGTGGAATCTGCTCTTGATTCCTGCCGTCTTGGGCACCTGGGCAGCCATGTGGTACGCCTCGGTTCAGGCCGTCGGTCAACTATTACGGTACACACGCCCTGGCCTCCACTTCGTCCTACTTCCGGATTCAGGCGCCGGGACGCTCATCGGCTTGGGCCTGCTCTTCGCGTGGCTTCCGTTGGCGATGGTCGTCAGTAACGTCTTAGTAGCCACAGTTGCCCCAGCCCGTCGCACACTTGACCGCGAGGCACAGGCGGTACCAGGGACAGATCTGGTTTCAGCGAATACCCGCCTTCTGAAAGTGATGCTCGTGATTACGCCAACGGGATTGTTTCTGGCGATCCTCGGCATCCTGGCTGTCTAATGTGACGGACGAGCGCGCTAACAAGCCCCACGAGGAGACGATGGACACCCCCGGGTGTGGACGGCCACTCGAAATAGGCGAGCCGGTACCAGACTTCGCACTGACGATGGTGCAGCCGGAGGAGCGGCCGGTTTCACTCGCTGATTACCGCGGAAAGACTGCTCTACTCCTTGGCCTGTACCGCGGGGTCTATTGTGCGTTCTGCCGACGCACGGTCGCAAGACTTGGACGGATCGGCGATCGCCTTCGGCCGCTCGGGATCGAGACACTTGCGGTCATCGGCACGACCCTGGACAACGCGCGCCTCTACTATCGACACCATCCGACCCGCATGGCCATCGCCGTTGACCCCGCCCTCATTACTCATCGAGCGTATCGACTCCCGAGGGTCGAGGCGACGTGGGAAGTCGTAAGCGCTAAGCGCGTCAATACCTCCGGCGAGCTTCCGGAAGCCTTGCCGCTCTGGGAGGCGACAAAGGCGTTGGGTCGGCTCGACGGCTTCCAGCCAACTGCCAGCGACATAGACGATGGGAAACGCACCTGGAACCAGTCCGTCGGAGAATTCCTGATCGATCGAGACGGCATCGTTCGGTGGCTCTACATGGAGGGGGCAACCGCCGCCGACTACAACGCCAAATTCTCCTCTGAGGAGCAGCTTTTGTCGGCGGCCCACGCGCTGCCGCCCGCTCCGCGCGGGCGATTGAGCATAGACACCCGTGAAACCGGGGGTCGAGCTTCTCGCTGACACGCCGGGGACTGGCTCCCCGGTCGAGCGACATGCTTGGTACGACGTTCGGCTACAGATGTGGCTGAGTCGGGGAGATCCCGTTCGCTGGACAGCACCATGGGGTCTGGTTGATCGAGCGCGCATCGAAGACGAAGGCACCACACTCGTTACGACGCTGCGCGTCGACCGGGAGTTCATGTTCGCGGGGCTCTTCTATGGAGTTGAGGGAATGCGGGTTGGGGGCACGCGGCGGCTTCGAATAGCTCCGCACCTTGCTTACCGGGAGGCGGGCGTACCCGGAGTCATTCCCCCGAACGCCCTTCTCATAGTGGAGATCGAGGTTGTCTCTCAACGGGAAGAGGCCTGATGCCCGCACCTGACTCGAGCCATCTCGTGAACCTGGTGCTTGTCGCCGGGCACGCTGTCTACGTCGGCCAAGACTTCCTCGACCCGGAGCAGGACCGCCACTGGTTTCTGCAGTCCTTCCAGCGTGGGGAGCCGCCATTCTACATCGAGCACATCCGTGCTGGGATCGATGTGGCCAGCCGTGACCCGTCATCGCTGCTGATATTCTCCGGTGGGCAGACGCGCGGAGAAGCGGGACCACGGAGCGAGGCACAGAGCTACTGGAATCTCGCCGAGCACTTTCGTTGGTGGTCAACCCCCGAGATTTCCGGTCGTACTACGACGGAGGAGTTTGCGCGCGACTCATTTGAGAATCTGCTGTTCGCCATCTGTCGCTTCAAGGAGTGGACCGGTCGCTATCCACAGAAAATTCGGGTGGTGTCATGGGCGTTCAAAGAAAGGCGGTTTGCTCTCCGTCGAGAAGCGCTTCGGTTTCCAGATTCCCGGTTTGAGTTCCACGGTGCAAACCAACCCGACGATCTCGTAGGAGCGAAGAAGGGTGAGGCCAAGGCCATCGCGGCGTTTGAGAAAGACCCGTACGGCGCCGGAGACGACCTAGGCAAGAAACGAGCTGACCGAAACCCGTTTTGTAGGGTCAGTTCTTATCCCGGGAGCTGTTCCGAACTGGTAGGGATCCTCCACCACCGAGGGCCCTCGTTATACGAGGGGAAGCTGCCGTGGCTGTGAATACTCGTGTCTAGGCACACACATACAGACCTATGTCAGGCATCGAGGTGTTTGGCTTTCTCGCCGTGATCGTCATGGTCAGCGCCTACGCCTTCGAAGACCGCAGCCCGAGGTTCATCCTGGTCTTCGCCCTGGCCTGTCTCGCGGCCGCCGGCTACGCCGCCCTCATTCGCTCATGGCCCTTTGCGGTTATCGAAACCATTTGGAGCGGTATCGCTCTTCGCCGATGGCTCCTACGGCGATCACCACGAGCCTGAGGGCTAAGCCCAGAAAGGCAGTACGCCGATGACTATCGAGGAAATCACACGCCAGCCACTTGGGCAGCGCCTCGCTCGCATGGAAAGGACGGCCGATGACATTGCGGCCGTAATCCACGGTGTCAGTGAGGCGACACTCTCGCACCGCCCGGACGAGAAGAACTGGGCGGCAAAGGAAATCGTCTGCCATCTCCGCGATGTCGAGGAGACGTACACGGTCCGTGCGCAAACCGTGCTCGTTATGGAGAATCCGACGTTCCTGAGTACCGATCCCGATCGCTGGGCCCAAGAGCGCCAGTATCTTCGCAACGATGCAGCCGAGGCACTCGTGGCGTTCCGTGTTCGTCGCCGAGAGGCGCTCGACCTCTTCAAGAAGCTGTCGCCGACCGAGTTGCGGCGCACCTGTATCCATCCCCTTTTGGGTCGCATCACGATCGACCAGATCATCGGTCTCCTGGCTTGGCACGACGACAACCACTTGGACCAACTCAAGCGCGCCCTCGAAGGCAAAGCCTGACCGTGGCGCATCGACCCAAACCACGCCACCTCGCGGCCGATTACGCCGCTCAGTTCGGTGACGAGGAGGTCGCGGCGGCGTATCGACACCGGCCGCCATATCCGTCGCAGGCTTTCGACATCCTCGAGCGGCTACTCGGACCGCACCCGCGCTGTGTTCTGGAGCTCGGCGCAGGCACCGGCGACTTCACGATCGGTCTCGCGCCGCGCGTCGAGAGCCTCATCGCTGTCGAGCCGTCACGCCCAATGCGCGAACGAGGGCGGCATCGCGCCGGCGCAGAAGGTGCGCATATCGAATGGCTCGCCATCGCTGCAGAAGACTACGCCTTCGACCGGCAGTATTCCGGCGTCGTTGCTGCCGAGGCCTTTCACTGGCTGGACTGGCTCAGCGTGCTGCCCCGCATCAGAGCGAGCCGGGTTCCCGGTGGTCACCTGATCCTCGTCGAACGAGCTTTGGCCGAGTCGCTCCCGTGGGAGTCAGAGCTGCGACTACTGATCCGGGAATACAGTACTAACCGCGACTACATCCCATACGATATTGTGACCGAGCTAGACGCGAGAGGACTCATCACCGTCGAGGGCCGAGCTTGCACCGAAACGCTGGCGTATCGCCAGGCAATCGATAGTTACGTCGAGTCTTTCCATTCCAGGAACGGTTTCTCTCGTGCGCGGCTGTCGTCTAGACGCGCTCAGGAGTTCGATGACAGGCTCAGGGCTCTTCTTGGTCGCTACCGGCCGGACGGTAACGTTTGGTTACCGGTTCAGGCCCGCATCGTCTGGGTTCGACCGGCGAACTAACCTCACGGTCCTGCGGAACGGGCACTTGCGATACTCGCCCCGGCCGCCGACCGCGACGCTAGACTGACGAGGCGCGTCAGCGATGAATGGCAGAGTCCCTCCACGGATCTACTGCATTCCAGCGACAAGGGCGCCAGTAGTGGCGGTAATCGCGCGCGGGCCGACGAATTGGTGCCACGTAGGCCGCTGGGATCTCGCTCAGAGCAGGTATGAGCCCGGCGCGTGGCTCGGTGGACGGATCTTTCCTCGACGGTCCGATTTGTCGCCCGATGGTCGTTTTCTCTGCTATTTCACACATAAGCCCAGCGCGACTTGGGAGCACGGCGAGGCGTATGTAGCCCTCTCGAAGCTCCCCTGGCTTACCGCGCTTCACGCGTTCGGCACGTGTGGCACGTGGGCGCGCGGCTATTACTTCACCGAGGGCAAGGACTGCGAGAACCCCGAGGACATGAAGCTCCCGATCCCGTACGGGTTGCGCTCAATTGCTGTGGTTCAGTTTGCAAACGAACGGCGGCGCGGCTGGGAAGAAGCGCAGGACTCTCCCCAACGCGATCCTGCAGACGCGTGGGATCAACAGCGCAACGCCCGCATGCAGAAACGCCAGCCCAGCGGTAATCGCCTCCTCTGTGTGGAGAGCCTCGGCTGGGCTGGAGGCGAATTCGGCGTCGATCAGGCGATAGACGGCCTGCGGGTCAACTACCGGCTAGAAGCCGATGGAGAGATCCACCAGTTGAATCACCTCCAATGGGCTGACTGGGATCGAAACGGACACCTCCTGGCTGCCACCCGGAGCGGAAAGCTCCAAATCTTGAACCTCGATGGCAATAGGTCGGAGGTGCTGTTCGAAGAAGATTTGTCTCGCTCCGAACCCAACCCGACCGCTGCGCCAGTATGGGCCCAGCAATGGTGAGGGCGTTTGATGAGTGTCGAGACTCTCATCGCGGTGCCGCAAGCCAAGGAGCTCGAGCCCCTGCTCGCAGCGTTCACCGCTGCAGCGGGTTATCGACCGAGGCGGGCTACCTTTCGGAGACTTGAAGGCTACCTCTTCGAGGAGTTCCGCTTGCTGTTCGCTGTGGGCGGACACGGCAAAACTCAATTCGCGGTGCAGACTCAGCACCTGATCGAGCAGAATGCGGCCTCGGAGGTAGTGATCTGTACTGGGGCGGCAGGCAGCCTGGGCGGGGGTCCGGTACTTGGCGATGTCATTGTCGGCACGTCGACGATCGAGCATGACTACAAGCTTCGCTTCGTCCAACGGCCTCTCCCGTGTTATCCAGCGGATGCGCAGCTGGTCGCCCAGTTTCGGTCAGTGGCGAGCCAGGTCGCCCGTGTGTTCACGGTGTTTTTCGGCGCCATCGCGAGCGGCGATGAGGACATCATCACCCCCGAGCGCGCTGTCGAAGTCCGGGAGGCAACCGGGGCTCTCTGCGTCGCCTGGGAAGGTGCAGGCGCCGCCCGAGCAGCACGCTTCAGCGGACTGCAATTCCTGGAGATGCGAGTCATCACTGATGGCGCTGACCACACTGCGGCAACCGACTTCCAGGCGAACCTCCAGCGCACTATGCCAAATCTTGCCCATCTGCTATTGGGCTGGTGTCTCGCTCGGCGGGAAGGCAGCCCCGAGGGGAGGGTTCGGAGTGTGACCAGCGAACAAGAGATTCCATGAGCTCGCGAACGCTCGTCATCGCTGCGCTTCTGCTCATCGCCGTGGCACGCGGCCTCGTGGCAGATGCGCAGCCGGCTGCCAAGATCCCGACAATCGGGTATCTCTCCGGCGGCACTAGCGAAGCTGTAGCGCCGAATTTCGAGGCGCTCAGGCAAGGTCTGCGGGAGCTTGGCTATGTCGAAGGAAGAACAGTTGCCCTGGCGGCGCGCTACGCCGAGGCCAAAGCCGAGCGACTTCCAGAGCTCGTGCGCGACTTACGCAATCTCAAAGCGGCCGTGATCGTTACGGCCAACGACCTGGCGACTACGGTGGTCAAACGAGAGACTCCGGCGATCCCGATCGTGATGGCGAACAGTATCGATCCCGTCGGGACAGGGTTCGTGGTGAGCCTCGCGCGCCCCGGCGAGAATATCACCGGGCTCAGCAATGTCTCATCTGAGCTTAGCGGGAAGCGGCTCGAGCTGTTGAGAGAAGCTGTCCCCCGGCTCTCTCGCGTCGCGTTCGTCTGGGATCCCGACCTCCGTGGAGCCCTGCTCGACTACAAAGAAACCCAGGCCGCGGCCCGTTCCCACCACGTAGAGCTCCAATCGATCGAAGTATTCCGCCTGGAGGATTTCGACGGCGCCTTTTCCGTCATGATCAGCCAGCACGCGCAGGCGTTCATTCTGTCTCCAAATCCCGTCGCCTACACGAGCCAAGGTGAAATCGCGAGCTTCGCGCGCAAGAATCGGCTGCCGGCCATATTCGCAAACCGCGAGTACGTTCACGCCGGCGGCCTCATGTCTTATGGACCAAGCCTCGCCGATATGCACCATCGGGCAGCCATCTATGTCGACAGGATCCTGAAGGGCGCGAAGCCCGCCGATCTTCCCGTCGAGCAGCCAACCAAGTTTGAACTGGTCATCAACCTCAAGACCGCCAAGGTTCTCGGCCTTCCGATTCCGCAGTCCCTCATACAGCGCGCCGACCAGGTGATCCAGTAGGATCGGATCGTCGGCCCGCGCCGAGTTCATGACCAATTGAACACTTTGCCGATTCCGAAGGAGAGGGCCATGGTCGATAGCAGGAACGAGGCCAAGCTCATCGAAACGGCGAAGGCGTTCCGGGCGCAGATCTTGGCCCAGCGCGAACGTATTGAAGCCGATCGTCGGCTACCCGACGACCTCGTCCGAGAGCTCACGCGCGCGGGGTTTTTTCGCATCTATTTGCCCGCGCCTTACGGCGGCCTCGACCTCAGCCCGCTCGCGGCAATGGAAGTCTTCGAGGAGCTCGCGCGCGCGGATGCCTCGGTTGCGTGGTGCGTATGGAATGGAAACACTTACTGGACGACGGTGCGGTGGGCGAAGGAGGTTGCCCACGCGGTCTTCGCCGATCCGGATGTGATTCTGGCGAACAGCACCCGCCCGAGTGGACGCGCCGACGTCGTCGCAGGCGGTTACCGGGTGAGCGGCCGCTGGTCGCTGGTAAGCGGCTGCCAGTTCAGCGCCTGGTTGATCCTCATGTGCATCGTCCATGAAGGCGGCAAGCCGCGACTCACGCCCTCCGGCACGCCCGAGCTCCGGTTCATGCTTTGCCCGGCCGCCGACTGCGAGATTGTGGATACCTGGGTCGTCTCAGGATTGCGCGGCACCGGGAGTCACGATGTCGTCGTGCAGGATCGGTTCGTAGCGGCGCCCTATGCGTCGTTCCACACCGATCCCCCTGTGTTGACCGATCCGCGATACAAGCTCCCGTATTCGGCGCGCATCCATCCTGGTCTCGGCGCGATAGCTCTGGGCATCGCGCGCACTGCCATCGAGGCCCTCATCGAGCTCGCGGACGCGAAGCGGCACGAACGTACGAACCAGGCCCTTGGCGAAGATCGGGGCGCGCAGACCCGGCTGGCGCAGGCGGAGGCGCTGGTGTCCTCGTCGCGGCTTTTCCTCTTCGACACCGTCGCCCGTGTGTGGCACGACGTCGTCGCGGGAGGCGAGGCCGCGGTCCAGACGCGGGCACAAGGTCGATTGGCGACGTTGCATGCTGTCACGAGCGCATGTCAGGCGGTGGATTTGGTCTACCTCTCGGGTGGAGCGACGTCGCTCTACGCGACCTGTCCCATCGAGCGTGCTTTCCGAGATGTGCACGCCATCACCCAGCATATCGGGGTGCATCCCCGTTTCATGGAGACCATTGGCCGCATGCTGTTTGGACTGGAGCCGGACGTACCACTCGCCATGCTATGACTTGGAGGCGCTATTGCACCGAAGGTTCGCTCTCGCAGCCACCCTCGCTCTAGCCCTCCTCGCCTGTTTGTCCGCGGTGGAGGCGCAGCAAGCCGGGAAGGTGACACGCGTCGGCTTTCTCTACTTCGGTTCGCGCGAGCCGGGCCCCGGCGCTGCGCGTTACGCTGCGTTTCTCGAGGGACTGCGCGAACTGGGCTATGTCGAAGGAAAGGATATCGTCGTCGAGCCACGCTTCGCAGAGTCTAATCCCGAGCGGCTGCCCGCCCTTGTCGATGAGCTACTGCGTCTAAAGGTCGACGCGATCGTGGCCACGGGATCGCCGGTATACCGTGTCCTGCAGCGCACGACCACTACGCTACCCGTCGTCGTCACGGTCACTGCCGATCCCATCCTCGAAGGCCTGGCCACGAGTCTAGCCCGGCCCGGCGGCAACTTTACAGGTTTGACCGACACCGCCGCCGATCTCAGCCCGAAACAGCTCGAGCTACTTAGAAGCGTCCTGCCGCGATTGGCCCGGGTCGGGGTGTTGTTGAATCCGGACAATATGTCGCATCCTGCACAGCTGACACGCCTGGCGTTCGCCAGTCAGAAGATGGGATTGCGATTGGTGCTGGCGGAGGCGGGGATAGTTTCCCAGATCGAGCCCGGGTTCGCGTTGCTGGCGCGAGAACGCGCCCAGGCCGTCGTCCTGTTCGGGGACACGTTCTTTGCCCAGAACGTGCGAGAGATCGCAAGCGTCGCACTCAAGCACCGGTTGCCGTCGGCCTTCATCCTGCAAGACTATGCGGATGCGGGCGGCCTAATGAGTTTTGGGGCTCCCATCATCGACAACTTTCGCCGTGCTGCGACGTACGTGGACAAAATCGTCAAGGGTGCCGCTCCAGCCCAATTGCCGTTCGAGCAGCCCACCAAGTACGCGCTAGTCATCAACGTGAAGACAGCTAAGACCCTCGGTCTTATGATCCCCCCAACCGTTCTGCAACGGGCAGACCGGATTGTGGAATAGTGGCCAGCAAGCTCAACAACGATGACGTAGCTGATGGGTTTGAGACACAGTAAGGATGATGTCATGGCAGGTCGACGCGACGCTGACCGGATCAATGGGCGTTGCCTTGCTTCTGCTGGCCTTCCTCCTGAACCTCGCAAAGGTGTTGCGTTCCGACGAGTGGCCGTACCTCGGCTTGAACGTCGTCGGGGCGGGGCTCGCATGCTACTCGTCGTACTTGATCCAGTTCATGCCCTTCGTCGTCCTCGAGGGCGCCTGGACGACCGTTGCCCTTGTAGGCATCGTCCGGAAGCTTCGAAAGCCGGCGGCTTCACAATGAGTTCCGGCCTCGAGAAGGCGGTGCTTCTCCTTCTCGTGTTGTGCCTTCTGGTTCTCGGGGTCTTCGCGCCGTCGGTGCGCGCCCAGGCACCGCCAGCGGGAAAGACATACCGGGTGGGCTGGCTCTCGCCCGCGTCGGAAGAAAACGGCTTGTCGAACCTCGACGCGCTTCGGGAAGGGCTGGGGCAGCTCGGATACCGCGAGGGACGCAACGTGAGATTCGAGCTGCGCTGGGCCGACGGCAAGACGGACCGCTTACCCGGCCTCGCCGCCGAGCTGGCGGCGCTCAATGTCGACGTCATCTGCACAGCGGGATCGCAGGCGACCGCCGCCGCCAAGGGGGCGACCAGCAAGGTTCCCGTCGTGTTCGCGAACGTCGCCTTCCCCGACCAGACCGGGCTCGTCGCGAGCTATGCCCGGCCCGGCGGCAACGTGACCGGCATCGCGTTCGTCGGCCCTGAATACGGCAAGCGGCTCGAGATACTCAAGGAGCTCCGCCCGAATCTTTCGCGCGTGGCCCTGATCTATAACCCCGAGAACAAGGGCAGCGTCCTGGCGCTGAGCGAGACACAACGCTGGACGAAGACCCTCGGCATCAGCCTCGAGCCGCACCAATTCCGGGGCCCGCAAGACTTTCAGGGGATGTTCGCCGCCATCGCGAAGAAGCTCCCCGATGGCCTGATGACGACCGCTGATCCGCTGATCGCCTCGAACCGCGTGCCGATCGTCGAGTTCGCGACCAAGCATCGGCTCGTCTCGATGTATCCAGGCCTCGAGTTCGTGGAGGCCGGCGGTCTCATGTTCTACGGCGGCAGCATTGCGGAGATGTATCGCATGGCCGGCGTCTACATCGACCGGATCTTCCGGGGCGCCTCGCCGCGCGACCTGCCAGTCGAGCAACCGATCAAATTCGACATGGTCATCAACGCCCGGGCAGCCAAGACGCTCGGGGTGACCATCCCCCGAACGCTCTTGCTCCGTGCGGATCAGGTAATCCAATAGGTATGAGCGCAGAGAGTGTTTCCACGGGTTTCACCCTGCGCGACGCGAGCCAAACCATCCGGCCGTTCACGGATGACGACGCTCCGGCGGTGATCGGCGTGTGGCACCGTTCAGGGCAGGCGGCGTACCCGTACCTTCCGACGTGGCAAGCGCTCACGCTCGAACGAGCCGGCGAGATCTTTCGGGCAGTGATTCAGCCTCGCTGCACCATCTGGGTCGGCACGCGACACGGCGACGTTGTGGCCTTTCTCGCGCTGGCGGCGTCTTACATCGATCGGATGTACGTCGATCCCGCCGAGTGGCGCAAGGGATGGGGGACAGCTTTCATTCTCCTGGCGAAGAGGCTGCACCCCGCGGGGCTCGAGCTTCACACACACCAGGAGAACCTGGCGGCGCGCCGGCTGTACGAAAAGCACGGGTTCACTGCGGTCAAGTTCGGCGTGAGCCCCCCGCCCGAGAGCGCGCCTGACGTTAAATACCACTGGCAACCGGATGGCCGGTGAGGAAGACACCATGGGCGAATCCGACCTGCAAACGCAGATCGCTGCGGCGAGAGCGTACGAGGAGTTCTTCGTGCCAGCGCTGTTTGGCGAATGGGCCCCACGCGTTGCAAAACTCGCTGGAATTCGGACGGGCGAGCACGTGCTGGACGTCGCGTGTGGCACCGGAGTGCTCGCGCGAG
>Ga0126376_10002065_pt1 | contig 11232 bp, 8 predicted proteins | sample PanSoiMetPlot_15_FD_92760 | JGI IMG/M metagenome (GOLD analysis project Ga0126376, IMG submission 92760) | Tropical forest soil microbial communities from Panama - MetaG Plot_15 | ecosystem: Environmental > Terrestrial > Soil > Tropical forest > Bulk soil | place: Panama | collected 2016-02-17
AAATTGAGAACGACTTGAGAAGTTGCAGCCACCCTTGTGTCTAGAATGAGAGGTCGGGAGAAATGCGCCCGGCTTGTAACGACGGCTCGCCTCCTCTCATTGGGCCTCACAAGGATCACGCTCATGGAACACCCGCACAAACGACCCCGGCTCCGACTGAGCAAGCAGCCGCGGCATCGTCTGCGCCTGCGCCACAAAGAAAGATTCACACTGCGCAACTCGTGACGGCAATGCTCAGGGCCAGCCCGCATGTCAGCGACCTGATTTTCTCTCCCGGACGCGCTCCGCAAATCGAGGTCAGCGGCCAGCTTGTCGAATTGAAATACAAAGGGCTCGAGTCCCTCACATCGCAGGACACAGGCATGATTGCCATCGATATCATGGGCAAAAACGAGACGCCCATCCGGAAGCTGGAACAGGACGGAGCTGCAGACCTCTCTTACGGGCTCCCCGGAGTGGCTCGTTTTCGCGTGAATATCTTTAAGCAGCGCGGGGGCTGCGCTATCGTCATGCGCGTCATCCCCGACAAAATCCTCGGATTCGACGATTTGAAGCTGCCGGCAGCCTTGCAGGAAACTGTGGACCTGCGGAACGGAATCGTGCTCGTCACCGGCCCGACTGGATCGAGGAAATCCTCCACGCTCGCCGCCATTCTCGACAAGATGAATGCGGAGAAGGCTTATCACATCCTCACCATCGAGGATCCCATCGAATTTTTGCATCGCCACAAGAAGCGACGATTCACCAGCGCGAGCTGCATTCCGACACCCCAAGCTTTGCGCGCGGCCTTGCGTCAGGCGCCCAAGGTGATTCTGGTTGGCGAGATGCGCGACCGCGAGACCATCGAAATTGCCCTCGAGGCTTCCGAGACAGGCCACCTCGTCATGTCCACCCTGCACACGATTGACGCCTCGAAGACTATCGAGCGGATCGTGGGTGTCTTTCCGCTCAGCGACCAGCAAGCCATCCGCACGCGCCTCGCGAAGTCCTTTCGCTTTATCGTTTCGCAGCGCTTGCTTCCCAAGAAAACCGGCGGCCGGATTGCCGCGGTGGATAAATCTTGAAGTCCACCATGCGCACCCGCGAATAGGTTGAAAAAGGGGAAGGCGAAGGCAAAACACTTCTGGACGCCATGCGTGACGGAGCGACCGAGGGGATGCAGCATTTCGACAGTGAGATTGAAAGGATGATTCGCACCGGAGTTGTTCGGTTTGAAACCGGCATGTCCTACGCGACCAATGCGGGGAACTTGCGCCTGGAAATGGCTGATTATCTGGACGAACGCCGCATCGCCGCTTTGTCCGCCACCGCAAGCGGCACGGAAATCGAAATAGAACGTTAAACGCTGTCTCACCATGATTCTCGTCGGGGCAGGGCCTTGGCCATTCCGCAAACGCCCCCGTCGGTCATTCCGCCTGCCGGGAGCGAAGCCGAAGGGAGCGCCAGGCCGACTTTTCTTTCCCGGCCCGCTCCTGCGCGGCGGTCGGCCTGCGGAGTCAAGGTACTCTGCCGCATCGCGCGTTTTCGCTCGATGAATCTCTGTTCCATACTCGAGAACCCGTCGATCGCTTCGAGTCACACCACGAAGCGCGGTTCTCGTAACTCAAAATCAGTTATCCTGTAGCGCACCCCAGCCTCGCGCTGGATCTCTAGGTCAAAGATTTCTCCTTGAAATGAATTTTCCAGGCGGCTCACTGCTGGAGTATCCCGGCGGACTTTGGGCGCTTGCCGCGGTAGCGCTCGCATTTGTCCTGTCCGCAACGGTTGCGCCTCGATGGTTTGAAAAAACACTGCGCGCGATTTCGCGGCCACTTGCAAGGTTTGCCACGCGAAAAACGATCGCCGTTTGGATTCTCTTCTTCTCCGTGATTGGCGTTCGGCTCGCCGTCCTGCCGCTCCTTCGCGTTCCCGTCCCAGGCATTCACGACGAATACAGCTATTTGCTGCTCGGAGACACGCTGGCCCACGGGAGGCTCACGAATCCGACGCATCCGATGTGGATGAGTTTCGAATCGTTTCACATCAATTGGTTCCCCACCTATTGCTCGAAGTATCCGCCGGGCCAGGGAGCGGTGCTTGCGCTTGGCGAACTCCTCGGCCATCCGTGGATCGGCGTGGTTCTAAGTGTCGGCGCGATGTGTGCGGCAATTCTGTGGATGCTCCAAGCCTGGCTCCGTGCAAGATGGGCGCTCTTGGGCGGCGTGCTTGTAGCGCTAAAGTTTGGGATTGCAAGCTATTGGATGAACAGCTATTGGGGCGGTGCGGTGGCCGCCGCGGGGGGTGCGCTGGTTCTAGGTGCTATGCCGCGCATTATTCGTTCTGCAAAGACGCGCGATGCCCTCCTGCTCGGACTGGGACTCGCGATTCTCGCCAACAGCCGCCCCTACGAAGGATTGCTCTTCTCGATTCCCGTAGCGGTGTGGCTTCTTTGGTGGCTTGGGGGAAAAACAAAGCCTAGTCGTCTAGCGAACCCGCAGATCGCCGCAACCGCGCGCCGGCAAACTCGCACCGTTCTCGTGCTCGCTCCTCTGTCTGCGGTGTTGCTGTGGACTATCGCGTTCATGGGCTACTACAACCGGCGGCTAACGGGAAACGCTTTACTGTTTCCTCATGTCCTGAACTCGCGCGCGTACCGGACGATGGGTCTCTTTCTGTGGGAACACTCCAAACCGCCCTTGCCGTACCACAATCAGCAATTCGAGGATTTCTACAACGGCTGGGAACGCGAGGATTATCACAACACCTGGGCTGACATTTGGAGAGTGACCGAGGAAAAATTGACGCGGAGCGCCACCACCTATTTCTGGTGGGGCGCTTTACTGTTGTTGCCGGGCCTCCCGTTTGTCTTTTGCGAGCGGAAGCTGCGCGTGCCTCTCTTTGCGCTGCTCCTGGTCTCCGCCGGCTTCTTTGCTTCGATTTGGTCTTTCCCCCACTACGCCGCGCCGGTGACTTGCGTGATTTTTCTTTTGCTTGTGCAAGCCATCCGTCACATGCGCACGATGCGCCTCGCGGGTCGGCCCGTGGGCCTGGCGCTTTCCTGCGCTGCTGTTTTTCTGCTGGCAGGCGAAGTCGGCCTGCGCGCCTCGAATCATTGCTGTGATCCCCTGGAATGGACCTGCCAGGGTGATCCCAGCCGCGCGGTCATTCAGGAAAAGCTTTCGCACACTCCCGGCAAGCATCTCATCCTCGTGCGCTACGAAGAGGACCACAACATTCACGACGAATGGGTCTACAACGGCGCGGAAATCGATTCTGCCAGAGTGCTTTGGGCCCGCGAACTGGATGCGGAACAGAATGCAAAACTGCTGGCGTACTTCAAAGACCGCCACGTTTGGCTAGTCGAGCCCGACAAAGACAATACCGAACTAATTCCCTACGAACCTCCGTCACCACAAGAACACCAATCGCATGCATCGCCACGCATTTGGCGGTAGAGTGCGGATTCAGTTTTCTAGGTTGCGCTACCTGGAGGCTTCTACCCCTGCAATCCTGAGGCCCCGTTTTTTTGTGGCCGACCGATCTCAACCGAGCTTCAACACGATGTTTCTGACCGGCTGGGACGCCTGCGGTATTTACCCCGCATCGATCGGTCATTTCAAATCGTAATCCCCAATATAAGTACCGCGGCTGATGCCCAGCATGCTGAGGAAGAACGAAGCGAAGATCACTTGAATGCCGATAAAGAGCCACATCGCCCAGAATAGAACCTGGCGCACTTGATGGAGCTCACCAAATCCGCTCGCGGCCCACTTCCAGGTAATCCACGCGCAGCCGATGAAGCCCGTGAGGAACAGCGCTCCGCCCAACAGCAACCCGGACTCCAGCGTAATTCGCCTCAGCCAGCGCTTCAGCGAAACCGAGCCTCGATCAAATCTCTCCGCGTAGCTGAACAACTTCGCAAACGCTCCGATGGAAAGTGTTTGCACTCCCATCAGCGTGAAGATCACACCAAAAATCATCGTGTGAACGTCGAGAACCACTCTGGGCGAAATTCTGCGCGGCCCCGGCAGCAACCAGAACACGAGGAAGAGTCCGACCGCCACCAGCATCGTACCGGGCAGGAGAAACAGCCAGTTCGGCGCGTACAACAGCATGAATCGCAAGCTGCGCCAGCCGTCGCGAAAGCTGCGAAGGTGCGGCGGGCGTCCCCGCTTATCCGGCCACAAAATGATGGGAATCTCCGCGATGCGCGCGCCAATTTGCGCCGCTTTGATAATCATTTCCAGCGCAAATTCCATCCCGGTGCTGCGCACGTCCAGCCGGTCGTAGAGCGCGCGGGTGAACCCGCGCATGCCGCAATAGCTGTCGCCAATGCGTGCGCGGAAAAAAGTGTTAAGCAGCGCGGTAAGCCCCGGGTTGCCCAGGTATTTGTGGGAAGGCGGCATCGCTCCCGGCTTGATTCCTCCGCGGAAGCGATTGCCCATGACGATGTCATAGTCTTCGCGCAATTTCTCCACGAAGCGAGGCACGTCAGTGAAATCGTAGCTATCGTCCGCATCCCCCATGATGATGAGCGGGCCGCGCGCGGCGGCAATTCCCGCCCGCAGTGCCGAGCCATAGCCGCGCTCCGGCACATGCACCACTCGCGCGCCGTGTTCCTCGGCGATTTGCACCGAGCCGTCGGTCGAGCCGTTGTCCGCCACAATCACTTCGCCTGTAAGGCCCGAGGCGCGCAATGCGTTCACTGCCTTGTCCACGCAAAACGCCAGCGAATTCGCCTCATTGAGGCACGGGATGACGACGGATACTTCTACCGGCAGCGTGGTGTCCACGGGCGCGAACTGGCCCTGCTCGGACGTCAAGATAGCTCCCATATGGGCAACATCATATCGCGGTCCGCTGGACATTTCACGGCAGCCTGGACACGCAAATGCCGCTCTAACTTGCGTCGCGCAAACGTTCTCCTTCGCCTTGAGCGAAGCTCCGTCACCTTGAATTGCAAATGTTTGTATGGGAACCTTCGATGGCGGTCTGTCGCTCGTGCCAGAGCGTCGATCGCTCAAACGAAAATGGCGGAAGCGCAAATCAGGAGCGAGGCGCAAGAGCCGCTGACTCCCGACCCGTGGGAAGCGGCGTATTTGCGATTCGAGACGCCGGAAGAAGAAATACGCAAATTCATCGGCCGCCTGAACCGTCTGGGCGCCCGCCAGTGGCCTCGCGAAGCTGAGATAGTCGAGCTTTTTTGCGGCCGCGGAAACGGTTTGGTCGCACTGCAACGCCTCGGGTTCACGCGCCTTGAAGGCGTGGACCTTTCTCCGCGATTGATTGCCCAGTACAAAGGCTCCGCCAATTGCATCGTGACCGACTGCCGCAAGCTTCCCTTCGACGATCGCAGCAAAGACGTGCTCATCGTGCAAGGCGGTCTGCACCACTTGCCCAATTTGCCCGCAGACCTGGACCAGACTTTTTCCGAAATGCAGCGCGTCTTGCGCGAAGACGGCCGCGTGATGTTCGTCGAACCCTGGCGCACGCCGTTTCTCACTTTTGTGCATTTCGTTTCCGAGATTCCTATCGTCCGCCGTCTCTCGAACAAAATGGATGCGTTCGCCACCATGACCGAACACGAAATTCGCACCTACACACAATGGCTCGGACAGCCAGACGCCATCCAGAGGGTTGCGCGAGCGCATTTTGTTCCCGTGCATGAATCCTTCGCCTGGGGCAAGTGGAATTTCGTAGGCACGCCCCGCTGAACTACCTGATTGCCCCGTTGGACGTTCGCCCTCGAGATCGTAAGTCTCTGGTGCAAGTCCTTGCCACGGTTGTCGGCGGCCAGCCGGGAACGCCGAACAGCGGGCTCGGCGAAACCTATCGGCCGTGGCGCTTGCAATTTCCGCTCTCCCAGTTATGATGGCCGCCTTGCGGTTGCCGCTCATTCTTCTTACCAGCGGGGAAAATTGACGACCAGTTCTGTGGCGTCTGCAACGCAACCCTATAGCCGCGGCCGGCTGCTGAAAGTTCTCGGCATGTGGTTCGGGATGGCGGCGGCCATCGGAAACACCATTGCCGCGGGCATCGTCTACACGCCCGGCGATGTCGCCAAGCACCTGCCCAACGCTTGGTTGTTTCTGGGCATCTGGATTCTCGGCGGCCTTTACGCTCTGTGCGGCGCTTCTTCGATTGCCGAGCTTGGCGCTGCAATTCCCCGCAGCGGCGGCCAGTACAATTTCTCTCGGCGCGCGCTCGGCGACTACGCGGGCTTCATCGTCGGTTGGAGCGACTGGCTCTCCACGTGCGGCACCGCTGCCGCCGTCGCCATCGTCATCAGCGATTACAGCGGCCATCTTTTTCCCATCCTCGCCGGGCCGCAGAAGCTGAAAATCCTTTCCGTGGCGATCATCGCCGGATTCGGCTTGCTGCAATGGCGCGGAATCCGCTGGGGAAGCAGCACGCAACTGTTGACCGCGGCGCTCAAGACCGGCGCATTCGTGATCCTGGTTGCTGCAACTTTTCTTTTGGGCGGCCCGGCTCACAAAGCGGCTGCCCAGTCCGCCGCTACGCTGGGCTTGCCCTCAGGCTGGGCCCTCGCCGTCGCGGTCATGCTGGGACTCCAAGCGGTCATCTACACCGTGGACGGATGGACCGGCATCATCTATTTCGGCGAAGAAGTGCGCGACCCCGGCCGCGACATTCCGCGCGCCATCTTTGGCAGCGTCATTTCTATCATGGGGATTTACCTGCTCCTAAACCTCATCGCGCTGTACATCGTCCCCTTGAACGAAATTGCAGGAAACACGTTTGTCCTTGGAACCGTTGCCAATCGCGTGTTTGGAGTTCTTGGCGATCCCATCATCCGCTCGATCATGGTCATTTCCATGCTGAGCTGCCTCAATGCCAATCAGCTTTTCTGCACCCGCACCCTTTATTCCATGAGCTGCGACGGGCTCTTCTTTCGGCGCGCAACGACCGTAAACGCCGGCGGAACTCCGACGGTTTCTCTGCTTCTCAGCACCGTCGTAGGCGTGCTCTTCCTTGCAATCTCCTTCCTGGGCGGAGACGCCTTCCAGCGCATCACCGCGATGCTCTCGTTTTTCTTCGTGGCGAATTACACGCTTTCCTACACTTCCGTGTTTGTCTTGCGAAAACGGGAGCCGCAGATGCCGCGCCCGTATCACGCTTGGGGCTACCCCTGGCTCACCGGCCTCGCGCTGGTCGCCTCAGTTTCGTTCCTGGTCGGCTCGATGGTCACCGACCAGAAGAACGCCCCGCTCGCCCTGGGAATGCTCATCCTGAGTTACCCGGTCTATCGCCTGATGAAGCTCGCCTCGCGGCGGGAGGTGACCGGTAGCCTGTGAGAAGGCTGAGAATCTTCCCCATGCCGGCTTCTAGGAAAATGCCAATCTTGTGAAGTAGTTGGAGCCCCCGCAGCGGGGGTTAGTTGACTTTTTCGGCGACGGATTTGGCTTGCAGGAACAGCAGCAGATAATCTTTGCCGCCAGTCTTGGAGTCCGTTCCGGACATGTTGAAGCCGCCAAAGGGATGCGCGCCGACCATCGCGCCGGTGCATTTGCGGTTCAAATACAGATTTCCGACGTGGAACTTTTCTTCGGCCTTGCGGATTTTTTCCGGGTTCTTCGAGTACACTGCACCGGTCAGGCCAAACTCCGTGCTGTTGGCGATTTCCAGCGCTTCGTCATAATTCTTCGCCTTGATGACCGCGAGCACGGGGCCAAACACTTCTTCCTGGGCCAGGCGCGCTTTTGCCGGCACGTCCGCGATGATGGTCGGCTCGATGAAGTAGCCGTCGCCCGCCGCGCGCTTTCCGCCGGCGACCAGCCGCCCTTCCTTCTTTCCAACTTCGATGTAATCCAGGATCGACTTCATGGCCGACTGGTTGATGACCGGCCCCATGTAGTTGTTGGGATCGTCGCTTGGGCCCACGGTGATTTTTCTGGTGCGGTCAACCAGCTTTTCCAGGAACGTGTCGTAGACTTTTTCAGACACAATCGCGCGCGAGCACGCCGAGCACTTCTGCCCCTGATAGCCGAAAGCGGCTTGCGCGGTTCCTTCCACCGCCGCGTCAATGTCGGCTTCCTCGTCCACGACAATCGCATCCTTGCCGCCCATTTCGAGCACGGTGCGCTTGATCCAGATCTGCCCGGGCGATGGTTTCGCGGCCAGCTCGCTGATGCGCAGGCCGACTTCCTTCGAGCCGGTGAATCCGACATAGCGCGTCTTCGGATGCGTGACGAGCGTATCGCCAACGGCGCCGCCCGGGCCGGTGATGAAGTTCACCGCTTCTTTGGGAACGCCTGCTTCAAAAAGAATGTCGATGAATTTCGCCGCAATCGCGGGCGAATCGCTCGCGGGCTTCAGCACCACGGTATTGCCGGTCACCAGCGACGCCACGACAAGGCCGGCCATGATGGCGCAGGGGAAATTCCAGGGCGGCACAATCACGCCAACACCGATGGGAATATATGTGAGATAGTTGCGCTCGCCGCGCATGGGGGTGAGCTTCTGCGGCTCCGCCAGGCGCAGCATTTCGCGCCCGTAGAATTCGCAGAAATCAATCGTCTCGGCGATGTCCGCGTCCGCCTCGACCCACGTTTTGCCGACTTCGTAGCAGACCAGGGCGTTCAATTCAAATTTTCTTTCGCGAACAATCTGGGCGGCGCGAAACAGGCATTGCACGCGCTCCTGCGCGGGCACCCTTTTCCAGGTGTCGAAATACTTGTTAGCCGCCTCCACGGCCTGCTTGGCCATGTCCGCGGTGGCGTTTTGGAAGACGCCGATCACTTCCGACGGCCGCGAAGGATTCGTCGAGTTGCGCTTTTCAGGCGTGGTGACCTTTTGGCCGCCCAGCCACATGGGATACTCGCGGCCAAATTCGGATTTCACCTTCTTCAGCGCTTCTTCCATGCGCTTACGGTTTTCCGGCTTGGAAAAATCAATGAACGGCTCATTGATGAACTCGGATATGTGCAGTTTCTGTTCGGCGGTGGCCACGGTGAAAGACCTACTCAATCAGCGAAGACATCATTCTACTGCGGCTTGGGTTCAAGTTACAGTCGGCGGACGGCCTCAGGAGATCGCCGCTACACGGAAGTCATTCGAAGTGGAATTGAATTTTGACGGTGACGTGAGCGGCGATCGGCCGAGCATTCTGCATCGCAGGCTGGTATCGGTAGTACTTCACCGCTTCCAAAGCGGGCCGGCGCAAAGAAGGCGGTCCCGAAAGAACGGTCGGCGAAGTCACGTTCCCATCTGTGTCAACAATGGCGTCGATCACTACGCTTCCGGTTTCGAAGTCTCGCAAATCGTCGAGCGTGGCAACGGCCCGCTGCGATTTGATCAGCTTTGGGGGCACGATGTTCGCATTCCCGGCCGAAGTTGGAACCGAAGTGAGCATTTTCGTCGGCAAAGGATGAACTAGCGAAGGTTTCGCATTCGCAATGGAAGCTGTCGGTTTGCTTTTTTCTTTGGTTGCCGGCTTCTCGGCGACTTCGTAGGGAGCCATTTCTTTTTCATTCCCGGCCGCTACCGCGGCGCCAGTTTCGCTCGAAGAGCCTGTTACCGGACTCGCCCCTTTTGCGGAGAGTGGCTCGTTTGTTTCCGTGCCGACCTTGGTAGCCGCGGTTGCTAAAGAAGCGGACCCAGACGCAGAAGTTTCTGGAGCCACTTTCGTGGTGACGCCGCCTGCAAAAGAGGAGACGGAAAATTTGGTCGACTCGTGCATCCAGGGAAACCAATGCTTATACCAAACGAAGCCGATCAATGCGGCCAGAACTCCGCTCAGAATGGCCAGCCGCAACATTCCTGCGCGAAAACCCGGAGTAAATTGTCCGCGTGCCCGGAACGCGCCGCTGCGCTTTGGCACGGGGACATGGAAATCGAGAGCCGGCTTTGGCAGCAAATCCTGTTCCGGCGAATACACACGGCTGGTCTTTGGCTCGCTTGCGGCGGAAGATACATCGGCGGAAAGTTCAGTCCAAGGCGCTCTTTCACCTTGATAGGTGGACGCCTCGGCTTTCGGTGGTTCGGAAGCGCGTGCATCCGCAGCCGGCATGGAAGGCGGGTTGGGAATCGAGATGGCCGGTTCAGCCTGCGCGGGCGCAGGCTGTGTTTCGAGCAGGTTCAGTTGCCTGCGTAACGCTGCGACTTCTCTCTTTAGGGCTTCCACTTCCTCGGAACTATAAGGCGCTGCGGCTTCTTCAAGTTCGTCGTCCGTCGTTTCGGAGGAGGAAATCAGTTTAGCCGCCGCAATTACTTTTTCGTCGCGAGGAAGCAACGCAGTCGCGGCGGAAAACTCCATGCCCCAAAATCCTGGCGCGGGCTCGGTGAATTCAAACTCAACGTAGCATTCGGTGGGACGGTGAGCGCGCTTGCGCATTACCTGCGCGACCACCTCGCGGTTGAACTCCTCATTGGTGAGGAAGAGGAGCTGGCCGGGCGCCACCGCTGCGGTCAGGCGGATCACGCCGCCTTTTTCAAAAACCAAAACTGTTGTCGTGGATTCGGTGAACAGTTCGCGCTCGCCCGAGACAGCTCCGACGCGTGCGCCGGTGACCTTTACGCAGACTTCGCGGGCCGCCGCGTTTACTTCTGGAAGCGGTTTCGTTTTTAAAGGGATCCGGGCATGGTCACCCGGTTCTTCTTGAAATGGCGCGGGCGAAGAATCGGCCTTCGACTCAACTTGCTCGGGCTCCCTCGCAGCTGGAGCGGAAGAGCGTTGCTCATTGGCGTGATCTTGCCTTGCATCCATCGGAAACTCTTCTGGGGCGGAGTTCGAGGATCCTTGCGAAGGCAAGAGTGTTGAAGAGGTTTTGTCCTCTGCGGAAGACAAATTCGTGGTCCTTTGTGCGCCCGGGCGGTGCGAGCAGCGCCGCGGAAATGGATACGGCCCCAGGGAGCCGGGCTTGACTCCTTGGACCGCCAGATAACCATACTACCCTTTGCGGGTGGCTCCGTCGCTATGGTACCAACGTACCGGGTGCGCAATCAGCATACGTGAAAATATGGGGATTTTCTGTGAAATGACGGCTCGGGAAGGACTTCCGATACTTGCGACGCTCCGACTGCGATGCTCCTAGAAGCTCAAGTCTCTAAGGAACGCGCGATGCGAAATCCGTAATCGGCGTATTGGAACTCCGGCGGGATGCTGGATCGGGCGGCGTTGCGGCTTACTTTGATGTGATGGCGCCAGGAGCCGCCTCGCGAAGCCTTTCGAACGCCGCTCGCGGGGCCACGCGGATTTCGTTGCGGGGAATCGTTGTAATAGGCGGCGTCGTA
>Ga0126376_10002066_pt1 | contig 11228 bp, 2 predicted proteins | sample PanSoiMetPlot_15_FD_92760 | JGI IMG/M metagenome (GOLD analysis project Ga0126376, IMG submission 92760) | Tropical forest soil microbial communities from Panama - MetaG Plot_15 | ecosystem: Environmental > Terrestrial > Soil > Tropical forest > Bulk soil | place: Panama | collected 2016-02-17
AACAATGAATCGGCATAACAGCCTAGGACGAAGCAATATCTTCGTGCTCTTCTTTGTCGTCGTGATCGTTCTCGTGCTCGTCGGTGCAATCACTCTGCTTCAGCGCCGCGCGCAGTACCGCGCCCTGGCCAAGGAAACCGAAGCGCTCGCCATCCCCACCGTTTCCGTAATCCACGCAAACGCTGAAAAAGGCCAGGAAGACCTCGTGTTGCCCGGCACCATGCAAGCCTATGTCGAATCTCCCATCTATGCGCGGACGAGCGGCTATGTAAAAAAGTGGTATCACGACATCGGCACGCGTGTCCGGCAAGGCGAACCGCTAGCGGACATTGATACACCGGAAGTCGATCAACAGCTCTCGCAGGCAAAAGCCGACCTGGCCACGGCTCAGGCCAACGCAAACCTTTCACGCATCACCGCGACTCGCTTTCAAGAACTCATCAAGACAGACGGCGTCTCGAAGCAAGAAGTCGACAACGCCGTTGGCGATCTGGCAGCCAAAAATGCGATCGTAAATTCAGCGGAAGCCAACGTCCGCCGCCTTCAGGAGTTGGAAGGATTCAAGCACGTAACTGCACCCTTCAGCGGTGTCGTTACGCGGCGTCAGATTGATCTCGGCCAGCTGGTCAACGCCGGCAATGGCGGCGCTACTCAAGAGCTCTTCTTCCTTTCGCAAACGGATCCAATTCGTGTCTACGTCAACGTGCCGGAGGCTTACGCTCCGTCCATTCATGCCGGCCTGCCGGCTTATCTCGAACTTACGCAGTATCCCGGCCGCAAATTCGAAGGCAAAGTTGTGCGCACGTCGGAAGCCATCGATCTCGCTTCCCGTACCCTGCGCACGGAAGTCGACGTTCCGAATCATGCAGGCGAATTGCTGCCCGGCGGTTATGCGCAAGTCCATCTCGCCGTGCAAGTCGGCGGCGAACGCGTGCAAGTCCCTGTGAACGCTTTGCTCTTCCGCGCCGAAGGCCTCCGCGCGATCGTGGTCGATTCCAATCACAAGCTGCATCTACAACCGTTGACCATCGGCCGCGACTACGGCACTTCCCTGGAAGTCTTGCAGGGCATCACTTCGTCCGATTGGATCGTGCTCAATCCCGCTGATTCGCTCGACGAAGGCCAGAGTGTGAACGTAAAAGAAGTCCCGCAAAAACCTGCGCAGCAAAGCGCGCCAAGCGCTCCTTCAAATCCCACCGCAAAACCTGTGGCGAAAGCTGCTGCTCCCGCTAACTCCGGAGCAAGGCATTGATCTTTTGCGACAGTAAGCGCTTTGCACCACTCGCGTTGGCACTTTTGGCTGCGGGCTGCACGGTGGGGCCAAAGTATCAGCGCGCCGGCGCTCCCGTTCCCACTCATTGGGATGTTCCGCAACCCTGGCGCGAAAGCGCTCCAAAGGATGCGCTTCCCAAGGGCGAGTGGTGGACCATCTTTCACGACGAAACGCTTAGCGGCTTGGAACGCGACACACTCTCAGCCAATCAAACGCTGAAAGTCGCAACGGCGCATTTAGAACAGGCTCGCGCCTCTGCAGCGCTTCAGGTCTCGACGCAATTCCCACAGTTCAGCACTTCGCCTTCCGCTCAACGCCAGCGCCTCTCCGGTACCCGCGCGACCAGCAGTAACTTTCCCGCGACTGGTGCAGTTACGCAATCGAGTTACACGCTACCCTTTACAGTCAGCTATGAAGCAGACCTCTTCGGCCGCCGCCGCCGCAACATTGAAGCTGCACAAGCTGCGTACCACGCAACTGCCGCTGATCTCGAGAACACCCGGCTCGTCATCGCCGCGGAACTTGCCGGCGATTATTTCTCTCTGCGCCAAGTGGATACGCAGCTCGGAATCCTTCGTCGCACGGTCGAGACGCTCTCGAAAGGCTTGGACCTCGTCAATTCCCGCCACGCCGGCGGAATCGCTTCTGGTCTCGACGTCGCTCAAGAAGAAACGCTCCTAAATACCACCCGCACGCAAGCGATTCTTTTGCGGCAGCAGCGCAAACAGCTCGAAGATGCCATCGCCGTTCTTGTTGGAAAGCCTGCGCCGGACTTTCATCTTGAACCCAAGGAACTTGACGCCGAGCCGCCAACTATCAATGCCGGGCTTCCTTCCGATCTTCTCGAGCGCCGCCCGGACATTGCCGAAGCCGAACGCCAGATGGCCGTCAGCAACGCGCAGGTCGGTGTCGCGCGAGCTGCCTATTTTCCGTCCCTGAATCTGTTCGCGGACGGAGGCTGGCAAACTGCCGATATTGCCAAGCTCGTCAACGTGCAAAGCACCATTTGGGCGTTCGGCGCCGCTGCGGTGGAAAACATTTTCACCGGCGGAGCTCGCCGCGCACAGACACAATTTGCAAAGGCAGGTTATGACGCGAGCGTAGCAAGTTACCGCGAGACAGTGCTCAACGCGTTTGGCGAGGTTCAGGACGGCGTCAACGGATTGCTGGTGCTCGGCGACGCACAGAAAACACAGCAAGACGCAGTGGACGCCGCGCGCCGCACGCTGGATATTGCAGAGAGCCGCTACAAGGGCGGTCTAGTCAGTTATCTCGACGTCGTTAACGCACAGCAGAATTTGCTCAACAACGAGCAGCAAATGGCTGTGATTCGCGGCCAAAAACTCGTCACAAGCGTGCTTCTCATCAAGGCGCTCGGTGGCGGCTGGGATGCCTCCAGTCTTTCCTCGCTTCAGGTCAAGTCTAAACCGAAGGACGTCGTCGCGCCGTGACGTTCGCCGCCGGCTCGCTAGTTCTTGCCCGCCATCAGATTGTCGACAAAAAACTTCGTTGCCCGCTTCATCAGAATGATTCGCGCTGGTGGGTCCGACACGCCGTGTCCTCGCCCCGGAAACGGCATCACTTCCACAGGCTTCCCCTTTTCAATCAGCTCATCCACCAATTCCAATGTGTTCGCAAAATGAACGTTGTCGTCGCCTGTTCCGTGCGCTATCAGCAACGGCCCTTTCAGCTGGCCTGCCTTTTCTGACGGAGAAGATTCCTGATAACTCTCTTCGTTCTCTGGCGGCAGTCCGATGTACCGTTCCGTGTAAATCGAATCGTAGTAGTGCCAGTTCGTGACCGGCCCTCCGGCAAACCCCGCTTTGAAATCCTCCGGGTCCTCAAACATCGCATGCAGCGTCATATGTCCGCCGTAGCTCCATCCCCAGATTCCGATGTGCTCCGCGTCGACATACGGCAGCGACTTCAACCACGCCGCGCCATCCCGCTGGTCAGAAAGTTCCTGCGCGCCGAACCGGAAGTGGATCGGCTCCTCGAAAACGTGCCCGCGTCCAGCCGAGCCCCGGTTGTCCAGCGCAAACACGATGAACCCTTTCTGCGCCATCAATTCGTGCCAGAGATAGGTCGAACCGCCCCACTGATTCGTCACGACCTGCGCACCAGGCCCACCATACGTGTACACCAGCACCGGATATTTCTTCGCCGCGTCAAAGTTCGGCGGCTTGATCATCCAGGCGTTCAACTCCATTCCGTCATGCGACTTCACCTTCAAGAATTCCACGGGTGACAGGCGGTATTCCGCCATTTCTGCAACTCTATTTTCGTTTAAGCTCGCTATCGCGGTGCCATCCATACTCCGCAAAACCTGTTGCGGGGGCACGCCGGTGCTGGAAAACGTGTCTTCATACGCCGAAGCATCGGAAGAAATATTCACCGCGTGCGTCGCGTCCTCTCTGGTAAGCCGTGCGAATCCACTTCCGTCCAAATTCACTTTGTAGAAGTGCCTCTCGAGCGCCGTCTTTTCCATTGCGCTGAAATAGACCGTTCCCTTCGCTTCGTCCACCGCTTCCAGCTTCGAAACTTCCCATTCGCCCTTGGTTAGTGGTGCGAGTTGTTTACCGGTCGAGTCGTACATATAAAGGTGCCGGTAGCCGCTTCGTTCGCTTGACCACAAAAACCGCTTCCCATCTTTGAAAAAGTAGAGGTCGTCGCTTACGTTGATCCAATACGGGTCCGTATCCGTAATCGTCACCGCGCTCTTTCCCGTCGTCGCGTCTGCAAAAAGCAAATCGATCTGTGATTGCTTTCGGTTCAGCCTTTCAATGGCGACGCGTTTCGAGTCCGGCAGCCATTGCACCCTAGGAATGTATTGATTCGTTTCCGCTCCCGTGTCCATCAAGCGCGCCCTGCCGCCCGCGGCCGGCACCACGTATACATGCACGATCGGATTGTTTCCGCCGCCAACGGGATACCGTTCCTCTTCCGCCTCGCCCGTATACGATTCGAAATCCACCATCGGATACTTCGTCACCTTGCGCTCATCCATCTCCAAAAACGCCACCGCCGAGCTGTCCGGCGACCACCAATACGCGGTCGAAATATTCAACTCCTCCGGATAGACCCAATCCAGTTCGCCCCTCCGTATCTCTTCCGAACCGCCCGTCGTCAACGCATGTTCTTTCCCATCCGCCGGGCTCACCGCATATAAATTGTGCTCGCGAATGAAGGAAACCCATTTCCCGTCCGGAGAAATCTTCGCGTCTGCAATCGTCGCTTTTCCGGAGAGGAGCGTTTTTGCTTTCCCCGACTTCGAGTCATACCAGCTCAGCGAGTTCTGCCCAATAAACAGGATTGCGGCGCCGTCTGGCGCCCAGCGATATTCCGCCGGCGCTCGCCGCCCCAAGCCCGTCGCCTGCGTCGGTTTCGATTTGTCTTCCGGCAGCATGCTTTCCAGTTTTTCGGCGCTCAGCAACTGCTTCCGTTCTCCTGTTGCCACTGAAATGCTCCACAGCTCTTTCCGCGCCTCCTTCCCATGCCCTTTCGTTTCGATGTACGAGAGCGTTTTTCCATCCCCCGTCCATGCGAACCCGGTGTACAGCTGTCCACCCAAGCTCGGCTGAGAGTAAATTCTTTCAACCGTGAGCTGCTTCGTTCCCGCGCCACTGCTTTGCGCGTCTGCGGTCGCGCAAATCGCAGCCATGACGGCAGTCGAAACGATCGTCCTTCTCCAAAAATCCATTTTGGCCCTCCGGCGAACTTTCAGATTCTAACGTCCTCACACCGCCAAACCAAGGCGTGGCGGGACTTCTTGCGGCTCACTTCCGGCAAAACAGGTACTACGAGTTTTTCGAGTTTTTCGCTACTTTTTCCACTCGTCTTGTTTCTTTCTGTCTTGTAACGGAACTGTTGCAATCGTTATAATTCAGTTCCAGCGTCTCAACCCTTCCCTGGTTTTTTGTGGTGCGATTTTCCGCTGCCCTCCTTCGGAGGGAGGGTGAGCGACGATTATACGGGGCTCGAAGAGTTTGATTTTGCGTGGCAGTAGCTCGATCTACATCTCACTCATAAACGAGGGCAGGAATGTTTTTCCCAGCTCCACAAGCTCGTGGTGTATTTGTGTGGTTACTCTCAGGAAATAGCTCCCCGTCGGTTTTTGGCCGCGCCGTTCGCTCCGCGCTTTTTTTGTTTGCATTTTCATTCTCTTGCGTTAGTCCTTTGTTCGCTCAAGTCAATATCGTCACTCAGCACAACGACAATCTTCGCACGGGCGCCAACACCAACGAAACTATTCTCACGCCCACCAGCGTGGCCTCTTCAAATTTTGGAAAACTCTTCGCCAATCCTGTCGATGGCCGCATTTACGCCCAACCGCTCTACGTGCAGGGCCTGGCGATCCCAAACAAAGGCACTCACAATGTCGTGTTTGTCGCCACCGAACACGACAGCATCTACGCGTTCGACGCAGACACGGCCGGCGCGCCCCTCTGGCAAATCACCCTCCTTGACGCCGCACACGGCGCTGCTCCCGGTGCTACCACCGTCCCCAATGGCGATCTCTCGACGTCGGACATCGTCCCCGAAATCGGCATCACCGGCACTCCCGTCATCGATCTTTCCACCAAAACGATGTATGTCGTCGGCAAAACGAAAGAAGGCACTTCGACCTACGTGCAACGCCTTCATGCCCTCGACATCACTACCGGCGCCGAAAAATTTGCAGGTCCAGTAGCACTTTCCGCCTCGGTTTCGGGAACTGGCAACGGCAGCTTGAACTCTGTTCTCACCTGGGATCCAAAGTGGGAGAACAATCGCCCCGGTCTGATGCTCCTCAACGGAGTCGTCTACATCGGCTTCGCTTCCCACGGCGACAATGGTCCCTGGCACGGCTGGGTTCTAGCGTACAACGCCGGCACGCTGACCCAGCGCGCGGTTTACTGCTCGACGCCGAGCGGTGCCGGTTCTGGCGTGTGGATGTCCGGCAATGGTCTCGCCGCTGATGTCGTCGATTCTGTGAACGCGCCGTTCGGTCGCATGTTCATCCCAACCGGAAATGGTTCCTTCAATGCGACTTCGCCGTTCAACAACACCATGAGCTTTGGCGACGATCACATTCGCCTCGATCTGACTAACCCCATTCCGGCTCCCGTCTCAGGCGGCCAAAATTCTTCCAGCTTTCCGCTTCAGCTCCCGGTCATCGATTCCTTTACGCCTTCCAACCAGGCCTCTCTCAACAGTGCCGACAAGGACGTCGCATCCGGCGGCATCTTGCTCCTGCCGGATCAACCCGGCGCACACCCTCACATCCTCATTCAGGTCGGCAAAGAAGGCAAAATCTACGTCATAAACCGCGACAACATGGGCGGTTTCAATAGCGCTACCGACAACGCCCTGCAGGAAATTACCACGGCCGTCAACGGACACTGGGCCAGCCCTGCCTATTGGAACGGCAACGTTTATTTCGGCGGCAGCACCGACAACATCAAGATGATTCCGATCACGAACGGTGTACTCGGATCTACTTGGACGAGCCGCTCTCCAACTGGCTACCCGTTCCCCGGCGCTTCCCCAAGTATTTCGGCGAACGGCAACACCAACGGCATCGTCTGGGCCGTCGACACTTCCGCTTATTCAACGAACGGTGCTGCCGTTCTTTACGCGTACGACGGCACGAACCTCGCCACACAGTTTTTTGTCAGTTCGGCTCTGAAGGCCAACGCCGCGGGTATTGCCACAAAATTTGTCGTGCCCACCGTCGCCAACGGCAAAGTCTATTTAGGCACCGCAAACGAACTCGACGTCTACGGCCTCGGCGGCGCATCTACCCCCGCCGCCACGCCCGTCATCAGTCCCGCTTCGCAAACTTTCACTGGCACTTTGTCCGTAACGATGACCGACAGCACTACCGGTGCGTCCATCTTCTTCACTACCGACGGCTCGACTCCCACCACTGCTTCCACTCCCTACACGGGCGCAATCTCTGTGACTTCCACCGAAACCATCAAGGCGATCGCCACGGCCACCGGCTTTACGCAAAGTCCCGTTGCCAGCCAGACCTACACACTGCAGACTCAAGCTGCGGCGCCCACGTTCTCTCCCCCGGGCGGCGTGTACGCTTCCGCGCAAAATGTCACGCTCTCTAGCACCACGACGGGCGCAAAAATCTTCTACACCACCGATGGCTCAACCCCCAACCCCGGCGTCGGCTCCACGCTGCAGTTCGTTTCGGCGATCAACATTGCCGTTTCTTCCACGATCAAAACCATCGCCACGGCGACCAACTTCACGAACAGCCCGGTTTCTTCCGCCACCTACACCATCGGCTCCAGTGGCACTGGATCGAATTTCGTCAACGGCTTTGCCAGCTCCGCCTCGGTCATGACTTTCAACGGCAGCACCGGCCTCGCCGACACCCGTCTGCAACTCACCGACGGCGGCTTCAACGAAGCTGCTAGCGCTTGGTACGACACGGCGCTCAACATCCAGGGTTTCACCAACGACTTCACCTTCCAGCTCGCGAATCCCGTTGCCGACGGCTTCACTTTTACTATCCAAAACGCCGGCTTGACCGCTCTTGGCCCCAGCGGCGGCGGTCTCGGCTACGGACCAGACACTCCCGGCAATCCTCCGGGAATTCCCTCCAGTGTCGCCATTAAATTCGATATTTTCGACAACGCCGGCGAAGGCGCCGATTCCACAGGCCTCTATACCAACGGCGTATCACCGACGACTCCGGCGATCGACCTCACTCCGACCGGGGTAGATCTCCACAGCGGCAACACGTTCAGCGTCCACATGGTCTACGACGGCACAACGCTCACCATGACTCTGACTGACGGTGTCACGCTCGCTGCGACCACGCAGAGCTTTCCCGTCAACATCCCGCAAGTCGTCGGTTCGAATTTTGCCTACGTCGGTTTCACTGCCGGCACAGGCACCAGCTCATCCAGTCAGAAAATCGAAACATGGACGTTCACCAGCCAGCCTCCCGCCTTGCCTGCGGCAGCCGCTCCAACATTCAGTCTTGCTCCCGGCACCTATCTGAACGCGCAAACTGTTACTCTCTCCGACACCACTGCTGGCGCTACCGTCTTCTACACGCTCGATGGCACCACGCCGAACACTTCTGTCGGCGGGTCTACCTTCCAGTACTCCGCCGCCATCACCGTTAGCTCGTCCGAGACCATCAATGCAATCGCCACGGCGCCGAACTTCTCGCCGAGCGCGGTTTCCTCCGCTCTCTATGTCATCCAGACGCAAACGGCAGCTCCCACTTTTTCTCCGGCTCCCGGCACGTACGTCGCAGCGCAGAACGTCACACTATCCAGCGCAACCTCCGGCGCGCTCATCTTCTACACCCTTGATGGCACAACGCCGAATACGTCCATCGGCGGCTCCACGCTGCAATACACCACGCCGATCAATATCGCCGCCACCACCACGATCAAAGCCATCGCTACAGCTTCCGGCTTCTTTGCTAGCAACGTTTCTTCTGGCACCTACACCATCACCTCCGCGAATGGCACCATCAATTTCGGCACCGGTTTCACAGCCGGCAGCATGGTTCTCAATGGCAAGGCTTCCTTCAGCGGCACTCGCCTTCGCGTAATCGACGGCGGTGTGGACGAGCATAGCTCCGCATGGTTCGGCACGCTCACCAACGCTTCCGCGTTCACCAACGACTTCAGCTTTCAGTACTCTGGCGGTACAAACCCGAGCGGCGACGGCTTCATGTTCGTCATTCAGAACAGCGGCACCACGGCTCTTGGTCCGACGGGCGGCGGCCTCGCCTATGGCCCTGACAATCCCGGCAAAACCGATCCTTCTGCCATCCTGAAGAGTGTCGGCGTCAAATTCGATCTCTACGACAACAACGGTGAAGGCAACAACTCGACCGGTCTGTACTTGAACGGCGCTTCTCCCACCACCCCCGCCGTTTCCTTGCCGGCCAACATCAATCTCCACACGACTGACACCTTCAACGTGCACATGGTCTACGACGGCACCAAGCTCACCATGACTATTACCGACGCCGTCACGACTGCCTCTTTCACCACCAGTTGGACCGTCAACATTCCCGGCGCTCTCGGCTCCAGCTCTGGCTACATGGGCTTCACCGGTGGTACTGGTGGCGCCACCGCCATCGCTGATGTCATCTCCTGGACTTACACCGCGTCGGGCGTAACTTCGCAAACAGCCACGCCTGGCTTCTCGCCCGCTCCCGGAACTTACACTTCCGCACAAAGCGTCGTGCTCAGCGATACAACGGCTGGCGCGTCTATCTTCTACACACTCGATGGCACCACTCCGAACACGACCGTCGGCGGCTCCACCCTGCAATACTCCACTCCAATCGGCGTTAGTGCGAACACAAACATCACCGCCGTCGCGATTGCCTCCGGCTTCTCGAAGAGCGCGACTGCCACCGGCGCATACGTGATTCAGCTTCCGGCAGCCACTCCCACGTTCTCGCCCGTCGCCGGCACATACACTTCCCTTCAAAACGTCGTCATTTCCGACGCAACCTCCGGCGCCACCATCTTCTACACGCTCGATGGCACGACTCCGAACACCGCCGTCGGCGGTTCCACGCTGCAATATTCCACTCCGATCAGCGTGAGCTCCAACGTCACCATCACCGCCATCGCCACGGCTTCCGGATTCTCAAAGAGCGCCACCGCATCCGCAGCGTATGTCATCAATCTTCCCGCTGCCGCCACGCCAATTTTCTCGCCGGTTGCTGGCACGTATGCCGCCGTCCAGAGCGTGACCCTTAGCGACCCCACCTCGGGCGCAACGATCTATTTCACGACCGACGGCTCCACGCCGACTACCGCCTCTGCCGTCTTCACTGTGCCCATCGCTGTTAACGGCACCACCACCATCAAAGCCATTGCCACCGCGCCTGGCTTTACACAGAGCGCTGTCGCCTCTGCCCTCTACACCATCAATTTGCCGCCGACGGCCACGCCAACCTTCTCACCCGTTGCCGGCACCTACACCACTACAGAATCCGTCGCCATCAGCGACGCCACGGCCGGAGCTGCCATCTACTTCACGACGAACGGCACTATTCCGACCACATCGTCCACAAAGTACACGGCGCCGATCACCGTCAGCTCCAACACCACGATCAACGCCATCGCTCTCGCACCCGGCCTCTCTCAGAGCGCCGTCGTCACAGCGGTGTACACAATTACTCCGCCTGCTGCGACGCCGACTTTCTCGCCGGTGGCTGGCACGTACACTACGACGCAATCCGTCACGATTAGCGACGCAACAGCCGGCGCCTCCATTTTCTTCACCACCGATGGCTCTGCGCCGACAACGGCTTCCACCAAGTTCACAGCCCCGATCAGCGTGGGTTCTACCACCACGATTAAGGCCATCGCCACGGCCACCGGCTTTTCGCAGAGCGCGGTTGCCTCCGCCACGTACACCATCACTCCGCCGGCCGCGACGCCCACGTTTACGCCCGCGCCAGGTTCCTATCCCTCCGCGCAAAACGTCGCAATCAACGACAGCACCGCAGGCGCAACCATCTTCTACACGACCAACGGCGCCACGCCGACAACGTCCTCGACGGTTTACTCTGGCCCGATCCCCGTTAGCGTGAACACCACCGTAAACGCCATCGCCACTGCTCCCGGTTTCACGCAGAGTGCTGTCGCCTCCGGCTTCTACTCGATAGGCTCAACGCCTTCGATCAACCTTGCGGGTGGTTTCCCCGGTGCGCCTCTGGGTCTCAAGGGCAGCGCCGCGGTCGTCGGTAATTCTCTCCGGCTCACCAACGGCGGTACGGGGCAGGCTGGCGCCGGCTGGTATGGTCAGACCGTGAATGTCACTTCGTTCACCACCGATTTCAACTTCCAAATGACGCCCGGCTCCGCGACGCTTTCTGACGGTCTTGCCTTCGTCATCCAGAACGCCGGCATCACAGCTCTCGGGTCGGAAGGTGGCGGACTCGGATACCAGGGCACCACCAAGAGCGTTGCAG
>Ga0126376_10002067_pt1 | contig 11227 bp, 10 predicted proteins | sample PanSoiMetPlot_15_FD_92760 | JGI IMG/M metagenome (GOLD analysis project Ga0126376, IMG submission 92760) | Tropical forest soil microbial communities from Panama - MetaG Plot_15 | ecosystem: Environmental > Terrestrial > Soil > Tropical forest > Bulk soil | place: Panama | collected 2016-02-17
CGCAGGGTGGTGCGCAGCATCGTCAGGAAGCTCGCCGCGCTGCCCGCGATCAGCGTCGTGAGCCGCCGTCCGTCGTCCAGCGCCCCCGTGTATGCCTGGCGCAGCCGCACCAGCTTGCCGATCAGCTCGTGCTCCAGCTGCCGCTGCACGTCCTCGCGCTGCACCGTCACGTCATTCCAGGGGTCGCGCCCGGCGACGATGCGGTGCGCCGCCCGGATGTCCTCGTACTCGATCGCGAACGCGTCGGCGGAGCCGTGCCATTCCCGATCGGAGAGAATGATGGGTGGCGGGTGACCCGCTTTCTCCCACGCGGTCACGACCGGTGCCAGGGTGGACAACAGCCGCTCGTCGACGCCGTCGGCGATGAGCAGGGTGTCGATCGACCCGTCGCGGCGGGCGGACCCGCCCGCCCGGGCCGCCGAGCCGTACACGAGCAGCGACACGAGGCGTCCGCCGAGGGCGGTGGCGACCTGCTGCGCAAAGGTGTCGAGGGTCATCGCCGCCATCAGAACCGCCCTCCCGCGCCACCGCCTGAGAAGCCGCCGCCGCCGCCGAACCCACCGAACCCGCCGCCACCCCCGCCACCTCCGAAACCGCCCCAGCTACCCCCTCCGCCCCAGCCGCCCCACCGCCCGCGCCCCGAGCCGCTTCCGCTCAACACACTGAGCCACCCCAGCACCCCGAGCCCGCGACCGCGCGCCGCCCGCGCGATGGAGCTGAGAATGATGATGAGCAGGAGGATGACGACGAATGCGACGATGGGGCCCGGAATTCCCGGACTCGTCTGCGGCTCGTCGACCTGCGGGACCGGCGACGGCGTGCTCAGCGTCACGTGAAATTCGTCCGCGAACGCCTGCGCCAGGAGGCCGGCGCCGGTTTCCAGCGCACTCGAGTAGTCCTCGTTGCGCAGTGCGGGGATCATCGCGTCACGAATACGGCCCACGCGGGCGTCGTTGAGGAATCCCTCGGCCCCTCTCCCCGTGGCGATGTACACCTGCCCGGTGCCGGGCTGGTGGTTGTGGAGCGGGACGAGGAGGAGGACGACGCCGAGGTTCTTGGAGGGGTCGCCGGCCGGCCCTGCTCCGCCGAGCTTCCATTGACGGCCGATCTGGAGCGCGACGTCGCTCGCCTCGCGGCCGCCGATGTCGGCGAGCGTGACGATGGCGATATCGCCATGAGTGAGCCGCTGCACCTCCTGCAGGGTGGTCTCCATCCGGGCCGCCGCCTGCGGGTCGATCACGGCAGCGAAATCGTTGACAAACCCGCGGGGCGCCGGGAGGGAGTCGCTCGGCAGCTGAGTGAGCGCGAGCAGCAGGAGCACGTGCATGCGGAGAGGAAAGCTATCCTGAGTGCCGCCCCGGCGCACTCGCCAGCAGCGAGATACTCGACGGACTCGACGGCACGTCGTCTTCGGGCATGGCGGCCGGTCCGTGCTGCCAATGGTCGGCGGTAGCGTTAGATTCCAAGCCGAGGGACCATTGATCACACTGTTCCGTCAAAGCTCGTGGAGTCTGGCCGCTGTAGTGGTCTGCCTGCAGGCCGGGTGCGCGCAGGGCCATAAGACGGCGGCGCCGCAAGCCGCGATCAAGATTCCGCAAACCGAGTTTGCGCTGCGCGTCACCAACCACAACTACCTCGACGTCGTGCTGTACGTGCTGCACGACGGACTGCAGACGCGCGTTGGCACGGTCACGGGGTCGTCCGCGCAGACGTTTCTCCTGCCGGCGCGGCTGCTGAGTCACAGCGGCGAGATCCGGCTCTACGGCGATCCCGTCGGGAACGACGAGTACGCGCTGACGGAGGTCCTGGTCGTTGAACCGGGCCAGTACATCGAGTGGACGTTGGAAACGGACTTACGGCGGTCGAGCGTGGCGGTGTTCTAGTGCTTGGGCGGGCTGCCCGTCCCGCCCCCGCTGCCTCCGCCCCCGATCAGACCGAACGCGGCACCGCTGACGACGATCCCGGACAGACTCACTCCGGCGAGCAGAGCGCTCCGTCCTGCCGAGAAGCGGCGCCGCTGGATCGAGGCGACATCGCCCATCCCCAGCTCGACCTGCTCCCCTCTCCAAGTCGACTCGATGCCGCGAGTCGACACGACCGAGACGACCGACACCCGGATCGCCGTGCTGTCCTGGCTCACGAGGTGGCCGCGCACGACGGCGATATCGGATCCGAGCGCCCCAACGCGGGCGCGCGACGCCTGATCGGTGAGGGTGACGGCGACGAATGTCCCCGGCTCGGGCGCCGGCGTCGCGACCGGCTCGTAGCGGTAGCACCCCGCTGCGGCGCCACCAGCAACCAGCAGCGCGAGCGGACGCCCGAGTCGCATCAGTGCTTCCCCGTGCCGGTTCCGTTGAACATTCCGGAGCCGGTGGCGCTCGAGCCGAACGCGTGCGCGGCGACGAAGAAGCCGGAGAGGAACACGCCGCTCAGGAGCGCGGTCTTGAACCCCGCCGACCGTCGCTGCTGGATGGAGTTCACGTAGATCTCGGGGACGATGACCGACTCCCCACGCCACTGCAGCACCTCGCCCTGCCGGCCGGCCACCTGCCAGACCGACAACTTCAGCCCGGTCTCCGTCTTCATCTGATAAATGCCGCGGACCGACACAATTTCCGGTCCCAGATACTGCGACAGGGAATCCGAGCCGTCCCGGGTCAGCCGGACGTCCACGTACATCGCGGGCTCGAGCTCGGTGCGACCTCTCGGCAGGTAGTTGTAGCAACCCACGGACGGCAAGACGGCGGGCAACAGCAGCCAGACAATGCGTCGCACCATGGCATCCTCCTTCGTATCGGACCCCGGCCCCCCAAGCGAGAGGAGCGACCCGAACTTCGGGTCGCTCCCCAATCATACTGCGGCAGGGCCGTTTTGCCTACCGACCGCCCCGCTCACACCGTCACGGTGACGCCTGCACCGTGCAGGCATTGACGTCCCCCTGGTTCCGGAAGTACGTGGGGGGGCCGAGCTGGACGCTTGGATCCGGGACGTTCGGGTTCACGTTGCGCTCCGAACGCGGGTAATACAGCCGCCCCGGCACATTCTGGAAGCCCTGGTTGTTGCTCACGACGGTCAATGCCGGAATGCAGGTGCGCCGGTAATCGTTGATCGTCTCGACGTTCTGGAACATGGCGACATACTTCTCCGTCATGATCGAGTCGAGCAACGCCGCACCGGTGATCCCGGCCAGCACCGGCAGTGCCACAGTGGCGGGCGGTCCCGCAACCGCGGGATATGTCGCGTTGGCGTAGGCACGCTCGTTATTCAAGTGCGTGAGCGCCGACGCGTCATCGCCGGTCTGATTGTACGACTCGGCCAGAATCAACTCGTTTTCCATGTAGCTGACGAGCTGCGACCGATATGTATCGCCGAACCGCGGCGGTTTGCACTGGTACGACGACGGGTCGGCGATCGGCGTGTTGAAGTCCTGGCCCGCATACACCCCCGCGGTGTTCAAGCAGAAGTACGCCGGGAGGCGCGGGTCGCTGCGCCCGTTCATGATGTCGACCAGGGCTTTCCCCGCCGTGAGGTCCTGTCCAAAGGAGCTGCTGGACTGGAACGCACCCCACAGGTTGCGCTCACCGGCGCCGGCCCCGGAGTGGAACGTCGACAGATCGCTCGCTCCCGAGGCATCACTGATCCCGTTCAAGGCCGCCGTGATCGCCGCCTGGTAGGCGGGGACCCCCAACGACTCGGCGGTGTGCAGGTAATACCGCGCCTTGAGCGTCCATGCCGCCTTGATCCAGCTGGTGCGGTCGCCGCCGAACACCAGATCACTCGCCCCCGGTCCCTGACCGGCGCCGTTGGTCAGCTCGCCGATCGCCTGGTCGAGCAGCTTCTGCACCGAATCGAGAACCGCGAAGCGGCCATCGAGCACCGGTGTGGGGCTGCTCGTGGTCTCCGTGTAGGGAATGTCGCCCCACTGGTCGGAGGCCGTTCCCATGTTCAACGCTTCCCACACCTTGGTGATGCCGAGCCACGTCGAGTCGCCGCCGGCCCGGGCAAAGGCCTCGACGCCCCGGATATCCACCAGACCCCCGCCATCGTACACCAGGGCCCAGTCGCCGCCGTTGGCGCCGATGTTGGATCCCTCGCCAAACACGTACCGCCCCGCTTGTTCTACGAAGCGGCCGTTGGTGCCACCGCATTGTTGCGCCCACATGCACACCATCATGGGGACCGTGCCCTCCTGGAACGCGAACTGGCCCGCCTGCACGGCGATGAACAACTGCTGGATCGTCGCCGACGACGGCTGGTTCGGGTCACTGGAAAGCTTGTTCCCCGTGAGAAAGTCGGTGCAGCCCATCGCTCCGAAACTGATGCCCAGCGCGACGAGCGCGACAGTCAGGTTGCGACGCATAGTGTCGGTCTCCTCGCGGTTACTGGTTGAGGGTGATGGCGAAGACGAACGAGCGCGTTTGCGGGTTGTTGAAGTAATCGACACCGCCCGCGCCGGCGGCCGACGAAATCGGCCCGCCCAGGTTCGTCTCGGGATCGTAGCCCGTGTACTTCGTCCACGTCGCCAGGTTCCGACCCGACACCCGCACGTCGATGCTGGAGAACCCGATCAGGCGCCGCACGAACGGCGCATCGACGCGGTAGCTGACCGACACTTCACGCAGCTTCACGAAGCCGCCGTTCTCGATGCACGGCTCGTCGATGCCGATGAAGGGGCAGGCGGCGATGAACTTGAACCAGTTTTCGCCGATCGGCACGGCCGTCCCGGCGCCCGGTCCGGCCGTTGCGCCTTCCCACCACCCGCCCTGTCCGAACGTCTTGGTATTGCCGCTGCACTGGGTGGAGTTCGGCCCGGTGCAGGCGGCGCGCTGCTCGGTGTCCTTGTGGGTGCCGTAGCTCCACAGCGCCCCCTTCGTCCCGTTCCAGATCTGGCCGCCGTGACGGATGTCGAGCAGGCCGGACAGCTGCAGCTTCTTGTAGCGGAACGCGGAACGAATGCTGCCGGTCCACTGGTAGTTCGGATCCTGCACGATGCGCAGATCGGGATCCTGCTGCGGGAAGCCGTCGGGCCCGATGTACAGCGCGCCGTGCGGCTTGCCTGCGCACACGGAGCTCAGCGGTCCCGTAGTCCCAGCGTTATCGACGTCGACGACGTTCGACCCGCTCGACACGCCGCAGCGCAGGAACCCGGTGCCCAGATACACGCCGATCGGGTGGCCGACCATCGCGACCTGATTGTTGAAGTCGCCGATGGAGATGAACTGCTCGCCGCCGAGCGACAGCACCTTGTTGAAGTTCTGGGCCCACTGGAAGCCGACGTCCCAACCAAAGTCGGCCTTCTGCACCGGCCGGACGTTGAGGCTGAATTCCCAGCCGCGGTTGCGAATCGAGGCCGCGTTGGCGCCCTGCGCCGTGTACCCCGTCGAGGGGGCGAGCGGCTCGGTCAGAATCACGTCCTGCGACTTCTTGCTGTAATAGGTGACGCTCATGTCGGCCCGATCGCGGAACAAGCCGACGTCGATACCCGCTTCGGTCTCCTTGGTCCGTTCCGGCTTGAGCACCGAGGCGGGGCGCAGCCCGGCGGAGGCCAACCCGCCGATGCCGTTCTGCGTCGGCGTGTTGCCGGTTCCCTGCGCGATGCCGCCGATGATGTTGCTCGAGAAGGTCTGCGACGTGAGGTACGGCGCCGGTTCGACCCCGGCCTCCCCATACGCCGCGCGGACCTTGCCGTAGGAGAGCCACGACATCGGACTCAGGGCCTTGGTGAATTCCCACGCGAGACTGCCCTTGGGGAACCAGCTGCGCAGGTTCTGGCGTCCGAACGTAGACGAGCCGTCGTTGCGCACGCCCGCCGTCAGGTGCAGCTGGTCGTGGAAGTCGAAGGTCGCCTGGCCGAACCACGAGGCGTCGTGAATCACCTGCTCGTTGTCGAACGGCAGGTCACGCGACACGGTGTTGGAGAGCTTGAACGGCTGGGCCGCGATCAGCGTGCGACCGACGTCGCCGAGCTCGCGCTGGTTGTGGGTGTGCAGATTCTGACCCAGCGTGACCGACCCCGAAAAATCGGAGGTCACCGAGAAGGTCGCCGTGCCCGTCAGGTTATGATCGATCGCGTAGTCGACGAACTTCCCTTCGACCACGCGGCCGTCGGTGAACGAAGACGACTGCTGCGGCAGTCCCTCGAGCCGCTCGTCGGCCGAGTAGTCGGCGCCCAGCGTATAGTTGAAGCGCAGCCAGGGCGTGGCGAGGTATTCGGCGTTCACGTTGCCGTACACATGGCCGACCGAGGACGTATTCAGGTCCCGGTTCAGCACGAAGAACGGATTGTCGAAGCCACGGTCATCCAGCGTCGACGCGGCCGACGGGTGTTGATACAGGTAGGATCGCTGCTGGCCGCCCACCTCGAACGGCTGATTGTTGAACTCCGGCGGCGTCCGCATGTCGCCCAGCTGGACCCCGTTCACATTGTTGCCGCGCTGCGTGAAGCTGGCCCGCGAATCGGCATACGCGAGATCAGCGCCGATGCGCAGGTTGTCGATCACCTGATGAGTGGCCTTGGCCCGGATGGTCGAGCGCGAATAGTGATTGTTCGGCCCGACGAAAATTCCGCGGTCGTAGGTGTTGTCGCCCGAGAGGTAGAACGTCGTGCGGTCATTCCCTCCCGAAACGGTGAACCCGTTGTCCAGCGTGTATCCCGTCTGGTAGATGTCACTCGCATGATCGAAGACCGGCGTACCGCCGGGGATCGCAGCCCCCCAGGAGCGGCGGCAGAAGCCGTTGGGTGCATCGCACTGCCCCGCCGCGGTGTCGGCGTGGACGCCGAAGTCCCCCTGGCTCCAGCTCGTCTGGAGCGGGTACTTGTGGTTGATGCCGTTGACCGATGTCGACGACCGGAACGAGAAGCGCGTCGGGCCGGCATGGCCGGATTTCGTCGTGATCAGGACGACGCCGGGCGCGGCACTCGCGCCGTAAATGGCGCTGGCCGCCGGGCCCTTGAGGATCTCGATCGATTCGATGTCGTTCGGGTTGATGTCGGCCACACGGTTGGTCGACACGGTCCCTTCGGTCTGCCCGAACCCGCCGAACCCGGTGCCGCCGTCGTCGAGCCGGTTGAAGTTTGACGTCGAGAAGGTGGAGTTCAGCACCGGGACGCCGTCGACCACGAACAGCGGCTGGTTCGCCCCGAGAATCGAGTTGACACCGCGAATGTTGATGAACGAGCCGGCGCCGGGATCACCCGACTGCTGTACGACGGTCACGTTCGGCGCCTTGCCGGCGAGTGTCTGCACGGTGTTCGACTCGCCCGACTTCTCGATCTGCTCGCTCGCCACGTTGTTGCGGACGCTGCCGAGCTTGCCGGTCTCGCTCGTCGTGCCGGCCCCGGTGACGACGACTTCGCCGAGCTGCAACGGGTTGAGCGCGAGCGCGAAGTCCTTCTCGACGATCCCCGCCGCGAGCGTGACCTGCAGCGTGTTCGGCTTGTATCCCAGCCGGCGGGCGGTGACCGCCAGCGTCTGCCCCGCGGTCGCACGGGCGCTCGGAATGACGATGGCGTAGCGGCCGTCGTCACGGGTAATCACCCCGAGTCCGAGCGATCCGACCACGACCTCCGCGAGCCCCAGGGGCGTGCCGTTTTCCGTCAGCACTCTGCCGCTCAGCGTAATCGGCTCCTGAGCGACGGCCCGGCACAGCGGTAACGCGAGTGCCATCCCGAGGGCAACTATCCAACGGACTGTTGTGCGCATGCTCCCTCCGTGGGAGAAGGTGGTGCTCGACAACCGCAAACGAACGGACGCGGCCGATCACGCGGCACCCGCCCGTCTTACCACATCCCTTTCTTCAGTATTGAACCGCGAGACGTGCCCAACGGCTTGGGAGAACCGCGTCTCACGCTAAGGGCCTGTCATCCAGACCCTTGCAAGATCATATACCACCGAGCGGGAATGGTCGCCAGCCCCCAACACGTGCTGGCCAACAGGGGTGGGCAGCGATACACTGGACAGCAGCTATGCGTGGGATTCGCTGCGTGCTCGCCCTCGCCGTTTTGGGACACCGCCTCGCGGCGGCGCAGTTGCAAAGCGATACGACCGTGACCTTGCAGGGGTTTGTCCAGGAGAACCTCGAGGGTGCGCGGTGGGCCCTCCTGTCCCCCCTTCCCGTGACCGCGCTGGGCATCCGCACGTTCGTCATCGAGCTCGCGAAGGGAGATCGCTGGAGCGGACTGGCCGCTCACTATGTATCGGCCAGCGGGGCGCTGCTGCGCAACCAGACCGGTCAGCTCAGTCTCGTTGCCGATAGCATGCGGGAAGTCGAGCCGCCGGGGACGGCCCATGCGACGCTGATTCGCGGCATGACGCAGCACCCGCGCATCTCCCTCGCCGTGGTGCCGAATGCGTTTGCCTGGAACGACTCCGCGGGGCGGTCCACCGGCGTGAATCCCGTGATCCTCTACGGAATTCGCAACGACCGCTCGACGACCATCTATCTGGTGCTGCAATCGAACGACCTGCTGTGCGTCCACGTACAGGGCACGACATCGATGTGGGACACGACCACCGTCGAGCTGAATCCCACGTACCATCGCTTTCTGATCCAGCACGGCGGAGAATTCCGCCAGGCGCTGCAGCTCCCTCCGGAAGCCGCTCCGCGCCCCGGCGCGTACATCGCGACGGTGCGGCTCTGTGAAATCGAGGGCTACGAGATCACGACGCGGTTCGAAGTCCGCTAATCCGCCGCTACGGCCTCACCCCCATCGGCAAGCGAGGCGCGGTCACGCTGTCGGCGTCCGCGTCAGTCTGGATGATCCGTGGCGTGAGGAACAGATACAGCTCCGTCTCCGTCGTCTGCCGGCTTGATCCACCGAACAAACCGCCGATCAGCGGCAAACCCGAGAGAATTGGAACGCCCGTCTGCGTCACGTCCCGCTCGTGATCCCGCAGACCGCCCAACACAATCGTCTGTCCATCCTTCACGAGCACCTGCGTTTCTGCTTCCCTTGTCGAGATCACCGGCGCATCGAACGCCACCTCCGTCGTCGCCTGGTTGACTTCCTGCTGAATCAACAGCGACACGTATCCGTCCTGGTTGATCGTCGGGCGCACCCTCAGCTTTGTGCCGACATCTCGATACTGGATCACTTGGTCGCGACTCGGCGTGTCGGTCGGCAGCGAGCGGCTCACTTGCACGAATGGGCGTTGCGAACCCACGAGGATGCGCGCTTCCTGATTATTGGAGGCGAGAAGTACCGGCCGCGAGATGATCTGGACGTCTCCTCGGCTCGCGGCCGCCGTGAGCGTCGCATCGATCTGCGCGTGACCGAGGTGCATCAATGAGATGACGACATCGCCCAGGCTCGGTCCGGTGAGACTCCCTCCGGCCGTCCCATCTCCTTTATCCACCGATTGCGGCGGCACCTTGAGACTCGTGCCGAAGGCAATCCTGCGATCCCGGCGCGCCTCGACGATCAACACCTCGATCAGGACCTGCAGTGGCCGGATGTCGAGCTGATCCACCGCGTCCTTTAATACGTCGTAGTCCCCCTGGGATGCCCGGATCAATAAAGAGTTGGTGAGCTGGTCGGGGACGATGGTGACGTTGCCGGACAAGGCGGATGGGCGGATGGGCGGATGGTCGGTGGTTGCTGGACCTTGGACGCCTTGCGGTGGAACCACATTACGACGCAGTTCATCTGATAGCGTTCCACCCGAAAGGCCGCTCCCACCGGAAAACTCCCCACCACCACCGAAGAGTTGGTTGACTGTTGCCGCCACGTCGGCCGCCCGCGCATGCTTCAATCGGATGACGAAGAGCTGCACCGCTCCCGTGTCACGCCCCGCCTTCCTTCCGCTCGCCGCTTCAGGCGGCGCTCCCTGCGCCTTTGTCGCGATCCGGTAGAACGCCGAGTCTTCCGTGAACTCAAGCCCCTGCGTCTCGACGACGCCCTTCAGGAGACTCAACAGGGTCTGACGTGACACGGGGCCCGGCGTTTGGAGCGATGTCCGCACGGGATTGATGCTGCCGATGATGACCGGTTTCGTGAGATAACGAGACACTGCCTCGACGATCGCGCGCAGGTCGGCGTCGACGAAATGGACGCTGACGCTGTCGTTCACCGCGCGTACGGTCGCGGTATCCTGTGCGCGAAGCCCACTCACTGAAAGCGCCGCCAACGCAAGCAACGCCGCGACGATCCGTCGCACGCCGGTCAATTCCATGAGATCTTCACCTTCAGGATCCAGGTGGTGTCGAGCCCGACGACCGTGACGCGCTCGCGCGTGATGTCGCGCACACGCAGCCCGGCAACGCTCTCTCCCCGTCTGAGAACGCGCGGGCCGTCGATCCCGGGAAGTCCTTCGATGATCGCCGCAGGCTCGGCGCCCCACACGATCCCCGACAACGCCAGCTGTGGCCTCGGCGCGGGAGGCGCGTCGCTCACTGCTCCGCGCAACGGGTCGTAGCTCGTGCCCGCCGGCCTCCTGCGCAGACGAAACACGTCCCCACCTTCAGCGAAGCGCGCCAACGACTCCGCCGGATAAGACCGTGCGGCGACCGCATCGGCTCCGCGTCGGACCGGGCTGGGCGCGATTGGGGGAGCTATCGGCACCAGCGCCGCCCAACACAGAGCACCAATGCCGGTTATCGGCACAGCCCACATCGCCTTCATGGGGTCGCCTCGCCGCGTGGCAGGTAGTAGCCCGCCACATCGATTTCGATGTGCAGTGCCTCGACTGAGGCTGTCGGATCCGGCGCGGAGATCGCGAGCGAGGTCACGCTGAGGAGTGGATCGCCCGTTTCGAGTGCGCGCAACATTTGGGCAGCGCCCCTGACATCTCCCTCGAGCTCCGCGTGCACGCGCACCGGGCTGAACACACCCGCGGCCGAGTCGGGCTGCGGCTCGAGGCGCACGATCTTCAGGTTGTGGCGATTGGCGGCCAGCGTCACGAGCCCGGACAGGCTTGCTTGCGCATCTGCCGCCGTGTGTCCGTCGACGAGCTGCGGGGCGAGACCGACGATCGCCGCCAGCACGACGCTCGCGGAATCGCGCACCAGCGGCGCCCGCGTAAGCACGTCGCGCGCACGTGCGACGGTGGCGGATTGCTCGACGGCCTCTTCATGGAGGTGCCCAATGGCCCGAACACACCACGGCACGACGCGCAGCACGAGCACCGCCGCCGCGATCGCGCTGCCTCCCAGCATGAGGGCCCTGCAGTCACGCGGCGTCATGGCCGAGTCTCGAGCTCCGCCACGATCGTGAACCGGTCACGCTCCC
>Ga0126376_10002070_pt1 | contig 11216 bp, 22 predicted proteins | sample PanSoiMetPlot_15_FD_92760 | JGI IMG/M metagenome (GOLD analysis project Ga0126376, IMG submission 92760) | Tropical forest soil microbial communities from Panama - MetaG Plot_15 | ecosystem: Environmental > Terrestrial > Soil > Tropical forest > Bulk soil | place: Panama | collected 2016-02-17
CGTTGCGCGGTCGCAAGGCGCGCTCCTACTCGCTGACCACTGCTGGCCGCAAACAACTGGAGGTAAAGCCATGTTCGGGTGGACGCGCAAACTGGACGACTTGAGCGCCGTTACGCCTTGTTTGCCGCTGCCTGTTTTCGCAGGCGCTCCTCTTGCGCTCTCAACTCGGGCGTCAAATTCTCGCCGAAGTCCTCGGCCTCAAACACGGGACGAATCTCAATCTCGTCTCCTCCTCCAAAGGGAGCGCGCTTCAACCACTCGATCGCCTCTTCCATGGACTTCACCTGCCACAACCAGAAGCCCGCAACGACCTCCTTGGACTCTGTGAATGGCCCGTCGATGACCGTCCGTTTCTCTCCCGAGAACTTGACGCGTACTCCTTTCGACGTCGGGTGAAGCCCTTCACCAGCGAGCATGACGCCTGCCTTTACCAGTTCTTCGTTAAACTTTCCCATTTCCGTGAGCAGTTCCTTGCTGGGTAAAACCCCCGCTTCCGAGTCTTTGTTGCCTGGAACTATGACCATGACCCTCATGCCTTTATCTCCTTTTTGCTTGGATGGGGTTTCGCCCCGGCCTGCCGGCCGAATCCCCGCTCTACTTACACGTCGAACGAAACTCCATGAAATCGACACGCTGCATTTGCTAACCTTACTTCCGGGGCGGCCTTCGTCAAGGAAATACTTCATACAACTGTCGCGCGCCGCCGTTGTGCTCGTCGCTCACAAGCACCGTAAGTGTCTTACCGGTCTTGGTGTTTGTAGTTGTTGGTCGTCCCTCTCCACTAGCGCATGGCACAGACCGCCCCTTGTGCGGTTCCATTGCTCAATCCCGTCTCTTGGCAGACCGTATCCCACGACGCCCCGCAAGATATCGAGCGCAAACTAAATGCATTGGCCGAGGACGGCCGCAAGCCCGCCACGGTCAATCGTTACCGGACCCTTATGAGCTTGGTGTTTTCGCTGGCTGTGCGCAATGGCAAGCTCACAACCAATCCTGTGCGACTGGTGGAACGGCGAAAGGAAAACAACGAGCGAGTACGCTTCCTGAACCGGAAGAAGAAACCAGGCTTAGGGCAAAGATTCGTGAGTGTTGCCCGGAGCACGAGACCACGTTCGACCTAGCCTTACATACCGGGAAGCGCCGGAGCGAGCAATACCGACTCCGCTGGCAGGATGTGGACTTGAAGCGCAATATCATCACACTCCCTCGCAGCCAGCACGGCGAGCCCCGACGTATTCAGATCAACTCCATCGCACGTAGTGCGTTGCTAAGGCTACGCGAGCGGGGGGACGGGATAGGCTATGTTTGTCCCGGATACGAAACTTCACGCAAGCGAGACTGGCGGCATTGGTTTAGCGACGCTGTTGAGAAAGCCCAACTCTCTGATTTCCGGTGGCACGATCTCCGTCACACGTTTGCGAGCCGCTTGGTGATGGCTGCCGTGCCGCTGCGCGCAGTCCAGGTGCTCCTGGGGCACAAATGTATTGAGACAACACTGCGCTATTCGCACTTGGGAGAGACCGAACTCCACAAGGCCGTAGAACGCCTCACAGCCAAGTCAACTGACACTACAACTAACACCGGGCAATCCTGGGCCTCGAACGCGCAAGCAGCTGCTTCAGCATAAGTTCCATGGAATGAATGGTGCCCGAGAGAGGACTCGAACCTCCACGACCTTGCGATCACTAGCTCCTGAAGCTAGCGCGTCTGCCAGTTCCGCCACTCGGGCAACGGGACCAACTCACTCATTATACAGGCTTACGGGCTTTTTCCTCCTTTCGATTTTTCCCTTCCTGACCCTCAACTATGAATGAACGATGAATTATGGCTTTGGCTCCAGCCTCGATCTTGCGGGCCGCCTCGCGAATGTCATCCTCGCTGACGATGTTATACCTCGAGAAGATCGAATCTGATTTGTGACCACTGATTGTGCGGGCCGCCTTTTGCGGAATCCCACGTCGAACCATGTTCCCCACGGGCCGAGCGGCGAAAATCGTGCGGGAGCAGGCCCGGCAGGCCTGCGGCCGTCATCAGTGCATCGCAGGCGCCGCGCAGATCGCGGACAGGCTCCCCATTCTCGCGAGTGAATGGGAGGGATCGTCAAATAGAATCAAATCCAGCCATCGAAGCGGAAGTGAAGGAACAGGTGGTTGCACTTAGCCTGGTTCGTCGCGTCGAGCGCGTTCGCCGTTCTGCACGCCATCCACGTACTCCTCGCCCTAGGGGAAAAACACTCCGTTGCGCTCATGCGCTAGCAGCGAGAATTCGTTGACTGAAGTACTGGCCGGGTCCGCCACGAATTCGGCGGTGTCCGTCTTGCCAGTCCAGGCAGTTTGTGCCATGTTTTGAATGAAATCTCCAGCGAATCCCGTGGCGGCGTCGCGAATTTTTGTGCGGCCCAACGGATGGCTCCATTGGACGTTCCACGAAACACTGGCTTCGACGGAAGGTCCATCCAGCAAAGCGTTCACCACATCGTGATAATCTTCGACATCAAGATCATCTACCTGAAAGGAAGCCTTGCCTGCCGCGAAGTTTACGCTGATGCTGCTCTCCGGAACCGCCACCGTCCAAAACAGACCGCTCTCGGTGATCCCAGGGTTGAAATCGTGAATTTGCACGTCCTCCACGGGACTTGTGAAGACGTCAAGTCATATAAAAGCGAAAGCTCCGTGATGGTGCTTTCCATCCACGCCGACGTATTCGCCAATGATGAAGCGCATATCGGACTCGAAGGGAAGATGCGAGGATACGCCCCCTGTCGTGTGCGTGCCTTGTCCGCCGACTGCCGCCCACCCGATGAAGCCGTTGAAGTCCGTAATCGTGGACGGCTCGGCGCCCGACCCTGGCAGGAACACATGAAATAACGGAGTGCCGGGACCAAGCAATTCGAGCCCGCCTGGAATCGGCTGTGGATCCACGCCCGCAGCGCTGTTACGTCCGTGAATTGCTCCAGGGACGAGGCTTCTGGACATTGCCTTTGCCGGGCTCCCGAGTAGGCTTACGCCCGCGACTGCACCCACGCTCAAGCCAGCCTTCTCCAGAAAACCTCGGCGGTTCAAGAGCCGCTGCGCGAAATGCTTGTGGCCGCGATACGGCACTGCTCCTGCGCTGTTCGCGGGCTTGAGCCCGAACGACTCTAGTCTGCTGAGATTCATGTTTTGTCCCTCCGGCTGTGATGAACTCGGTCGAGCTTGGCCTTGTGGGAACCTTACTGGGAACCAGGGGACAGGTGGTTGCGAAGGATTATCCACCTTGCCTCGCAAAAGTCAAGAGCTGCATCGGCTGCACCGGCGCGGCTTATCAAGATTTTTTCGCTCCGCGACAATGGATGGCGTGCTTCGGCACGGTGAACAAGGCACGCATTTTCGAGTCGGCTGCTTTATAGACTGGGTGCTGTGCCACCCAGGAACGGTGATGGTCACGTCGCGTCGGATCTTCATTGTTTCCGCCAGTAGCGGTACGGATTGCCCCTCACGCCCCTGCCCCTGCGTTCAATCCGTCTTGCTAGGCCAGCGTTCATCAATCCTCTTAAGGATTTGCTCTGCCTTGGTGATGGCGTCCGTGATGGCGCACTCCCGCGCTGGACATGGCTTGTCTCCTACCAGTCCAGTATTTCCCGACTCGATAGAAGAAACGCCGCGGTCGCGTTGGTATTTCATGCTCCTTTTTGCAGTTCGGACAGACCACGACGTGGCGGCTCTGGAATCCACTCTCGACGTGTTGCGCATGGACTACCATGCTCATCCAGCAAGCACAAGTCAGGTTGTGAAGAATGAATTTATCTTCCACAACGTTGCCCCTTTGGATCCTGGCCAGCTTGTAGCACACGCCGCCTGTCCCATGTCTTCTACCCCACACCCGCAGAAACGCGGGACAGGTGGGAGAGAAAGAAAGCCTGCCCCAAAAGTGCCCCAAACGCTGGGACAGTGGGACAGCAGTGTGGGACAGTTTCAATGACTTACAGGGCGCCGGATCACGCTCCGCGCCTATGGCCAAATAGACGAGGTAGATTAAGAATGGACCAGACAAGCCAGGCGAAAGGCGACCACCACCAAGGCGGTTTCGGTTTGTTCTCCGTGGGCATGGGAGAGGGAGTATACGTTTTTCTTCCCGGCCTGGCCATACTCAAATTTCGGCACAATAAAGAGTCGAAACGCGCGAAGAAAGGCCGGGGGTAGGTTCCCCCGCGGTCCTCCCGCAAGCAAAAAACAAAAGGAATTTAGTACCGGCCAAAATAATGCCAAACGCGCCAGAAAAAAGAGCCACCTGCCTTCACCCGGACATCTTCATCCTGCCCAGGATGGCTTTTTCTGCGGGAACTTGGAGTAGTACTTCTTCCCGGCGCCATCTTCCGCAAACGCCCGAATTTTCTTCCAGTCTGCTTTGTACTTGTCCATCTTGTCGTGGGTTACTGCGTATTTCGCTGGCGGATCGCCTTCACCGAGCCGCCTTCCTGGCATCGATTCCTTGAGAATAAGCATGTCGTACTCGTAGTGCTTCGGAAGCTCTAACCCCACGACTACGATATGAATCGCTCGCCTGCCGACGTTCGTCACGCTCACGACTCCTATTCGGTCAGGCTTCTTGATGGAGACTCCTATTGGAAGAGGCTTCGCGATGGGTTCCGAGTCCCAATTCAAAGTGACTGTTATTTTGGGGCGGTCTCCCAGGAATGCGCGTATCGAAATTATGAGCCCCGCCGTCCCGAGCAACGCGCCAAGGATGCCAGTCACGAGGGAAATGATTTGGACGGCATTCATCGCTTCTTTTCAGGGGAAAACTTACGGAGTCTTATGGTGGCGTAGAACTATACCACTTTCCGCCAGTAGCGATATTGCTCGCGCATTCCGCTTTGCCCGATGCATTCAATCCGTCCTGCTCGGCCAGCGTTCGTCAATCCTCGAGAATCAGTTCGGCGTTCGAGATGGCGTCCGAAATGACATACGCCCGCACCGGGCATGGCTTGGCGCCTCCGCAGTTGTCTATTTCCGAACAGCCGAACGCTGCTGATATGCGCTGTGCATGGCCTTCAAAGCAGGAATGTCCGGCACCGCCGGCGCGGCGTGCTTAATGAGCGGTTGCCCAGTGAGTGCGCGACTCCGCAGTGCACTCCCGATGCGGGATTATTCGCGGCTGCGTCCAAGTCGCTGACCATTGAGGATGTCGAATCGCATGTGATCACGCCAGTGTTGCCGCTAAAAGTGTTTCCGGAGAAATCCGCGCTGGAATCAACGAGAGTCAAGATCGCTGGGCCGTTGTTCTGGGAAATGTTGACGCCCCGCAGCAGGACCTCTGAATTGCCATCCACGCGAATGGCAGCGCTCAGCGGATCGCCCGCAGTGCCGTTATTCTGGATCTGAGTTGCGCCCGTACCCGGGAGTTGGCTCGTTGCGTAGAGCTGGCTGTGTGCGTAAATGTCTACGCCCGGGCCTCTGTGGCCAGTGACCTGGACGCTAGCAAGAGTCACCTGGCTCCCAAATCCGGCTTCCACACCGAACGGACCATTGTTGCGGATGATGTTGGGGGCAGCGGTGGGATGCTAGCGCACTCCCGGGCCGCAAGTCCACGGCACAAGAATGCACGTACTAACTAAGACCCGTGTGGACAGCGCACGAGGGTTCCCAATGAGAAAAAGCAGGTTTTCACCTGATTGTGCAGCCAAGCCGCGGTAGCACAGTGGCCATAGAACTATCTGTTGGTAGAGTGACGGGGGGATCTCCCCGGTAGGCCTCCAAAACCCCTTGGAAGCCGAGGAGTTCACCCCTTCCAGCCCCGTAATTGCCGCGTAGGTCGTAGTCCGCCCTCAGAAAATGGACTAGTTATGAACGGCCGGAAAGAACAGCGGAGCCCAAATAAATTTGTGATTCTACTCTCCAATGGGACGAAGCCAGTGGTCGCAGAGTGCGTATCGACGGAAAACATCAGCGACAACGGTGCGCGCGTCCGAACAGCTCGGCCTTGGAAGCCGGACGCTCGCGTGCTTGTCAAATCTCCCCTCGCTGAACTGGAAGCTAGAGTCGTTTACTGTCAGACTCTTCCAGACGCAACCTTTGCGGTGGGACTGGAGTTTCTCCGCCAGTAGCGATACGGGCTCCCTTTCCAACCTTCCCCGATGCGCTCAATCGCCAGCGGCAAGCGTTCCGCTAAAGCCCATTCCTGCCCGCATGTGATAGACTCCCGCCGCTGCCTCTGGGTCACTTTGCCGAAAGATGAAAGTGAGGTGGACGATAAGTCCTAAAAAGAAAACCAAGAAACGTGCCAAGAAACCCAAAAAGCCAAAGCGCCCCCTTCCTCCCACAAACGTCGCGGCGATACCGCGCTAGCTAATCTAGAGGCCACCGCTCATCAATCATTTCAAGGATTTGATTCTCGCTTGAGGTGGCATCCCCGATGGCTGACTTGTTGTAGGATTAGCGTATGCTGTGGCTTGTCATTGTTGTTTCGATTGTCGGTCTCGGCTCGCTTGTCTATTTTTTCGGACGAGGGGATAGTAAGTCCCCGTTCGGGCGTTGGCGTTACTGATTCAGTGGCTCATTTGAGCGATCGCTCTTGTCCTCGCCAGTAGCGGTACGGCTCCAGTGGCCCGCCCTTGCCGATACGTTCAATCCGTCAGCGATGGCGCACTCGCGCGCCCGGCATGGCTTATCGCCTATTTCCTGAAGTTTCCGTGCTGCCAGGATTGTTGCTGCAAAAAGAATTGCGTATTTGCGCTGCTCGTCCATGATCCCTCCAGCGGAAACGGGGAGGACAAGCCTAACACGACGAGGGAGATTCGGGTGGCTGCAGCCCACTTTGGCTTTTTCGGGGGAGTCAGAGTGCGAGAGCTTCAGCCACCTCTTGAGGTTCATGCAGCGACAGCCTAAGAGAACCTAAGGCCTGGCGGTAACTGTCAAAACCGACAGAAGCGTCTAGCCTCTTTGCCCTAGAGCAACGACTCGATTTAGTTTGCTGTGCAAGAATTGTTTTCGTGTCGCACGCGGCTGGCGGCTGCCGATTGCGTCCAGGGGACTTACGCAGATAGGGCCGCCAGCCTTCCTTTGGCGTGTAATTTTCCGCGAGGCCGAGAGAGGAATGCTCTCGGTGGTACGTATGGTTGGTTGGCGGTGCCTCGCGCATTTTTCATGGTAGTTACCATGCGTCGCACAACCCAGCGAAGGGGCTCAACGGCGGTTTGAGTTCTCAAAGGGTGTCACCTGTCAATTTTGACAGGTGCGGCGCAAGCAAAAGGTGCTGAACTGTCCGGTTTGTGCATTGCGCCGGAGGCGTGCGTGCTCCTTTCTTCCGTGCCTACGAGTGAGGAATGACGTCCGCCTCCACTCCGTCTCACTCCTCGCGCCGAAAGCCCCCATGAAATTTCACCCTCGCCCGCACGCCAAGAATCTCGCGGTAGAAGGCTCGCTTGGAGATTGATGATCCGCGAGGTGGGGTGTCGGGGAAGCGGTGCCTCGCGGACCAGTTCAGTGCCCAGGTAAGGGACTCATACCGCCTATGAGTCCAAATCAAGCAATAGCAGCCCTGCATTTGACGCGTATATCCGAACCATCCCTGAAATTCCAGCGCTTGTGATTAACGATGACAGACGCTACTTCCTCAGGGGCAAAAGGAATCTCCTCGTATCCTCGCACTTCGATGATGCAGCCCTCGCTGGCGACAACCTGATCGAAACACCTTCCATCCTTAAGCTCGACTGAGATTACCTGATATCCGATACCTGTCTCCCCGCCTCGTTTCAAATCATCGAGACAGTCTTGAGGAATCGGAAATAAGCACTTCATGATGGCTCACCTCTCGAAATGGAAGCTACGTGGGGGGGGCAGATATTACCTCGCGGCGTCCCTACTGTCCAGCGACATGAAAACAATTTGTTGTGCGCTTCATCACGGCGTAACAGCAAGAGACTACAAGGCAACAGGCTTTGTTGCCAACAAGACAGGGCGGGCAGTAGATCCAACAAAACAACCCCTACACATCCCGCTGCTCGCTCTGTCCCCACAAATCGAAACCTGCAACGGTCTCTTTTCATTCCGAACCGCCTTTCGCATTCCGCCAATAGCGATACGGATTCCCTTTACAGCCGTCACCGATGCGCTCGATTGCACCGGCTTCCAGCATGTCCGCCAAAGCTCTTTGCCCTGTCGTTTTGGTGATAATTTGAAGTAGGCCCGCCATGAATACCATTCGGAGAGAACAACGTAATCCGGAGAAGCTCCAAGTGCTGCTCTCGCGTATGGCGGAGCCGTTCCTCACAGAGGCTGCCTCGACAGACAACGTCAGTTCTCATGGCATGCGAGTCCGAACAGACCGGTCCTGGAAGCGGGACACTCATGTGATTGTTCAATCTTCTGAGTACGAACTTTGGGCGCGCGGAAAAGTTATCTACTGCCAGCCGCTTTCAGACAGGATATTCGCAATTGGACTGCAGCTTACGGCTCGGACAAGTGACTGGATCACGCGGGCATCGGCCTGAGTCTTGGGGTGCAGCCCCATTTGACAAAACGCAGTGCTGTGCATAGGCTTGTCGATAGCCTACCTTCGATTCCTCCCTCGTTCCCCCGTGGAGACAAATCATGGCAAAAGTCCTGCACTGTAACGATATGGTTCCCGGATGTAAGTTTGAAGCGCGTGGCAAAAGCGACGAGGAACTGGTCGCCGAATATGTGGACCACCTAGCGACGGCGCACAATATGCCTGACATCTCGAACGAGATTCTGGCGATGGTCAGCAAGGCGATTCTCGAAGAGGTTCGATGGCGAGAGCGTGCTGCCGGACGCCCGTAACGGGGCGCGTTGCTGAAATGCGTCAGCGGCGCGTCCCGCTTACTTCTCAAACTCGATTACGCTGGCCTTGTCGGCGATTCGCACGACACGAAACGAACGCAGCCAGTCCTCGCCCAAAATGCCGTCAGCCGGGATGCCCTTCAGAATCTGCCTAAGGTCGGTCGCGAGGATACGAAAGTCACCATTGCGATAAGCGGTCAGCCGGAGATCCACGTAGAGGACTGACCAATCTGTCCTCTGCGCCATGAACTTCCTATCTATCTGTGTCTGGATTGCCCCGGTGTCGAGGACCAGCGTGGCGGCCTTGCCGTTCACCTGGCTGTCTAGCAAGATCATGCCGTTGAAGCTGCAGAACGTCGACGCGGAAAGTCTGCGCGGGGCAGGCAATTGCCGAGAGCAGCAAAGCGGCGAGAGCGATTGTGCGGCGCATGGTTAGTGCGCCCGCAGCCTATGAATTAACTATGATGATCGGCCCTTGAGGACCGTTGTAGTCCGGTGAGGTTCGGTGAGCTAAGTGGTAGCGTTTTCGGAAGAGGCCCTTTGTTTGCAACACGCCGGAATCTGCTCCTGAAGCTAGCGCGTCTGCCAGTTCCGCCACTCGGGCACAGAGACTATCTCACTCATTATACAGGTTTACCGGCGTTTTCCTCTTTTCGATTTTCTTCCTCCTGCACCTCAGGTGTGCATGAACTGCGAATTACGGCCTTTAGGCCAGCCAAAATGAAGATCGTAGCCTCAGTATTAGTCATAACTTTGGGAACCGGAAGCGCGAATGACATAAGGGTATCGACTGACCCATAGCGTCCCACAACTGCCTCAGAATTCGAACCGACAAAAACTCAAAACGCGCGAAGACAAGGGGCCTATGGGTCCCCCGCGCTCCCCTCGCAAGTAAAAAATCCTTGGAAATTAGTAGCGCTTCAAAAATAATACGGCCGCCCCAGAATCAAAGCCAGCCATCGCACTCTGTGGAGAAAGCGAGGGTGGGTATGCCGACTGGATTAAATTCGCCTAATGACGTGACCTTCTTCACGAAAACACCCGGTGAGTACACGGCGGGAAATTCTTATTTCTATGAAATCGACACCGCTCAAAACGAACAAGTGCTTCGCGCCGCCAAGGAAAGTACGCGGAAACGAGCCTTACTAAGAATGGTTGGATTCAATGAGCCGACTGTGGAGGTTCACGGCAACAACTACAGCTACATTCTCCGTTCGTCCGCCAACCGCGAGGAGTTTCGGGCCGTCATGTCTCCTGAATCTCCATATGCCAGTCAGCGCATGCCCACGGGCATTCAAGGGCAGCATTACTCTGCGCACGAACGATATGGTGACGCGATCGGAATCACGATTTATGCGGAAACGCCTGAAGAGGCGAAACATCAGTTTCGAAAGTGGCATGCACAGATCAAAGAAGCTCTGAATGCGCTTTCTGCACGCTTCGCAATCGTTAACAAGGAAATCGAAAAGAACATCGAAGAAGCCGCTGCAAAGCGATTCGAAGAGCTTCGTCGCGCAAAAAAGGCGCTGTGAATGACAACTGTTTCCATCTCCTCCCCAAAGTGTAACAAGAAGATGACAGTTCAGTGCGAAGCGCGTCCTGGGGCAGCCGCAGAGAGCAGCGAGAGTATTGCTTGTCTAGAATGCAAGAGGGAGTTTTCCGTACTGCTGCCAGGACCGATGATAGGTGGGCCATTTCTTGAATAGCGCGATCTTGCGCCAGTAGCGATAAACGTCTCGCATCCCGCGATGCGCTTAGTTCGCCCTTGTAGGCCAGCGCTCGTCAATCCTTTTAAGGATTTGCTCTGGCTTGGTGATCGCGTCAGCGATGGCATACTCCCGCGCTGGACGCGGCTTGTCTCCAATCTCGTGAAGCTTTCGCGCTGCCAGGATTGTCGCTGCCATGAGGATTGCGTATTTCCGCTGCTCGTCCATTTGAGTCCTCCGGCGGAAACGGGGCCTCTACCTTACCACGCAGGCCGTCGGGTGTTCTTGTGAGCTTGGGTGCTAGTCAGCCATCGAAGCGGAAGTGGTAAGGTGAGTGGAGTGAAAACCTTGACTCACGTATCTCTAGCTCGTCCTCCAAAACACGAGCAGGTTCCTCGCCGGGCTTCAAGTTCAATACGCCTCTGGCCAGTGCGATACAAAGCTGGAGTTTCTGAATGTGAGAGGTCTCGTCATTCAGTTTTAGCTCGGCAATGGTTTTCAAAACCAACTTGTATTTGGTTTCTTGTTTCGTGGCGTCCTCGCCCTCTAGCAGCTTTGCAGCGTAGGGGCATTAGTGCTACCAACGTATCGGGTAAACATCTGCAATCAGCGTCAGGCTTTACTGCCAGCGGAAACGGGAAAGCAAGATACCACGGTCCTGCTTGGAGTGATGCTTTGGGTTGCTTTGGAGTGAACAGTGGTTTAGGCTTACATGCCATTCAGTTTTTTA
>Ga0126376_10002071_pt1 | contig 11216 bp, 8 predicted proteins | sample PanSoiMetPlot_15_FD_92760 | JGI IMG/M metagenome (GOLD analysis project Ga0126376, IMG submission 92760) | Tropical forest soil microbial communities from Panama - MetaG Plot_15 | ecosystem: Environmental > Terrestrial > Soil > Tropical forest > Bulk soil | place: Panama | collected 2016-02-17
CGGTCACCGCCTACAGCCCGATCGCGCGCGGCCGCGCCGGCAATGACGCGCAACTGCATCGGATCGGCCTCAATCACCGCAAGACGGCCGGGCAGGTCAGCCTGCGGTTCCTCATCCAGGAAGGCGCGATTGTGATCCCGCGGACCTCCAGGCGCGAGCGTTTGGAGGAGAATATGGCGGTCTTCGACTTCGGGCTTGATGCTGCCGAGATGGACGAGGTTCGCAAGCTTGCCAACCGGCGCGGGCGCGTCGTCGATTGGTCGGGCGCGCCGAATTGGGATTGACACGAGGGGGTTTGTTATCCGCCGGTGTCGCCGCACAAGACTCGGTTCCTAGAAGGTCACGGAGAGGGGCCGGCGCGAAACGTTGCTCCGGACCCGACAGCACCTCAACTCGGCTCATCGGACCGTCTCTTGCACGAGTGCTAGCAGAAGACGGACCAGCCCCCAGCGCAAGGCGGCCCCTAACGGACGGTTACCTTTCCGACATCACATTTATGGCCGACCACCGTCGCTTGCCAAGTGGCTAGCTGGGCAGCCGCCGCTGAAATTCAACTCAGCAGACAACGTGGAGTTCAAACCTTCCTGCCAAAATCTCAACCAAGGCACCTCAGCGTGCGGCATCATCATCCGCCCAGGACCACAGGAGAGCGACTGGATGAAAGACGCGTTGCTATTCATCTGGCTAAACATGTTCCATTCGGCACCCCGAATAGCAACGTGACAGGATCGACATGCGACTTTCACGACCGAATCGTACAGGTTTTCATGGCGCGCAAATGGTGCGCCACTGAGCTGCGCGGCGCCTTGGTTGAACACGAATCGCGCGTACGGCGATGATGGCCCGCCTGGATACCAAAGCTCCACTAACTGCTGAATGCCGTTCGGGGGATGGGTTCCAATCACCATGTTATTCAGCAGACGGAATTGCTCTTGAACCGCTGGAGTTACAGCAGCTGACATCGGCAGCGGTGTGTTGTTTACGTCGAGGAATGAATCGAGGTCAAAGGGGAGGAATGCGGCTCCTTGTACTTTGTCCCCTGTGTGACCTGAATAGTGTCCCTGATGACACGCCATGCAGATGTCCGGCATCGGTTTGGGGCCTTGGCTGTCGAGGGTAGGCTTAGGCAAGTATTTGCCGTCTGAGCCGTATGCCCAGAACTGCACACCGGCAACCCGGTCGTACTCCATCGCGACGGTGGCTGTGGGCGACGGAGTGGTCTGGTGCGACGTTTCGTATTGCGTCGCCCATGTTAGAGCTGTCGTTGCGTCATCAGCACCTGCTCTCCCGAAATTGCTGACATAACAGGCTGTCGCGCCGGTGGAGGTATTGGTAACGCGACAATGCATATCCCGCCCGAACTTGAGATCTCCGTTATTGAAGTAAATCGCCATGGCTTCACCGGACGCAAGGTCACCATTGGGGTTGAAGCCATTGGCTGTCTTCCAGCGATCGAGTGTGTCGCGCGTGCCACCGGGTTGCGCATCCGTCGCAGCCTGGTAAACGGCAGAATTGTCCGTAGTTGATCCGAACACCGGACCCAGAAAAGGCGGTTCCGGAGTCGGCACGGGATTGCCGGCAGCAACATCGGGATGGCTACGGAGGCCAAATGACCGCCCATTCGGCCCGGTCAGTATTGACCGGCTGACGGCCACAAAGCCGCCCTTGCCGTTGGACACTTGCACATGCAGCGTATTCAACGCACTCGCATTCAGGAGACGCCACTCCACAATCGGCGCGTCTGGCAAGTTCAATTCCCGGCCGCTGTCATCTGTCCACTTATAGTGAAGATCACTACCATCCGAGTCGTTGGCTGTGACCACCACCCTTATTAGATCGCCAGGATCAGCACGAGTAATCGTGGCATGGTCCTTGCTGAACTCTAAAGACATAATCCTTGGGACGCTGCTTGCCAGGACCAGGTCCTGCGGAACGGTACCTGGCCGCATTGGAATCATAGTTTCCACTATACCTCCATCGCACTCTCCGCGTAGCTTCAGAGCGTCTATACCGCTTGGCTTTGGAAGCACATATTGACCGGCGACATTGCCATTGACCGGACCGACGACGATCTGGCCGGTCGGGTCCACTCCGGAAATTTTCGCAAGGAGCGCCTGCGCGTTGAAAGGGCGGAACCAAAAGCAAGGCGTACGATGGTCAGCGAGTGTCACGGTCCCGACGATCGCATCGGACGCCACACGAATCGGGATGATCCTATTCAACACCGTGACCGGGGAATTTACGACGACGGTTTGGTCTTCGCAGGTACTCAAATAGCCGCCGCCGCTGACGCAGAGCTGATACTCGCCCGGAGGTAGCCCAGGTGAGCGAAAATATCCTCGTGCATCACTTATTGCCGCTGCGCTGATAACTTGGGTCCGTACATTTTTGGCGGTCACCTGAACGTCCGGCACGTAAATTGGAGTGCCAGACCCGATTGACGCGCCCGACGCCGTGGGCGGAGGCAACCGGTCCGGGATGAAAGCAACATAGCCGTGAATTGATCCGGTCGGTTGAGTGCTCAAGCTTATGTTTGGCGATTGTGTGCCGCCTTGATTTGGGGCCAGCAGGATTGCGCCGCCTCCAGTGGCGATGACGCATATGCCCCCCAATAGCGCACACTTTGAAAGTGGGTGAGCCATTTTCTCCTCCATTTCGAAGCACTGCCGCGATTTGGATCGCGACGTATCAGAAAACAGTCGCCTGCAGGTAGCCCTTGACGAGCAACTCTCAAAGGCGTAACTTGCAATGGTAGTACGTTACTCCGCGAGTTTGACCCCTTGTTTTAAGTCAGGAAGCTTCAACAGTGGGGCATGGGGGCGTGGTAATGTTTCGAGACTCCCGGTCGTTCTTCCCGTGCGGCTTGTATAGCGCGCACGGCGACTTAACAGCGTGATCCAGCTCACACTGTGAAAGTATTTTGTGTTGTAGGATACATTTATGGACACCGCTTACACGCAGTGCATTCAGATTTCCCCGCAGGCGCTTCTGATCGCGGTGGCCGATGGGCGGTGCTGGCTGATGGACGTTGGATCGTCGGAGATCACTTCGCTCGCCGTGACGGCGGTGGCTGCCGAGCGATCAAGCCTCGCCGCAAGCGCAGTCGAAGGCGCAATCGTCGCTGGACTTGCGGGGACCGGGGATGCACCCGCGCACAGGCCCTACACGTTGCCGCGGTATCTCCGATGGCTGGCGGGAAACTACGTATTTGCAGGCCAAACGCCGGGCTTGTTCCGTCGGGCCGCCGCGCGGTTCGAGGCATTAGGGCGACCGGACCTTGCAGAATTCGCTTGCAAGAAGGCAGAGGAGGAAGACGGCCACGCCAACCTCGCGTACCGGGATATCGCGGCTTTGGGCCTTCCGGCCGCGGAAACAATTCGGCTTATTCGGCCGCCCAGCGCGGACGCGTTCGCGGCACGATTTCGGTCTTATGTGGAGTCGAGCGAGCCGATCGCCCTGTTCGGGTTCAGCTATTGCCTGGAGCGCATGGCGCTTGCGCGCGACGACGCCTTCGTCCGAAATGTTCAAGCGGTCTGCCCGCCGCAAACTCGCGCCATTCGGTTTCTCAAAGTCCACAGCAGCATTGGCAGCGACAGCGCTCATGTCCACGAGCAACTGGCATTTTTTGAGACGCTCGACGGCGCCGCACTGGCCAACGTTGCCCGCGCGGCCTTCGAAACTGCGGAGATGCTGACGCAGCAGTTGCAGATGGACCGGGCGCTGACGGATGAGGAGATTGGTCTACGTCTTGGACGGGCGGATATCGCGGTTCCCTCCGCGCAAGCTGATGCAGGAGAAGATCCGACGCGAGACAACGGTATGATATGAGGAGCGCCTTGTGCAGCGCGTTGTTGTTATTGCTGAGATTTGCATAGAATGAAGCGATTAACATCTAACTGCAATGCAAAAGACCGCAGCGAGTTACATAAGAGAAGGAGGGTAATATGGCACACTTGGGACCTTTTAAGCGCTTTGATCCGACTCAAGTTGGAGCTCGTGCGCAAGCCTACCGTGAGTTTGCACAAAAGGCCTTTTTTGGTGATACTGCGGGCGCACAACAAATAGACGGACAGACGTTTAGAAAAAATCTCAGAGACTTCGCGAAGCGCAATACCCAACAACAACTGCTGGACTTACTTAACAACACCCACAATCTTAAAATTCCGGCCACGAACGGGGCCGACGATCAACATGGGGACCCACTCAAACTTATGATCGTCGATATCGACCTTGGCGCTCCGTATACGGCCAGTGATGTAAGCCCACTACCCGACGAAAACGATGCCTTCTATATTTTCGTCATCCCTCCCACTCCTCAAAGGGTACCAAACAACAAGGCCTACCAAGAGATGCAAGCTTTTGAGAGCGCATGGTACCATGCGATCGTTGACGGCTACGGCTTATAGCTGGTCGCTGATAAGCTGTTGAAGCCCTGAGAGGAACGCCGGCGAGTGAGCGAGTTAGGGAAGGCTTTGTCAATGAGCATGCGGGTCGCGTAGCCAGCGATGCGGAGGGCGCCACCCCCTACCTAACGCCGGTCTATGGTAGCTAGCGCGTCCAGCTCGTCCTTGGCCTCCTTCAGATCGGCTGTATCGAATCCTTCGGTGAACCAATCGAGGAGAGGAGCGAGTTGCGCGCGCGTCCCATCGCTTCTTCCCTGTGCCCGCAGAAGCTTCGCCAGCGAAGTGGCGGCACGCAGTTCCAGGGAACGCGCATCTTGATGGCGAGCGACCGTGATCGCATCGTTATAGTTGCGTTCTGCCTCTATCACCGCATCAGGACGCACCGTCAGCAAGATGTTGCCGCGCAGCCTCAGAAGCTCGGCTTCCCACATGCGGCCGCTGTTGTCGTTTGTTTGTTTCAAGGCTTCATCAAGCGTCGATAGTGCAGCTTCTTTGTCTCCGGTCTGCGCCTGTATGGTGGCGAGCCAACTGAGCATGAAGCCACGAATGCATTCGTTTTCGGTTCGACGGGCTTCCTCTATTCCTTCTCGAATCTCGACGATCGCGTCCTTCGTTTGTCCTAGTTTTGCGAGTGCACACCCACGCCCGAATCGAGAATAAAGAGTGTAAAGATTGATACGGTGGTCCCTAGACAGGGTAAGGCTTTGATCTGCGTTCACAAGAGAATCGTTAATCCTCCCACATAGCAATTGTACGACGGAAGTGACATAGTGGGCAAAGGCGGTGCTGTATGCATCGTCTCGCTGGATCGCTTGCGAAAGCGCTTGAAGCACGTTGCTAAGCGCCTGCTCAGGGAATCCAAGTATCCACAGGTCCCAGCCTAGCATCAGTTGAGCGGCAATACGCGGATCCACGGCGTAAGCGAACAATAATTCTTCGGTGGTTGATTGCTGCCCCAATGCTACCGCGCGCTCAAGGTGCTCCCGTGCGCGAACGAAATCACCGAGGGTCAGCAGCGTGCTTCCAAGTGAACGCCATCCCAGGATCAGCGCCATCATGTCGTGAATCTGATCGGCTTTGGCAAGCAGTAATTCTCCAAGTTCGATGGCCCGGCCATGATCTGCTTTCATCCAGAAATGCCCCCACAGGCCAAAAATTGCCTGTAATTCCTTGTGCGGTTCGCCGAGTTCCGCGCACAGGCTGCAAGCACGTTCGAAGGCGTGGCGGGTGTCTTCCGCGGAATATCCGCGCACTGCAATAAGACAGACACCAAGCGACAATTGGATCTCCAACTCCATCGCGCGGCGTTCCGGCGTGTCCGGCAGAGAGCCGAGCAACTCAAGTGCGTTCTGGTATTGAACGGCGGCCTCCTGGTTGGCCGACCGGCTCCGTGCGCGCCGACCGCCCAACAACCAATATCGCATGGCGGATTCCGGGTTGCCCGCTAACCCGTAGTGGTATGCTAGAAGCTCCGGTTGCCCGGCGACAATATCCGGGGATCTTTTCTCAATTGTTGATGCAATTCTTGTGTGGATCTCGCGGCGGCTCGACCTCAGCAAAGATTCATACGCCGCGTCACGCACCAACGCGTGTTTGAATGCATAGCGCGCAGGGGGCCCATCGTCGATGAGCTGGACAATCTGGTTGTTCTTGAGATGCGCAAGCGTGGAGTCCAATTCTGCAGGGCTGAGAGATGGAGATGCGACGCCAAGCAACATGTCGTAAGAGAATTCACGTCCGATGACGGCAGCCATCTGCGCTACGTTTCGTGCTTTTGGGGCTCGGTCCAGTCGCGCCGCAAGCGAGTCCCGCAAAGAAGCTGGCACCGACCAAGAGTCGGGTGCCTCTGTACGTCGATCATTCACGCCCAAAGGACTGGCCGCGTTCCGTTCAATTGCTCCGTGCGCGAGTTCTTCGACGAAAAGAGGTATGGAATCACTTTCGTCAATGATCCTGTTCATTGCCGCGATCGAAATCGAACGGTCCCGCAGCGCCAATCGTGCCATCTCGGCAGTCTCACTGCGTTTGAGCCTGGTTAGGGTGAGGCCGCTCACGTTGCCATAGGAATGCACTTGGTACTCGGGGCGATGCGTGACGACCAAGAGAATTCGCGCTTCGTCAATTTGGCCCGCTATTAAGTCGAGCAATTCCTGCGATGATGGATCGATCCACTGGGCATCCTCGATCAGACACAGAATCGGTTGCGTTCTCGCAAGACTGGCGAGAAGCTCGGCGAGCACGAATAAGGTATGGGAGTTCATCTGCTGTCCTGTCAGGGCAGGCAAGCGATAGCGAGAGCCGATCGGCATCGACATCATTTCCGCAACAAACGGCACCGCCTTTTCGACTTGCTTTGTGGCGAACGACAGCAATTTCTCCAGTTTGTGAAGTTTAGCCTCATCAGAGTCCTCGGCTTTCAAACGGGCACGTCGCCGGATCTGCTGGATCACCGGGAACAGAGCGCTCTGCATACAATGGGGCAAGCATTGAAAGGTCAGACTGAAATGTGGCTCGCCTTCGATTCGTGCCTCAAGTTCATGGACGATGCGGGATTTTCCAATTCCAGGGACGCCGGAAATAAATACGGTCTGGCCATCTCCGTCCGTGGCATCGCGCCAGCGCTGCTGCAAAAAGGCAAGCTCGGCGCGTCGCCCTACCAGCGGGGTTATCGTTCTTGCCCGGTCAGCCTGGAAGCGGCGCGAGTCGTCTCGGACGCGGTGCACTCGAAAAGCACGGACGCGCTCCGCCAGGCCCTTCAAAACCTGCATTCCAAGGTCTTCCTGGTCGAAGCGACCGCAAACCAGCCGACTGGTAGCCTCAGCAATCACGACCGAATTAGGCAACGCAAGGGATTGAAGTCGAGCCGCGACGTGAAGGGTTTCGCCAACTGCGCCCGACGGTATCGACGGATCCCCCCACCCCGTTTCGCCTATCATGACAATTCCGGTGCTAATTCCGACGCGAACCATCAAAGGGTTTGGACCGGGTAGGGCCCTCACGGCCTCGATGACTTCAAGTCCCGCGCGTACCGCGCATTCGGCCGCATCCTCACGGGCGGACGGCCAGCCGAAATAGACCTCGATGCTGTCGCCGCGATACTGTGAGACATGCCCATCGTATCGCTCTATGATTGCGCCACACGCCTTCTGGTAGGCGTCGATTACGGCGCCGAAGTCCTCGGGGTCGAGGCGGTCGGCGAGCTTGGTCGAGTCGACCATGTCGCAGAACATGACGGTGATTTGCCGACGTTCCGCTTGTCGTCGCGGGGGCGGTTCGCGTTGCGCTTTCTGTTGCTGCCCCGTTTCCGACGAAGGAGCTAATGAACCTATCTTAGATATCGCGGCCAGCACCTTGGCCCGGGGGCCGATGGGCAGCCCCATTTGCGCCAGCATGTTGTCCGTAAGGTAGGGAAGCGCCTCGAAGTCGATCTCGTTCTCTTCAAAGGCCTTAGCGAACCTTGAAAGTCCAAGTTCTTGCAGCCACGCCTTAAGGTCACTCACCAGAAGCCCTCAATTAATAGAAGATACGGTGCCTTAAATTCGGCGGTTTGCGCCTCTGCGTGCCGCAACAACAAGTTGCACGAACTGACGAACTCTAGCGCAATCATGGTGTGCCCCCCGCCTTCCCCCGAAAAGAACACATGCGTGGGACGACGGAGTTGCAGGCACTGTCTCTCCAACCCTCCTCGGCCTTCGGGGCAAAGATTAAGACGCCTCGATAGGAAGCTGAGGACGGCGAAAGGTTAGGACTCGCTGATCGACATAGATCAGTTGGCGATATCTTGACAAATTTGAGCGTGTGATGTCAAAGTTATCATGATTGAAGCCCGTACTGCTATAGATATTTTGATCCGCCTTGCGGCCGCAGATGTATGTTACAGTGAGTTTGGTGACTTGGTCCGGACCATCCGATTTTACTGGGGGCCGCCATGAAACGTCGTAACTTTTTGGAGGCGGCCGGCCTGGCTGCAGCCGCATCTACGATCGGCAAGCCGGCAATCGCTCAGCCGACACCCGAAATCAAATGGCGCCTCACCTCAAGCTTTCCGAAATCCCTCGACACCCTTTACGGTGTGGGAGAGATTTTTGCGAAGGCGGTGGCGGAAGCAACCGACAACAAGTTCCAAATTCAAACTTTCGCTGCCGGCGAAATCGTTCCCGCGTTGAATGCCGCTGATGCGGTGAGCAACGGCACCGTCGAAATGTGCCACACCGGCTCATACTATTATATAGGCAAGGACCCCACCTTCGCGTTAGGCACCGCCGTGCCGTTCGGCCCCAACGCCCGCATGTACAACGCCTGGTGGTTCTTCGGGGGCGGCAGGGAGTTGCTGAACGACTTTTACAAGAAATTCAATTTGTATGCGATTGTGGCCAACAACACTGGCTGCCAGATGGGCGGCTGGTTCCGCAAGGAGATCAGGGAGGTTTCAGACCTCAAAGGTCTGAAATTTCGTATCGGTGGTTTCGCCGGCACTGTGCTCGCTCGGCTCGGCGTGATAGCGCAGCAGATCGCGGCCGGCGACATTTACCCTGCGCTGGAGAAAGGGACGATCGACGCTGCCGAATGGGTCGGTCCTTATGATGACGAGAAACTCGGCTTTCACAAGATCGCGCCTTACTACTACTACCCTGGTTGGTGGGAAGGCCAAGCGACCGGCCATTACTTCATCAATCTCGATAAATGGAATTCACTCACCCCCACCTACCATTCCATCCTGCGGAACGCTGCATCGGTGTCGAACGAATGGTCGTTGGCGAAGTATGACGCTGTCAATCCTGCGGCACTTCGGCGCCTGCTTGCGGGCGGCACGCAACTTCGCGCCTTTTCGCCCGAAATTATGGACGCTTGTCTCAAGGCGGCACTTGAAGTCTATGCCGAACTCTCCGCAAAGAACCCGGACTTCAAGAAGGTTTGGGAATCGATGCTCGCTTTCCGCAACGAACAGTATTTTTGGTGGCAGGTGGCTGAATATTCGTACGATACGTATATGATTCGTAGTCGCAGCCGCACATAATTGGGTTTGGAGTTTGGTCGGTTCCGCGGAATGCAAATACCGCCGCTCGCAACTTCCGGTCCGAGTCACCAACGCCTCAGGGAATCACGTCCCCTCCCCCGCACACCGCGAGAGGTGCTATGCGAGGCTTCCCGGTCAAATGTGATGGCCCTCGGATTAAGGTGGGCCTTGTGCCGGGGTTGTTTTCAAATCACGAGGCCTCCAATGAGCTCCGCCATATTCGACGTGCTGCGCAAGGTCACTACCGCCACCATCACCACCATGTTGCTCAAGAAGGGCATCAGGCGGTGCTGGATGCACGGGCCGAAGCCGCTGGTGCCCGGCAGGCCGCGGCTGATTGGCCCCGCCTTCACGCTGCGCTTCGTGCCGGCGCGAGAGGACCTGGCGACGCCGGAAAGCTGGGGCAAACCGCTCTCGACCCGCGCCGCCATCGAGGCGATGCCGGAGGGCGTGATTGCGGTGGCAGACGCCATGGGGGTCGAGACCGCGGGCATTTTTGGCGACATCCTGTGCGCCCGCATGCATAAACGCAACGTCACGGCGTTGGTCACCGACGGCGCGCTGCGCGACCGCTCCGGCGTCTTGGCGAGCGGCCTTCCCGTGTGGTGCGCTGGCATGGCCGCGCCGGCGTCGGTCAACGGTCTCACCTTCGTGGGCTGGAACGAGCCGATAGGGTGCGGCGGTGTCGCGATCTTTCCCGACGACATCATCGTGGCCGACGACGACGGCGCCGTGGTGATCCCCAAGGACCTGCTCGATTTCGTCGCCCATGAAGGCGCCGAGCACGAGCTTTATGAGAGCTGGGTGTTCACCGAGGTGGAAAAGGGCGCCAAACTGCCGGGCCTCTATCCGCCGAATGATGAATCCAAGGCGCGCTATGCGGAGTGGCGCAAGCGACCCGGGTAAGCGCAGTTTTGTAGCCAATGTTCTTCGTCGTCTCCAAGGTTTTGGGCTTCTTCGCGCTGCCGTCCAACGACATGTTGATGCTCGGGCTCATTGGGCTCGCCTTGATGTACACACGGTTCGCGCGCGCCGGGCGCGGGCTGGTTACCGCATCGATCGTGCTGTTTGCCGCGTTTGGGCTGTTGCCGCTCGGCAAGATGTTGATCGAGCCGCTGGAAAACCGGTTTCCGCCTTGGGATGCCGCGCGCGGCGTGCCGGACGGCATCGTGGTGCTCGGCGGCGCGATCGACCCGGAATACGCCGCCGCACGGGGCGCCCCCGATCTCAACGAAGCCGCGGAGCGCATCACCGTCGTGGCGGACCTCGCCCGCAAATATCCGTCGGCCCGCATCCTCTACAGCGGCGGCAACGGGCGGCTGGCGTTTCGCGGAGGCGCGGAGGCGCAATTCGCCGGCGCGCTGATCGAGTCTTTTGGCGTGTCGGAGAGCCGGCTCATCCTCGAAGACCGGTCGCGCAACACCGCCGAGAACGCGATCTTCTCCCTGCAGCTGGCGACGCCGAAGCCCGCCGAACGGTGGCTGCTCGTCACCTCCGCCTACCATATGCCGCGCGCGATGGGCGTGTTCCGCAAAGCCCGCTTTGCGGTCGAGGCGTATCCGGTCGATTACCGCACCAGGGGTGGGGCGGATCTGCTGATTCCCTTCGACGACGTGGCGTCCGGGCTGCGCCGCACGGACACGGCCACACGCGAATGGATCGGACTCATGGCCTACTGGCTCACGGGGCGGAGCGCGGAGCTGTTTCCGGGGCCATAACTTCGGGTGGCGCTTGGGCCGATACTTGGCCCGGCAGCTCGATCATAAGGGAGCGCTGCGCCGACGAGGCGAACTGCC
>Ga0126376_10002073_pt1 | contig 11210 bp, 9 predicted proteins | sample PanSoiMetPlot_15_FD_92760 | JGI IMG/M metagenome (GOLD analysis project Ga0126376, IMG submission 92760) | Tropical forest soil microbial communities from Panama - MetaG Plot_15 | ecosystem: Environmental > Terrestrial > Soil > Tropical forest > Bulk soil | place: Panama | collected 2016-02-17
CGATGGCCTCGCGCTCGACTCATGGACGCGCGCCAAATTCTTTGAGATCAGAAACAACGGCAGGAAAGCAAACGACAAGAAGATCGCGCGCTACTATTCACGCTTCAATGAGTGGCGCGGTCTCGCGCTGTGGTGCGACGTGACGCGCGATTGGCTATAGGTCCTATAGCGTTCTATAGGACCTATAGCAATCTCGCGCTTACTTGTTGAAAACCATCGTCGAGTCTTGCGCGCCGCGCGGTGATTCCGAGTGGCGAGCAACGGTCAACACTTTGCCATCGGCTGAAAGCGAGAGCTTGTCAGTGCTGGTAATTGTGATCTCGTTACCATCTCCACCCGTGAACGTGTTTTTGTTAACGAGCTCAAGCGTCTTGCCATCGCTCGAGAGCGTCGCCTTACGCGCGAACTTTCCACGGCCTGCTTCACCAGTGGTTTCACTGCCGTCAAGGTTGTAGCTTCGCGGGCCTGGAGGGCCAAAACCCATGCCGCGTCCGCCACCTTGACCGCCACCGCCGCCGCCTCCCGGAGGACCACCGGCGCCAGGTGCACCACCCGGACCGCCACCGCCCTGAATCTTCTCTTCGACAGTGATCTCTTTATCTGTTTGCGTGATAACCCAGGAAACGCTTTCCGCGTTCTGGATTCTTTGGGAGAGACCCTGGCTCTTGCTCTTATCAAGCGTCCAGGTTCCGGCGAAGTTTGGCGCAGCAGCATGCGCAGCCAGAGCAAACACGAGTGCGCTTGTCAGGCCAAAAGCAAAAAGCAACTTTCTCATTCAAGATCTCCTTAGTTTGTGTGGATTATTACTGAGTGTATGGAGTCTACCAAAACAATCTCTGAAAAACTGTAAGGGAATGTAAAGATTTGTATAGAGAAGGTAAAGAGGGAACCTTCGCAGCTTCAGGCTCGTTGTTTGAATGACTCGATTGAAGGGCAATTAACGGAAATAATGAATCGTGTGTTGATTAATGTGAAGGTATTCAATCGAGATGAAGTTTTTGTCATAAGACAACTGCGAGTGGTGTTAACTCGCAGAGAGAGCCATCTAACTAGACAGTAATCCAAACGTAAGCTAAGGAGAGGTAGTGATGAAGTCAATCGTAAGTCGGATGTTGGTAGTTTTGATGGTCGGCGCACTCACATGCGTGGTGGCGTTGGCAAAAGTGCAGAAGCACAAAGTGACCTTCGATAACGATATGAAGGTGAACGGCACGCTCGTCAAAAAGGGAACCTATGACATCAAGTTTGACGACGCGACCGGCCAACTCTCGATCGAGAAGAATGGCAAGGTCGTGGCGCACGCGATGGCGCGCGTCGAATCTCGCGAAAAGAAAGCCAATGATTTTCAGTTGCGCTCGACAGTCAATGGCGATGAAACGCAACTGGTCGGCGTCACCTTCGGTGGTTCTGACAAGGACGTCCTGATTACCAACAGCGGAGCGACAACAACGGGTAGCAACTAATCAAGGAATAAAGGTGTTTCCCTTGCGCCCCGAAGCCCGATGGTTTCGGGGCGCATTTGTGTTTTGCCACAAAAAGCACAAGAATTGGTTCCTCCAAAAATCAACTCCGGAGTTAATCGCGATGAGATACAGGCGCTTTGGCCGCACTGGGTGGGAGGTTAGTGAGATCGGGTATGGCATGTGGGGGATGGCCGGTTGGTCCAACTCCAACGACGATGAATCGCTCGTCTCGCTGCAAGCGGCAGTCGATCACGGTTGCAACTTCTTCGACACGGCTCACGCTTACGGCAACGGTCGCAGTGAAAATCTGTTGGGCCAGATTGTGCGGTCCAACGCAGGCAAGCGTCTTTACACTGCTTCGAAGATCCCGCCGAAAGATCTGAAATGGCCCGCGCAGCCTGAATCGACGTTGATGCAATCGTATCCACCGGACCACGTCGAAGAGTATGTCCATCGCAGTTTGGAAAATGCCGGGTTGGAACAGTTGGACCTGATGCAGTTTCACACCTGGAACGACGAGTGGATGCGCGACGATCGCTGGTTCTATCGCCTCGACGATCTGCGCAGTCAGAAACTTATCAACGCGATCGGCATCAGCATCAATCGTTGGGAACCGTGGAATGGCATGCGCGCCGTACGCAGCGGTCAGATCGACGCGGTGCAGGTGATCTACAACATCTTCGACCAGAATCCTGAGGATGAACTCTTTCCTGCGTGTCGCGAGATGAACGTTGCGGTGATCGCGCGCGTGCCGTTTGACGAAGGCACACTCACCGGAACGTTGACGAAAGACAGTCGCTGGCCCGAAGGCGATTGGCGCAACACCTACTTTGTTCCGGAGAATCTGATTCCGAGTGTTGAGAGAGCGGATGCAGTGAAGAAGGTTCTCGAGGAGTGGAACCGCGAACGTTCCACAAACATCACGATGCCTGAGCTCGCGTTGCGCTTCATCCTCGGCAATGACGACGTGAGCACGATCATTCCCGGTATGCGCAAACTCTCGCACGTCGAATCGAACATCGCCGCGAGCGATGCCGGGCCACTGCCACCAGAGTTACAGGAAAAAATGCGAACATTCCGCTGGGTCCGCAAGCCCGCGCCCTGGTCACAGTGAGAAGAATAGGTCCTATTGGTCCTATAGGACCTATTTCATCTCGAGCGTCTTGACCAGGAACGCCCAGCGATCTGCGACCTCTTCGATAATCTTTGATGTCGGTTTACCGGCGCCGTGGCCCGCCTTCGTCTCGATTCGAATCAGAATCGGAGCGCTGCCGGCCTGTGCGGCCTGCATCGTCGCGGCAAATTTGAAACTGTGTCCCGGCCAAACGCGGTCGTCATGATCTGCTGTGGTAATCAATGTCGGCGGATACGACGTGCCCGGCTTGATGTTGTGCAACGGCGAGTACGCGTACAACGCCTTAAAGTCATCCGCATTCTCCGATGAACCATAATCGGAAACCCAAGCCCAACCGATCGTGAACTTCTGAAACCGCAACATGTCCATCACGCCCACTGCCGGCAACGCAGCGCCAAATAAATCCGGCCTTTGCGTCAACGCCGCACCGACCAACAGTCCACCGTTGCTGCCGCCGCCGATGGCGAGCTTTCGCGTCGAGGTGTACTTGTTGTCGATCAACCACTGTGCTGCAGCTATGAAATCATCAAACACATTTTGCTTCCTGAGTTTCATGCCGCCCTGGTGCCACTCTTCACCATACTCGCCACCGCCGCGTAAATTCGGTTGCGCGTAGACGCCGCCCATCTCCATCCACACGAGATTTCCGACTGAAAACCCGGGTGTCAGCGAGATGCTGAAGCCGCCGTAACCATAAAGGTACGTGGGATTGTTCCCATCGAGCTTCAGTCCCTTTTTGTAGGTGATGAACATTGGCACCTTCGTGCCGTCTTTGCTCGTGTAGAAGACCTGCTTCGTTTCGTAATCCGCGGGATTGAAATCGACTTTGGGCTGACGGAAGATCGAGCTCTTTCGCGTCGTCATGTCGTAGCGATAAATCGTGGTCGGCGTGGTGAAACCGGTGAACGAGTAGAACGTTTCTTTGTCCGTCGCCTTGCCGCCGAAGCCTTCAGCCGATCCGATTCCCGGAAACGCGACTTCGTTCAGGAGTTTTCCCGTCGTATCGAAAATCTTGACCTGTGTGTACGCGTCCTTCAGGTAGTTGAGAACGAATTTATTGTTAACGAAATTCGTGGCTTGAAGTGTCTCTTTGGCTTCGGGAACAATCACCTTCCAGTTGTCGCGCGCCGGATTGGTTGTGTCGATCTCGATGATTTTGCCGCGCGACGCTTGCAGGTCAGTTTGGAACCAGAAGCGCGTGCCTTCATTACCGACGAACGTGTAAGACGCGTCGAAATCGTCGAGCAGCTTGACGACCGGCGCGTCCTTAGCTTTGAGATCCTTGTAGTAGATACGATTCTTAATGTCGGTGCCCTGAAATGCCGTGATGATCAAATAGTTGCCATCTTCGGTAACGTAGCCGCCGAGGAGCCAATCTTTCTGATCTGGACGTTCGTAGACGAGCACATCTTCCGACTGCAGCGAGCCGAGTTTGTGGTAGTAGACTTTTTGAAAGTAATTGGTTGCCTTCAGCGCGTCCGCTTTCGGCTCGTCGTAGCGGCTGTAGAAAAATCCTTTGCCGTCGCGTGTCCAGGAAGCCCCGGAAAACTTCACCCACTTGAGATCGTCTGAAAGATCCTTGCCGGTTTCGACGTCGCGCACTTTCCATTCCTGCCAATCCGAACCGGACGCTGACAGACCGTAAGCGAGCAGTTTGCCGTCAGGGCTGACTTGCATTCCGGAAACTGCGACCGTCCCGTCGGCGGAAAGCGTGTTCGGATCGAGCACCAGTTGCGGCTGCGCGTCGAGCGCAGTCACGGTGTAAAGCACAGCCTGGTTCTGCAGGCCGCTGTTGCGCGTGTAGAAGTAACGATTTCCCTCTTTGAACGGGATACCGTACTTCTCATAGTTCCAGAGCTTCGTGAGCCGGTCTTTCAACGCCGTACGAGCCGGAATCGACGCCAGGTAGGCAAAGCTCAACTTGTTTTCGGCTTCGACCCAGGCGCGTGTTTCTTCAGAATCGAGGTCTTCCAGCCAACGATACGGATCAGCGACTTTGACGCCGTGATAGTCGTCAACCTGATCGCTCTTTCGGGCCGGGGGATAATTATTCGATTTAATCATCTGTTGTGTGATACCAGCGAATAGACAGAGTATTAGCGCTAAACGTATGGGTGGGTGAAAAGACATCGTAAACGCTCCTTCCGAGTATGGAGACTAATAATAGCCACAAAAAGGCACAAAAGGCACATATCCGATTGCTAATTGCCGATTGCCAATTTGCGATGCCCAACGAATTCGACTAAATCGGAAATCGGCAATCGGAATTTGGCAATGCCTTTTGTGGCTTTTCTGGCTATTATGTGCCGCGCTCTCTGAGGACCGTTAGAAGGAGTTCCCCTGTATGTACGAAACACGCTCCGGAACATTCGTGGGTGCGGTGGTGCTGGCGGTTGGTCTGGTAATGGCTACCACGATCGGCGGCTGGTTTTTCGTGAAAGGCAAACGCGGTGACCAAACGATTACGGTGACCGGCTCGGCCCGGAAACGAATCAAGTCGGACCTGGTAGTCTGGCGTTCGGCAGTCTCTTATCAAGCCCCTGTATTATCTGAAGCCTATCGCTCGCTTTCGGAAGCAGTGCCGCGTGTGAAGGCTTACCTGGTCAGCAAAGGCATCGCTGAAAACCAGATCACAGTTTCCTCGATCTCTTCGCAAACACTCCACAGTCGTACCACTGAAGGCGAGGAATCTTCCGAGATCACTGGCTATTCACTGCGCCAGGAACTGTCAGTGCGTTCAAACGACGTCGATAAAATCAGTCAGATTGCTCGCGAAGCCACTGAGCTGATCAATCAAGGGATACTGATCGAGTCGATGGCGCCTGACTATTTGTACACACAACTCGGTAACTTGAAGATCGAGATGCTGGCTGAAGCGGCGAAAGACGCGAAGGTCAGAGCGGAACAGATCGCGCAGAGCACCGGCAGTTCGATCGGTAGCGTACGATCGGCTCGCATGGGCGTACTGCAAATCACGGCCGCCGACTCGAACCAGGTCTCCGATTCGGGCATGAACGACACGACCTCCGTCGAAAAAGACATCACTGCCGTCGTAAATATCGGCTTTGGGGTGGATTAAATCCGCGGACAAGAAAAGCATTGACAACGTGCCGGTGCATGGGCGAATCTAAGCCAACGTTCCGCCCCCCGGCACGTTGAGTTTTTGTCCATCAACTCTCCTGAGAAATTATGAACACAAGTGCCCGTCTCGCCCTATTTGTCGTTGCCGTTCTTTTTGCTGCCGTCGAGATGAGGGCGCAGGAGAGTAGCGCAGTTCGTCCACGCCTCGTTAACAGCCCGGTAGCTCAGCAACAACAGAAAACGACTCCCGCGCCGGCCGTGCCACAGCCAAAGGCGGTCGAGCTCGCGCCGAGTCTGCCCGAAGTTGAACCCGAATCGCAGAACAAAACTGCCGCCGCGCCGGTAAATTTCCTGACGCCGTCTGTCATCAAGTCACGCATCTCTGACGCGCAGCGCATGCTGAAAACGCGACCGAAGCCGACGGCCCTGGCCGTCCCGCAGATCGAGTTTGTCACGATTGCCGCCCTCGATCGCGAAACCTCGCGCACACATTTGATCACGATTTCCAAGCAGACTTTTCTAACCAAGGGCGCCGAGCTCAGTACGACGACCTCCGAAGGCACGAACGTCAATCTCCGCATAATTCGGGCGAACGGCGTCAACACCGCGTTGACGATCTTTACCGCCGACGGCAAGTCGCTCGCGCCGCTAACGATCGAATATCCGATCGAGCGAGGCGGAAAGTTCCTCGAGACGGCTTATTACACTTCCGCGCATCCGGCTTTGCTTTCGAACGATCTGGTACACTCGGGACAATCGTACGTGCGCAACATGCTCGACCTCGCGGCCAAACGCCTGCGCGACAAGGGCGTGCCGATTTCGCCGATGCTGGTCGATGTCGCGGAGCGTTTGTGTGTTGTCGAACACATCGACCACGAACGTTTTCGCGCCGAGAACCGCCCCGCTCTTTACGACGAGATCTACTCGCTTTTTGCGCTGAACGAGCTCGACACTTATCGCTTTTCAGTCAGTTCGGCAGGGGCAGGCGGAATGGTGCAGATGATTCCGTGGGCTTATAACCTCGAGCGCGCACGCCATCCGGGCGTCGGTCTCATGCCTGATTTTGTGACCGGGATGCGCAACCACGGCAACGCCCTCCAGGCGATGTTGCTCTACATGAATGACACCTGGAGCGATTTGACCGCCAACGAAGACGTGAAAAACGCGCTGGACACCAAGATCGCGACGCCCAGCGAACTGCTCGCCGCCGGTTACAACTCAAACGCCGCCAAGCTTCCGGCGTATCTCAAGCGAGGTGGTAACGACTGGCGCACACTGATCCCGCGCGAGACGCAAATGTACCTGCAGATTTATAAGTCGTTTGAAAGTCTGGTTCCGATAGATACGCGTTCTTCGCGTTAATCCGTGGCTAAAACTTCTCGCGAATCCGCGTACTGCAGCTTGTAGAGTTTCCAGTAGAGTCCTCGCTCAGCCAGCAACTCCTGGTGCGTTCCCTGCTCGCGGATCTCACCGTGATGCAGCACGATGATCCGATCCGCACTCTGAATCGTCGATAACCTGTGCGCGACGACGATCGAGGTGCGATCGCGCATCACGCGTTCGATCGCGCGCTGAATTAACTGTTCCGTCTCCGTATCGATCGAACTGGTGGCCTCGTCGAGAATCAGCAGCGCCGGATCGAATGCGAGCGAGCGCGCAAACGAAATCAGCTGCTTCTGCCCGACCGACAAACCCGCGCCACGCTCACGCACTTCAGCCTCGTATCCACCCTTCAAACGTCGAATAAAACTATCAGCGTGAACTTCATGCGCGGCCCAGCGCACGCGCTCCTCCGTGATGTCCTCGCGACCGAGACGAATATTGCCCTCGATCGTGCCGCTAAACAGAAAGACCTCCTGTAGCACAACCGCAAAGTTCTCGCGCAGCGCCTTGAGATCCCAGTCACGAAGGTCAACGCCATCGAGCAGAATCCGACCGCGCTGAATGTCATAGAACCGCATCAACAGGTTCGTGATCGTCGTCTTTCCCGAACCGGTGTGACCGACGAGCGCGATCGATTGCCCGGGTTCAACTGTGAACGAAACGTCTTTCAACACCCAGTCTTCGTCGTTGTAAGCGAACCAGACGTTCTGAAATTCAATCCGGCCCTGCGCACGCGTCGCTTTGAGCGGTTTCTCGGGCGCAACGATCGCGATTGGCAAATCGAGTGTTCGGAAGATGCGATGCGATGCGACCACGGCGGCTTGCAGGACGTTGTACTTGTCCGAGATGTCGCGAATGGGTTGAAACAGCGCCTGCGAATACTGAATGAACGCGACGAGCGCGCCGAGTGTAAGCACGGTGTGCTCGGGAGTGTTCTGCATCACGCGATAACCGCCGTACCAGATAATCAGCGCGATCCCGATCGCGCCGATCAGATCCACGAGCGGAAAGAAGAGCGCGTAGTAAAAGATCGTGTCGATGTTTGCACGGCGGTAGTCGTTATTGATTCGATCGAAGGTGTTCAGCGACTTTGCTTCGGCGTTGAAAATCTGCACTGTCTGCGCGCCCGCGAAGTGTTCCTGGAGGAAGGCATTGATGCGCGCGAGCCTCGTGCGCACCATGTCGTAACCTTTGCGCGCGCCTTTGCGAAACCAGGTGGTCGCGCCAAATAAAAGCGGCACCGTGAGCAGACTGACGAGCGTGAGCCTGGGATCCATCCAAACCATGAGCGAGATAATCGCCACGATCTTCACGAGGTCTCCCAGCAGGTCAGTTACGCCGGCCGTGAACAGTTCGTTGAGCGCATCAACGTCGCTCGTGAGTCGCGTCATGATGCGGCCCACCGGATTGCGATCGTAGTAAGCAACCTCCTGATGCTGGAGCTTGGCGTAGAGCTCCTTCCTCATGTCAAACATGACGTACTGTCCGGCGCTGTTGAGGAAGATCGCCTGGAAGTACGAGAAGACGAGACGCAGCAGTTGTGAACCGAGAAATAGGATCACGAGCAACATGAGGCCATCGGTTCTGCGCGGCAGGATATTGCGATCGATCGCGTATTCCGTGAACTTCGGCTGCAACACGTCGAGCAGGTTCAAGCTGAGCGTGAGCGCCAGCGCCGCCGCGAGCAGCCGCACGTACGGCTTGAGATACCGGAGCAAACGCCGCGCGACCTGGAAGTCGTACGTCTTCCCGATTGCTTCTTCTTCGTGAAACTGTTGTACCGCTGTAGCCATCTTGATTAGGTTGCCGCTAACTCTTCCTCCAACAACTGTCGCTCATGTAGATCCGCATACTCACCACCCAGTGCAAGCAGCTCGTCGTGAGTTCCCTGCTCGATGATGCGACCATCGTCGAGGACGCAGATCATGTCAGCGTCGCGCACCGTCGAAACGCGATGCGAGATGATCACACTCGTGCGATCGCGCATCACACCACGAAGCCGGCCGAGAATCTTCTCTTCCGTGTACGTGTCAACGGACGAGAGTGCGTCATCGAGTATCAGGATCTTCGGCTCGCGCAAAACCGCGCGCGCAATCGCTGTGCGTTGCTTTTGACCACCTGACAACGTAATACCGCGTTCGCCAACCAGTGTCTCGAAACGATCCGGAAATCCGGCAATATCTTCAGATAGCCCTGCGATCTCCGCCGCCCACTCGACTTCCGCCTGCTCCACTTTCTTAACTCCAAACGCGATATTTCCCTTCAACGAGTCGCTAAACAGAAACGTCTCCTGCGGCACGTATCCGATGCTCGCGCGCAACTGCGCCAGCGGATAGTCGCGGATGTTTACGTCGTCGATAAAAACCGTGTTGTCGGGAGCCTCGATCAAGCGCGGGATCAAATTCGCGATCGTCGATTTGCCGCTGCCGGTGCGCCCTACAAACGCGACGGTGTGACCGTCGGGAATCGTCAAGGTCACATTCTCGAGCACCGGTTCGTCATTCGGGTGATACCTGAAAGTCAGATCGCGAAATTCGATCTTGCCATTGATCGGCGGTTTCTCAACGACACCGCGCGTGTCGGCAATCGCGGGTTCGATTCGCAGGATTGCATTCAGCCTCTTCAGGCTCGCGGTGCCGCGTTGATAAAGATTCACGACGTATCCGAGCGCGATCAGAGGCCAGATCAAACGCGTCAGGTACAGGTTGAACATCGTAAACTCGCCGACCGTGATCTCGCCGCGCACCGCGAGCGGCACGCCCGCCCAGATGATGATGATGTAGCCGAGTCCAATCAAAAACGTCATCAACGGCCGCATCAACGCCTCGACGCGCACGAGTCCGAGGTTGCGCTCGGCATACTGCAGGTTGAGATTGTTGAACGCCGCCATCTCGGCGTCTTCCTGTGCATAGGCACGCACCACACGGACGCCGCTGAAGTTTTCCTGCGCACGCGCCGTGATCTGGCCGAAGAAGTCCTGGATCTTTTCGAAACGAGTGTGAACCTGCTGTCCAAAAACCTTCACCGTCAACGAGACGAGCGGCATCGTCAAAAAGAGCAACAACGTCAGCCACCAATTGAGCACGATCATCAGTGGCAGCACCAATACGACCACGAACACTGTTTGCAGCGTGTACATGATCATCGGCCCGGCGAGTTGTCGCACTGCCGCAAGATCGTTGGTGGCGCGCGCCATCAAGTCGCCGGTGCGGTGTTCGTGGAAGAACGAGAGCGGCTGGTCAACCAGGTGACGATAGAACTCCTGCCGCATGTCGTATTCGACATTGCGCGACATGCCGATCAGAATGCGGCGTTGCAGAAAAAGGAAGAGACCGCTGATCAGACTTGCGCCAAGGACCTTACCGGCCGAGATGGTGAGTTTCGACCAGGAAATCTGAGTCCAATTTGCGTCGACCGCCTGGCCGACGATGAGTGGGATAAAAAGTCCGGCAGTTACGCTGCCAAGGATACAGGCGATACCGACCGTAAGTTGGAGTTTGTATTTCCGAAAATAAAGCGCAAACTTTCTTAAATCTTCCACGCGAGCATAATAGCATCCGCGTCGTCTGTGGCTTAAATCACTCGCAAATAGGTGCTGATCGCAGTCGCAGCAAGCTTTTCGTTACTGTCAAAAAGCTCCGCGGAAACAGTGATAACGCGTTTGCCGGCGCGCACGACTCGCGCGATTGCGCGCGCGGAGCCCTTACTGACCGGTCGCAGATAATGAATCGTGAGATCCACGGTAATCGAGCGCTCGTTTTCGCCCAGCATTGGCATGATGGCAAACGCCATTGCCGAGTCGATGAGCGTCGCAACCGCGCCGCCGTGCGCGATGCCGCCGTTTCGCTTGAGGTCTTCGCGCATCTTCATCGAGAGCACAGCAAATCCCGGCTCGACAGACTCGACTTCAATCCCGAGCCATTCCGCAAACGGAACGACATCCAGTGTCATGAACGAAAACTCTCTCCCGGATTGACCGGCTCAACAATCACTGCCGTCCCGTAAGCCAGCACTTCAGTAACACCTTGCGCGAGTTCAGTCGTGTCGTAGCGTGCGCCAACGACGGCGTTCGCTCCGATCTCCGTCGCATGCTGAATCATGATGTCGAAGGCGTCGGAGCGAGTCTGTTCGCAGAGTGTGGTCCAAAC
>Ga0126376_10002074_pt1 | contig 11208 bp, 7 predicted proteins | sample PanSoiMetPlot_15_FD_92760 | JGI IMG/M metagenome (GOLD analysis project Ga0126376, IMG submission 92760) | Tropical forest soil microbial communities from Panama - MetaG Plot_15 | ecosystem: Environmental > Terrestrial > Soil > Tropical forest > Bulk soil | place: Panama | collected 2016-02-17
GCTTACTTTTAATTTGAGCGGCCGCTTGTTGAACAGCCTCGCTGACCTCTTCCGCTTTCTCGTCTTTTTTTTCTTTGTGGACTTTCTTTTCGGCGTTCCCGTTTTTCTCGCCATTCTCGGGTTTACTCTCCGTCTTCTTTGCATCGGAGTTTTTGTCCTGTCCTTTTGGTACAGTGCCCGCCTTGTCCCGGTTGGGCATGGTACTTTCGATTTTGCTGGGATCGGGGATGTGCAAAACCGTTGCTGGCATGCCGTGGGTTCCGGCGAGCATTCCGGCGACGCGCGAAGCAAACTTTCCGTTCGGACTATCGTCAACGGCCACCAGCAAACGCTCGAGATTGGCGACGAAGCCTCTTGCTTCGAGCTCCTCGCGCTCGAGCCGCTGTTTTTCTTCCTTGCGCATTGGAATGCGGCCAAGCGCCCAGCGCAGCGTCGGAGGCATCGCCATTGTTGTCAGGACTGCCATGGCGACGATCATGGTGAAGAGGTCCTGGCTGAGCGCACCCATCGACAAGCCGATGGTCGCAATGATGACTTCCGTGGATCCACGCGCATTCATGCCGCATGCGAGCGCAAAACCTTCCCGCCGGGTCAGGCCACCAAGCTCCGCGCCAACAAAGGCGCCTGCGAATTTCCCGATGCTGGCAACCAGTACAAGGCCGGCGGTCAGCATCGCGATTTTTGGGTCGGCGAGAATTGTCAGGTCGGCGGTGAGGCCCGCAATGCCGAAGAAGACAGGCGCAAAAAAAGCGGTGATCAACCCACGCAACTGCTCGTCAATGTGACGCGTCAGGATCGGTGACTCGCCGATTAGAACGCCGGCAACAAAGGCACCAAGCACGGTGTGCACGCCGATGAGGTAGGTGATTAGCGCCATCACCCCCATGATGATGAGGATGGCAGTAATCACCGCGTATTCGCTGACGAAATGGTCGTTGACCCACCGGATGGCAAAAAACACCATGCGTCGGCCGATCGTTAGGCTCGCTGCCATAAACAAAATCGTGCCGAGAACACCTTGTGCCAGCGAGACCGGTTCAATCGAGCCGTGCAGTGCGAGGCCGAAGATGATCGAGACGATGATCCAGCCAATGCTGTCATCGATGATCGCGGACGCCAGGATGACCTGACCGACGACACGGCGCATGAAATTCATTTCACGGACAACCATCGCGACGATCTTCACCGAGGCGATCGAAAGGGCCGTCCCGAGAAAGAGTGATGTGATCAGCCGTTTCTGCGGATCGGGCAAAAGGCTATCAGGCAGCATCTCGCCAAGTCCCACTCCGCAGATGAACGGAATGACGATTCCCATCAGCGACGCGAGTACGGAAGCGCGGCCGGTCTGCCGCACCAGCTTAAGATCGGTTTCCATTCCAGTCAGTAGAAGCAGCAACAGGATTCCAAATTGCGAGATTCCATCGATCATCGCTTTTTGTTCGGGACTTTTTGGGAAGAGGGCGTGCTGGGCGTCGGGAAATAGCAGACCAAAAAAAGACGGGCCGAGGAGCAGTCCAGCGATCAGCTGACCCATGACGGCAGGTTGGCGCAGCCGCACCATGGCTTCACCGAGCAGCCGGCCAACCAGTATCAGAACAACAATCTCGCCGATGAAGATCGCTTCAGATGGACCCTTTCCGCCTTCGGCGGCGAACGCGGTTGTCACCGGGATCACGCTCAGGGTCGGAAGCCAGAACCAATGGCGGATCAGGGTCATGGGCGGCGCTCTGCGCACGGCCAAGCCATGGCCGCATTTGGACAGGTGCTGGCGTACCGTCGCGGAGGCGGCAAGTCGGAGCACTATTTGGAGGCGATTCACCTCGGGAGATTGCAAGCGCCCGACAACTCAACGGAATCTGAAAAGGTTCCCCAGAAACTGCAATTGCAAATTATTCGCAACTAAATATAATGGCTTGTTGAATGGACGCGAGCGTAAGCCAACGCACAGACAGCAAGGCCGGTGGGTGGCGGCGCAAGCGCGGCCGGCCTCCGTTGGCGGAGGTATTCGGGTCAGTCGCCACCCGGCCTACGGGTTCGCTCGGCAGAAAGCTCGTAGCGTTTCTTGGCCCCGGCTATCTGGTTGCAGTCGGCTACATGGATCCTGGCAACTGGGCGACATCGCTCGCCGGTGGGTCCAAGTTTGGATACGCGCTGCTCACCGTCGCTCTGCTTTCGAACTTGATGGCGATCCTGCTGCAGGCTTTGTGCGCGCGGCTGGGGATCGCATCGGGCCGTGACCTCGCGCAAGCCTGCCGCGATGCGTTTCCTCGCACCGTGTCATGGCCGTTGTGGGTGCTGGCGGAGGTCGCGATCTGCGCCACCGACCTTGCCGAGGTGATCGGGACGGCCATCGGCCTAAATCTGCTGTTCCACATTCCGCTTGAAATTGGCGTCGTACTGACCGCGCTCGATGTCTTTCTCGTCCTGTGGATGCAAAATCTCGGTTTCCGCTATGTCGAAGCGTTTGTGGTGACGTTGCTCGGTGTGATCGCGGCCTGTTTCGCGGTGCAGATTGCTATGGCCGACCCCGAGTGGGGCGCTGTGATCCGCGGTTTTGCACCGACCACCGAGATCGTCACCAACCCTGAAATGCTTTATCTCGCGCTCGGCATCCTCGGCGCAACCGTGATGCCGCATAATCTCTATCTGCATTCAGGCGTCGTGCAGACGCGCCGCTTCGGAACAAGCGTCGAGGACCGACGCGAAGCGATCAAACTTGCGACGCTCGATTCCACCATCGCCTTGATGTTCGCGTTGCTTATCAACGCCTCGATATTGATTCTTGCCGCGGCCACATTCCACAAAGTCGGTAGGGTCGACATCGCTGAGCTTGATCAGGCACACGCTTTCATTGAGCCGCTACTCGGCTCGGCGATCGCGCCGACCTTGTTCGGTGTGGCGTTGCTGTGCTGCGGTCTCAATTCGACCGTGACTGCTACGCTGTCAGGTCAGATTGTGATGGAAGGATTCATTGACATCCGCCTGCCCGGATGGGCACGGCGGTTGGTCACACGCGCCATTGCGATTGTTCCGGCGGCGCTCGTGACGATCTGGTACGGCGCAAGAGGGACGGGTGAACTGCTGATCTTCTCGCAAGTTGTCTTGAGCCTGCAATTGCCTTTCGCGATCGTGCCACTAGTCATGTTCACGGCCGATCGGAATAAAATGGGCGAACTCATTGCTCCACGCTGGGTAACCTGTCTCGCCGTGATCACGGCGGTGGTTATTATTGCGTTGAACGTCAAATTGCTGGCCGATTTCGCTTTAGGACATAGTTGACGCTGGCTATTTTTCGACGCGGCTCCAACCGGAGGGCATCAAGCGCTCTTGCGGCAAGAAGCGGCCTTTGTAGTCCATCTTCCGCGAACCAGGCACCCAGTAGCCAAGGTAGACGTACGGCAACCCCATACGATTGGCTCGGTCGATGTGGTCGAGGATCATAAACGTGCCGAGTGACCGGTCGCCTTCGTCAGGGTCGAAAAACGAGTAGACCATCGACAGTCCGTCGCTGAGGACGTCGGTGAGAGCGACAGCCAGCATTTCTCCGGCGCCGCGTCCATTAAAGCCGGTATCGGGTCCGCGCCGCCTATACTCGACCAGGCGAGTGTCAACGTGGCTGTCTTCGATCATCATGGCGTAGTCGAGCACCGTCATATCGGCCATGCCGCCGTCGCGATGGCGCGCGTCGAGATAGGCACGGAAGACCGAATATTGTTCGGACGTGGGAGCAGGCGCGCGCATGTCGCCGATCATATCGGCATTGCGCTCGGCGATCCGCCGCATGTTGCGCGAGGGAGCAAAGTCTGACGCCACGACTCGGACCGAGATGCAGGCACGGCAACCCTCGCAGGCCGGGCGATAAGCAATGGACTGGCTGCGGCGGAAACCACCGTGCGTCAGCAGATCGTTGAGTTCACCCGCGCGTTCGCCGACGAGGTGAGTGAATACCTTGCGCTCCTCCTGGCCCTCCAGATAAGGGCACGGCGAGGGCGCAGTCAGGTAGAACTGGGGCGTGTCGCGCGAATGCTGGGTCACTAGTCAGGCCACCATCCAGTCGAACGAGTCCGTAGCATCGCGCGGAGAATGCTCCCCGTCAAAGGCGTTTATCCGGTTTGGGTGCGCCCTGATTGAAAACTCGATGCGCGGGCGGGACTATTGATAATAACGGTCCCGAGCATAATGTCGTGCAAAAGACGCCGCCGTTCGTTGAAAAACGGGACCAGCAGGATCAAGGGCGTGAAGAAGGATACCGTAAACCAGAATGCAATTGCGTGCACGGCGCCGAGCACGAAATAAGCCGGCGCGCCGTACCAGGTGCGCATTTGCAGGTCCATGGCGCGCATCCCGATTGTAGCCGATGCGGGGCCGCCGAGCGTGGCTCCAAAATAGACAATTGCCCAGATCACGGTCGCCGTCGGCAGAAGCCAATAGAGCGCAAAGCCGAGCCCCAGGGTCACAATCCCGAAGGCAAATATAAACATGGCAGCGAGAACGACGGGAATGGAAATAACGATAAAATCAATAAGAAAAGCAATAACGCGGCGTGCCAGAACGCCGTCGAATAGCTCCGGCTGGGTTACCGGATCATAAGCGTGCGGTTGGATGTCGATCGCCATGCCCGTCCTTTAACGCCGAGATGGAGAAAGAATCGGTCATACGCAAGGGGCCCCGTCTAGAACCTTTATACTCCTTGCGGCATGGTGCCGTGCCCGGGACTGGAGTCAAAACGTGAGCGTTACCGCTGCCGATATCGAAGCTGCCCGTCGTGTTGTTGATGGCGTTGTGTTGCGTACACCGATGCTGCCCGCTCCAAGGCTCTCCGCGCTCACCGGGGCTCAGGTCTTCGTCAAATACGAGAATTTACAGGTCACCAATTCATTCAAAGACCGGGGCGCCCTGGTGAAACTCGCCTCTTTGACAGACGCGGAACGCAAGCGCGGCGTCATAGCAATGTCGGCCGGAAACCACGCTCAGGCGGTGGCATATCACGCGGCGCGGCTCGGCATTCCGGCGACGATCGTGATGCCAGTGACAACGCCTTTCGTGAAGGTAGCAGCGACACGGTCGCACGGCGCAGATGTCGTGCTGCACGGGGAGTCAATGTCGGAAACGCAGGCGCGCTGCGAACAAATTCAAGCCGAGCGTAGCCTGATACTGGTTCACCCGTACGACGATCCTCGCATTATTGCCGGGCAAGGGACGATCGCGCTCGAGATGCTGGAGGACGTGAGCGATCTTGACACGCTCATCATTCCCATCGGTGGAGGCGGTCTGATAGCCGGCAACGCCATTGCTGCCCGCGCAAAAAATCCCGCTATCGAAATTATAGGCGCCGAGGCCGCGCTCTATGCATCGGCTTGGAATGCTCTCCATGGCGACAACCGACCGCTTGGGGGACCGACGCTCGCCGAGGGCATCGCTGCCAAATACGCCGGCAAGCTGACACTGCCGATCATTCGCGAGCTGGTCGCGGAAGTTATTTTGGTAAATGAGGCGCAGCTCGAACGAGCCGTCAACGCGTATCTGACGCTGCAAAAAACCATGGCGGAGGGCGCAGGCGCCGCTGGCCTCGCTGCCATGCTGGCGAAACCGGAACGATTTCAGGGAAAGAGGGTCGGACTTATTTTGTCGGGGGGCAATATCGATCCGAGGGTTCTCGCCTCCATCATGGTGCGTGAACTTGAGCGCGAAAACCAAATCGTTTCATTCCGCCTGACAATTCCGGATCGACCGGGCGTGCTTGGTGCCATAGCCACGCGTATAGGATCTCTCGGCGCGAATATCCTCGAGGTGGATCATCGCCGGCTGTTCCTCGATGTGCCCGCAAAGGGCGCCAAGCTCGATGTGACGATTGAAACCCGCAATGCCGCGCATGCTGATGAGATCATGGCGGCGTTCGCAGCTGACGGCTACCTTCCGGTGCGTATCGAGACGGGCGCGGCGATGGCCGAGGTCTAAGCTGCCGATTGCGCAGGAAGGTCGGGAACCTGCAATTCGCTCACAACCGGGTCGCTCTTGTGAATGGCGAGGACGTTGACTCCCGCATTGACGACCTTGTAGCCGCGCGCGTCAAGAAAGACACGCACGCGTTCGACTCCGGGCTTAGTCGACTCGACGAGAAAGATTGGACGACCGCGCTCGATCGTTTGCTGCGCGCCCTCTAGCGCGTCCAATTCCATCCCGCCAATATCAAGCTTGATGAGATCGACACGCGCCAGTGCGAGCGCATCAATTGATATCTGCTGGATCGCGACGGTCTTGCCCGCCGAATAGTCAATCGGCTGACCGATGAATTCAGTATTGGCGCGCGGCTTGAGTTCCAGACTGCCGAAGCTCGACGGCATGAGGTAATCGGGCGTTGGAATCTGCATGATGCCGGGCTTGGACGATACGGCCGCATGCATGGCAATGGCGTTGAACGCGTTGTTGATCGCGATGTTGCCGGCCAACGCGTAATAGATACGTTCCTGGGCTTCGACTGCGACGACCGAGCCCCAACCCGTCATTGCGGTTGCCCATTCGACGGCGTGGACTCCAATATTGGCGCCGCAATCAATCGCCACAACTCCCTCGCCATGAATTCTCCGCCGCGCTTCGATCAGCTGTAAGCCAAGCTCGACGCCAACCGGGTCGTTGGCGCCCGCTTCTAGCAGCTGGTAGCCGACGCCCACGCCGGAATCCGGCCCCGTCATGCGGAAGTCGAATCGATTGACGATCATCGTGCCGTGATTGGAAGCGGCGAGCACGAAAGCGAGCTTGCGTCCGACATTGCGCATGAAATTCTCCCCCAGGGACGAAAGAACGGATAACGCTGCGGCACAAACACACCACCTCGGGCGGATAAGGCGCCGCCCGAACGAATCACATCCATAGGGTAATACCGCCGGCGGCGGTGTACAGGTTCTGGAAGTGCCAATTGGCCCGCTGGCCAGCCCAATTACGGGCGCTGCATCGCGCGCCAAACTCGCTCCGGCGTTGCCGGCATTTCAATATGTCTGATGCCGAACTCGGAGAGGGCGTCAACCAGTGCGTTGGTTACGGCTGGTAATGCACCGACACAGCCCGCTTCGCCCGCGCCCTTAACGCCAAGGGGGTTGGTCTTCGTAGGGACCGGATTGCTTTCGACCTCCATCTCGCAGAGATCATGCGCGTGCGGCATCGCGTAATCCATGAACGACGCAGTCACGAGCTGTCCGCTGCCATCGAAATGGATGTTTTCCATCAAAGCCTGGCCGGCGCCCTGGGCGATGCCCCCGTGGACCTGGCCATGCAAGAGCAGTGGATTAAGCACGGTGCCGAAATCATCGACGACGCTGTAGCGGGTGATGTCGACCTTGCCGGTTTCCCGGTCGATCTCGAGTTCGCAGATATGGCAGCCGTTTGGATAGTTGTTGACCGGCGCATTGTAGACGGCGGTCGCGAACAATCCCGCCTCCATGCCCTTCGGTAAATTGGCAAGGTCAAATGAAGCAGCAGCGATCTCTTTCATCGACAAGGTCCGGTTTGTCTTGTTGGTCGAGAAAACACCTTCGTCGAATTTGAGATCGCTTTCCTCGACCTTGAGCATATGCGCGGCGATTGCGCGGGCCTTGGTGACCACCTTTTCAGTGGCGAGATGAAAGGCGGAACCGGCGAGCGTGGCCGAACGTGACCCGCCGGTGCCTTCGCCGTAAAAAACCTCGTCGGTGTCACCTTGTACGTATTGTGCGTCGGCGGGATTAAGCCCGAGCCGGTCGCAGACCAATTGCTTGAACACGGTCTCGTGGCCCTGTCCCTGTGAATTCGATCCCGAGAACAGGATCAAGGAGCCGGAACGGTCGAAGCGGATTTCCGCACCCTCCGTGCTCGGAGCCCCCGCGCGCTCGATCGTGTTGGAAATACCAAAGCCAAGCAATTTGCCCCGCCTTCGGGCCTCCGCCTTGCGCGCGGAAAAACCCTTGCGATCCGAGAGTGCGAGCGCGAGATCCATGTTCTTTTCGAACTCGCCACTGTCATACGTGAATGTGAGACCTGTCTTGAACGGCATGGCGATTGCCGGCACGTAGTTGCGTCGCCGCAGCTCGGCAGGATCGATGTTCATCTCGGCGGCGGCGAGGTCGACCATGCGCTCGATGACAAAGGCCGCCTCGGGACGTCCGTTGCCGCGATATGGTCGCATGGGATTGGTGTTGGAGAAGACCGCTGTAATGTCGACATGAATCGCCGGCGTGCGATAGACGCCGGCAAGCGTGCCGGCGTTGAGCACGAATGCCGGCATGGAGTGCTGAAGGTAGGCGCCGATCGCGGCGATGGTTTTCACGCGAAGGGCAATAAAATGCCCTTTGTCGTCAAGCGCGAGTTCAGCTTCGGTGGTGTTGTCGCGCGCCTGCGCGTCGCTCAGGAACGCCTCAGTTCGCGTGCTGATCCACTTCACCGGACGGCCGATAAGCTTTGAGGCAAGCAGCACCAGCGGCGTCTCGTTGAAGATCGGCGATTTCATGCCGAAGCTGCCGCCAGTATCGCCTGTGATGATGCGGATCTTGCTCTCGGGTACTTTGAGCACCTTGGCGAGTTCGGCGCGGGTCGGATGTGGGCGCTGCATCGGGGTGTAAATGGTGTAGCGACCATCGGCAGCGTTGTAGTCACCAACCGCCCCGCGCGGCTCCATTGTGGCGGCTGTCACGCGGTTGATCACGAAACGGTGCTTCACAACGCGCGCTGCTCTCGCAAATGCGGTTTCGACTGCCGAACTGTCGCCGATCAGCTCGACAAAACAGATGTTGTCTGCGCAATCGTCCCACACGCGGGGCGCGCCTGGTTTTGGCGCCTCCGCAGTCGATGTCACGGAAGGCAATTCCTCATAGTCGACTGCGATCATTTCGGCGGCGTCGAGTGCCTGCGCAACTGTTTCTGCGACGACGAAAGCCACATAGTCGCCGACCCAGCGGACCCGGTTCTCCGCAAGAATAGGGTAACGCGGCTTGAACATCGGAGTGCCGTCACGGCGTTTCAGTCCGCCCGGCACGGGCAGGTCACCGTAACCGGCGGCTTTGACGTCGGCGCTCGTGAGGACAGCTAATACGCCCGGTGCCTGCTTGGCGGCGGTCACGTCGATCAGGTTGATCTTTGCGTGCGCATGAGGCGAGCGCAGCACCACACCATGCGCCAACCCGGGAAGCTTGATGTCGTCGGTGTAGCGGCCGCCGCCGCGGATCAACCGGGGATCCTCGAAACGCGACACGCCCTGACCGATAGCGAATTCACCCATAGCTGACGTCCATTTCATGCGGCCCCGCTAAAGCAGGGGACCACGGCGACTTGCAAAGCCTGTGATGGTGCTCGGGAGTCCCGCTCACGCGGGACCGAGCGAAATGTGGGTCGCGCATTGTGGAGCTATTTCTCGGATCGTAATTTTTCCGCCACCCGCGGGGCGAAATATGTGAGCACGCCGTCGCAGCCCGCGCGCTTGAAGGCAATAAGGCTTTCGATCATGGCCCGGTCGCCGTCCAGCCAACCGTTTTGTGCAGCCGCCATGATCATCGCGTACTCGCCCGAAACCTGATAGGCGAAAGTTGGCATTCCGAATGCCTCTTTTACGCGCTGGACGATGTCGAGATAGGGCAAGCCGGGTTTGACCATGATCAGGTCAGCGCCTTCTTCGATATCGAGCGCAACCTCGCGTAGGGCTTCGTCGGAATTGCCTGGATCCATCTGATACGTGCGTTTGTCGCCAGTAAGTGTTTTTGCCGAGCCGACTGCGTCGCGGAACGGCCCATAGAAGGCAGAGGCGTATTTCGCTGCATAGGACATGATTGATACGTCGGCGAACTCGGCAGCATCGAGCGCCTGGCGGATCGCGCCGACCCGTCCGTCCATCATGTCGGAGGGTGCGATGATGTCACACCCAGCCTCCGCCTGGACGATGGCCTGCCTAACCAATACTGCGACAGTTTCGTCGTTAAGGATCACACCGTCGCGCACCAAGCCGTCGTGGCCATGGCTGGTGAACGGATCGAGCGCGACGTCACAGAGAATGCCGATCTCGGGCACTTCCTTTTTGATCGCGCCGATAGCCCGACAGACGAGATTGTCCGGATTGACCGCTTCACTTCCATTCTCGTCGCGCAAGTCCGGATCGGTGTACGGAAACAGTGCGATGCAAGGGATGCTCAAACGCGCCGCCCGTTCGGCCGCGCGCACCGCCTGGTCGACCGACAGCCGCTCAACCTCCGGCATAGAAGGGACGGGGACGCGCGCCTTCTCGCCATCCATGACGAACAGAGGCCAGATCAGATCGTCGGTGGTGAGCATGTGCTCACGTACCATGCGCCGTGCCCATTCACTGCGCCGGTTGCGGCGCATGCGCACGGAAAGTTCGAGACGCTCATTCTGCTCTGCCGGTGTGAACCGGGTGCGCTTTTCGATCGGGCGGCCGAATTTGATTGCCATCAGTACGCTCCAGCCGGTCTTTTAGCCGTTCTCGCGAAGGGCCGCCACCCGTTGACACCAAGGGGCGAGCCCGAACGTCAACCGGCTACGCCATTGGCTTTCCGGCCCGGCGCTCCATTTCGAGGCCGGCCTCAAGGCTGTCCTTGTCCCGGTAGATTGACGCTACGGCCATCACGCGGCCCCCAAGCTTGTAACGAACCAAGCAGTCGCGCTTCGTGACGTCGCCATCGATGTCGATCGTGTCCCATTTCTCCGCATGACCGACATAGTTGATCGGAACGTCGTAGTGCTGACTCCAGAAAAACGGTGCTGATCGAAACGGGGTCGGGATACCCATCATATTGAGGGCAGCGATTTGCCCCTGCCGCTCGGCGACCACCCAATGCTCGACGCGAATGCGTTCGCCAGAAATCAGATCCGGCCACCGGGCGATATCGCCGGCCGCGTAAATTCCGCGCGCGCTCGTTTCCATGTGTTCGTTGACGCTCACCCCCTTGTCGATCGCGAGTCCGGCCTTTTCAGCGAGCGCCAGACGTGGACGCACTCCAACACCAATCACCACCAGATCGGCGTCGATCGTGCCGCCGCTCTTAAGTTTCGCGCGCTGACCTTCGATTGCGCTGACGCTGTCTTCGAGATGGAATTTGACGCCATGCTCTTCGTGCAGTGTACGGATGAAATCACCGAGCTGAGGTCCAAATACGCGCTCAAGCGGTCTCTTCTCGGGCGCCACCACATGAACTTCGATCTCGCGGGCGCGCAGGGCTGCGGCCGTCTCCA